>Ga0164242_10009369_pt1 | contig 10570 bp, 11 predicted proteins | sample OricomgcompostMG_FD_108783 | JGI IMG/M metagenome (GOLD analysis project Ga0164242, IMG submission 108783) | Miracle-Growth compost microbial communities from Emeryville, California, USA - Original compost - Miracle growth compost (MG) ... | reverse complement strand
CGCTGGGTGCGGCGTTCCCGGTCGAGGGCGACCCTGTCGGGCTCGGCGGGCCGTCGGCGTTCAACGCCGGCGCACTCGACATCGGCGAGGCGGTGGTCAGCGACGCCGGGATCGGACTGGTGCCCATCCGGGTCGGCGCGGTCATCGAGTGGCGGGGGTACGCCGCGCAGCACCGCCAGCTCGGCGACGTCGGAGAGGCCGACCGGATGCTCCGCTCCGCGCTGGTCGAGTGCGCCCAGGTGCTTGCCGATCTCGATGTCGCCCGGTGGCGACCGGAGGTGGCCGATCGACTCATGAACCTGCGCCACCGCCCCGCCCTGACGGGGCCGCCCGGCGTCCCGGGCCGCTGTGTCGAGCTCGCCGCGCGCGGCCTCCAGGCCCGCGACATCGTCGCCCTGGCGCTTCAGGACGAGGGTGGGGCGGTGTCGGCGTACGAGATGAACGCGCGACGTGAGGCGCTGCGTCCCCTTGACCGCGCCGCCCGACGTGCGCTCACCGCGGCGGGCTCGCCCGAGGTGTGGCCTCCGGACTGAGTCGGGCCGGGGAACGACTACATTGCTCCCCGATGACCGAGTCCTTCGACCAGCTCGGGCAGCGTCCCGACACGCTGCTGGTCACTCTTGCCGGCCGTGACCGCCCCGGAGTCACGTCCTCCACCCTGGCGACACTCGCGCTCGCCGGCGTCGACGTGGTGGATCTCGAGCAGATCGTCCTGCGCGGTCGGCTGGTGCTCGGTCTGCTCGTGACCGCACCGCCCGACCCGACCAGCACCGCCGCGCTCCGCACCGCCATCGAGGAGACCGCACACGCCCTCGACATGACCGTGGAGATCGAGGCCGGCGTCGGCGACACGCCCCGATCGCCGCGCCCGCGGGCGCACGTCACCGTGCTCGGCACCCCGCTCAAGGCCGCCGCGATGGGTGGCGTCACGCGTCGGATCGCCTCGGCCGGGGCCAACATCGACCGGATCGTCCGATTGGCGGGATACCCGGTCACCGCCTTCGAGCTGCACGTCTCGGGGGCGGACCCCGACGAGCTGCGGGCCTCGCTGGCAGGCGAGGCAGCGGCGCAGGGCGTCGACATCGCCGTGCAGCCGGCCAGCCTCTCCCGGCGCGGAATGCGTCTCATCGTCATGGATGTCGACTCCACCCTCATCCACGGCGAGGTGATCGAGAGGATCGCCGCCCACGCGGGCTGCGAGGAGGAGGTCGCCCGGGTGACCGAGGCGGCGATGCGCGGTGAGCTCGACTTCGAGGAGTCGCTGCGTGCGCGGGTGAAGCTGCTCGCCGGCGTGCCCGCGTCCGCGCTCGACGAGGTCTATGAGTCGCTGCAGCTCAACCCCGGGGCACGCACCATGGTCCGGACGCTGCGCCGGCTCGGTTATCGATTCGCGATCGTGTCCGGCGGATTCTCCCAGATCACCTCCCGGCTCGCCGCCGACCTCGGCATCCACTACTCACGGGCCAACGAGCTGGAGATCGTCGACGGCACGCTGACCGGCAACGTTGTCGGCGACGTCGTCGACCGGGCCGGGAAGGCTCGCGCGCTCCGCGAGTTCGCCGCCGAGCTCGGCCTGCCGGAGGCGGCGACGGTGGCGATCGGCGACGGCGCCAACGACCTCGATATGCTCGCAGCCGCCGGCCTCGGGATCGCCTACAACGCCAAGCCCGCGGTCCGTTCGGCCGCCGGAACTGCGATCAACGTCCCCTACCTCGACACGATCATGTATCTCCTCGGGATCTCCCGCGAGGAGATCGAGGCGGCCGACGCCGAGGCCGGGATCGTCACGCCCGCTCCCCCGATCTGACCCGACGATCTCGCAGGCGAGCCAGCGCGCCTGCGGGGCGCCTGGGCCGACAGGGACGGCCCGAGCCTCAGGCCCGTCCGACATGGAACGCCGTGACGGAGGCTTCGGCCTCGTCGAGATCGGACCAGGGACCGTCGTAGGCCAGCACCGTGACGGCGGCGGTCGGATAGCCCATCGCCAGCTCATTGCCGGCCTCCTCGTCGCCGGTACCGTCGTCGAGCAGGGAGACCAGGTAGGCGACGGTCGGGTTGTGGCCGATCACCACCAGGGTCTCGATGCCGTCATCGGTCTGCCGGATCAGGTCCAGGGCCACGTCGGTGGAGGCCGAGTACAGGCCATCGTCGTACTCCGCGAGCGTCAGGTCCCAGCCTGAGCCTGCGGCGACGTCCTCCCAGGTCTGCACCGTGCGTGCCGCACCCGAGACCAGGACGTAGTCGGGCTCGATTCCCTGCGCGGCCAGCCAGGCGCCCGCCTCACGGGCATCGGCATGGCCCCGGTCGGTGAGCTCGCGCTCGAGGTCGCTCGGCGCCGAGGCCTCGGCCTTGGCATGCCGCATGATGACGAGGGTGCGCATGGTCACGAGGGTACGGTCTTTGTCTGCCGCCCGGACGCCGTCGTAGGCCGATCAGGCACCCATCGCGTGGTAGCCGCCGTCGACGTGGACGATCTCCCCCGTGGTGGCGGGGAAGAAGTCGCTGATGAGCGCGCAGATCGCCTTCGCCGTGGGGGTCTGATCGGTGTTGTCCCAGCCGAGCGGCGAGCGCGAGGCCCACATCGCGTCGAGCTCCTCGAAGCCCGGGATCGCCTTGGCGGCCAAGGTCCGCAGCGGCCCGGCCGACACGAGGTTCACCCGGATGCCGTCTGGCCCGAGGTCGCGCGCGAGGTAGCGGGCGGTCGACTCCAGGGCCGCCTTGGCCACGCCCATCCAGTCGTACGCCGGCCAGGCGACGGTCGCGTCGAACGTCAGCCCGACCACGGACGAGCCCGCGGAGAGCAGCGGACGGCAGGCCATGGCGAGGCTCTTGAGCGAGTACGCCGAGACCTGCACCGCCTGGGCGACGTCCTCCCAGGGCCCGGCGAGGAACTTGCCTCCCAGGAGCGTCTCCGGGTTGCCGTAGGCGATCGAGTGCACGACCCCATCGAGCCCATCGACGTGCTCGCGGACGGCGTCGGCGAGGCCGACCAAGTGGTCGGCGTTGGTGACGTCCAAGTCCAGCACCGGCGGCTCGACCGGCAGCCGCTTCGCGATCCGCTTGGTGATGCTCAGCGCGCGTCCGAAGTTGGAGATGAGCACCGTCGCGCCCTGCTCCTGGGCCACCTTCGCGGCCGCGAAGCCGATGGAGGTGTCCATCGTGACGCCGGCGACCAGGATCCGCTTGCCCTCCAGAATGCCCATCAGTCTCTCCCTCGTTCTGCCTCAGTGACCCATGCCGAGTCCGCCGTCGACCGGGATCACGGCCCCGGTGACGTATCCCGCACCGTCCCCGGCGAGCCAGGTCACCGCGGCGGCGACCTCGCCAGACTGCGCATAGCGGCCCAGCGGCACCCGGTCGGTGATCGCGGTGCGCTGCTCGTCGGTGAGCACACCGGTCATCTCCGTCTCGACGAAGCCGGGCGCCACCACGTTGGCGGTGATGCCACGGCTGCCGAGCTCACGGGCCAGCGAGCGGGCCATCCCGACCAGCCCCGCCTTGGACGCGGCGTAGTTGACCTGGCCCGGGTTGCCCAAGAGCCCGACCACCGAAGAGATGAAGACGATCCGCCCGCGACGCTGGCGCAGCATGCCCTTCGCCGCCCGCTTCGCAAGCCGGAACGACGCGGTGAGATTGGTGTCGATGACGTCGGACCAGTCCTGCTCCGACATCCGTAGTACGAGCGTGTCCCTGGTGATCCCGGCATTCGCCACCAGCACCTCGACCGGGCCGTGAGCGGCCTCGATCTCGGCGTACGCCGACTCGACCTGCTCGGGGATGGTGATGTCGCAGGTCAGCTGGAGCGCGCCCTCGGGGCCGCCGCCACCGCGGCTGGTCACCGCGACCTTGTCCCCCTGGGCCAAGAACGCCTCGGCGATCGCGCGGCCGATGCCGCGGTTGCCTCCCGTGACCAACACGGATCGGGCGAGGGACGGTGCTGCGGGCGCGGTGCTCTGGGTCACGTCAGGTGACGCTAGTGATTACCGAGCGGTAAGGCGCAATCACCCGCCGTTCACTCGTCCTCCAGCCGGAACCCCAGCTTCATCGTGACCTGGAAGTGCTCGACCGCGCCGTCCTTGATCTGGCCGCGCACGCCCGTCACCTCGAACCAGTCGAGATGACGCAGCGTCTGGGACGCTCGGCTGATCGCGTTCGCGATCGCCTCGTCGACGCCGTCGGGCGAGGTGCCGACGACCTCGGTGACACGGTAGGTGCGGTTGGTCATGGGAAGCCTCCACTGCTGTCGTAGACCGTGCGGGCGCGGCTGGCGCTCAGACACTAACGTCGTAGGATCGAGACTATGGCCAAGGTCCCGGGTGCGTCGTCCCACAAGGGCGAGGCACCGATCCGCATCACGACCGCCCAGACGAGTCGGAATGCGGACATCGCGGCGCGCCAGAAGCGGTACATCCTCTCGATGTCGATCCGCTCGGCGTGCTTCATCGGGGCGGTGATCGCCGGGCTGACCCACATCACCTGGCTGTGGCCGATCCTGATCGGCTGCGCCATCGTGCTGCCCTACATCGCCGTGGTGGCCGCCAACGCCGCCAACACCAAGGGTGACGGCTTCAGCCTGCTGGACTCCCCCTACGGCCGCCCGGAGCTGCGCGGTGGTCGCGAGTGGCGCGAAGAGCACGGGAAGCAGTGATGGCGCGCTGATGGCCGGCGTCCATGACGGCGATCTGTGCTCGGCCCGCGGCTGCCAGGCGCCCGCGGTCTGGGAGCTGCGGTGGAACAACCCGCGCATCCACACGCCGGACCGGCGCAAGGTCTGGCTCGCCTGCGACGAGCACAAGCAGTCACTCAGCGACTTCCTCGGCGCCCGCGGCTTCCTGCGCGACGTCGTCGCGCACTGACCAGCGCTCAGCCGCCGATCGCCGACATCGGGCGGTCGGGCTGGAGGAAGCCCTCGTCATCGATGCCATGACCGGCCTTCTTGCCGGCCATCGCCGCGACCCAGAGACGGGCGAGCTCGGCATCGTCGGCGCCAGTACGCATCGCCTCCCGCAGGTCGGACTCCTTGCGTGCGAAGAGGCAGTCCCTGACCTGTCCGTCGGCGGTGAGACGGACCCGGTCGCAGTCACCGCAGAAGGGCCTGGTCACCGATGCGATCACGCCCACCGTCGCGGGACCGCCGTCGACGGTGAAGCGCTCGGCCGGCGCGCTGCCCCGGGGCTCGCTCGCTGGTTCAAGGGTGAACTCCGTGTCGAGCCGCTCCAGGATCTCCTCGGCGGTGACCATCCGCTCCCGCGACCAGCCGTGCTGGGCGTCGAGTGGCATCTGCTCGATGAAGCGGAGCTCATAGCCCTTCCCCACGGCCCACGCCAGCAACTCGGCGGCCTGGTCGTCATTGACCCCCCGCAGCAAGACGGCGTTCACCTTCACCGGGCCGAGGCCGGCCGCGGCCGCCGCCTCCAGACCGGCCAGGACGTCGTCGAGCCGGTCACGTCGGGTGATCCGACGGAACGTCTCAGGCCGGATGGTGTCGAGGGAGACGTTGACTCGGTCCAGGCCAGCGGCGGCCAGGGCGGTCGCCGTACGAGCCAAACCCAGGCCGTTGGTCGTGATCGACAACTCGAGCTCGTCGGACAACGCCCGCGTACGTCGGACGATGTCGACCAGGCCGCGACGCACCAGGGGCTCACCGCCGGTGAATCTGACCTCGCGGATCCCGAGACGCTCGACCGCGACGCCGACGAGCCGGACCACCTCGTCGTCGGTGAGGACCTGCTCACCCGGCAGCCAGTCCAGACCTTCGGGTGGCATGCAGTAGCTGCATCGAAGGTTGCATCGGTCGGTCAGCGAGACGCGCAGATCCGTGGCGACCCGGCCGAACCGGTCGACCAGCGCGCCGGTCGCGGGGGCGCCCGAACTGCGCAGGGGTGTCGTCTCCACCACGCCAGCATAGGCGGCGACCCACCCGGATCCGAGCGCTTCACCATCAGGCGGTTAGCCTCGTCTGGTGCGATCGTTCCGGTTCCTGCTCAGCCGCCGGTGGGCGTTGTTCGCGATCGTGGTCGTGATCCTCGTCTGCGCGACCTGGTGGCTGGGGAAGTGGCAGTTCAGCCGACTGCACGAACGCCGGGCCAGCAACGAGATCGTCCGGACCAACGAGCATGCCGCGCCGGCGCCGGTGCGGGACGTGCTCGCGGTCGGCAAGGACGTTGATTCCGACCACGAGTGGCGGCGAGTCACCGCGACCGGCACGTATGACACCGCCGACACCATCATCTGGCGCTATCGCAGCGACAGCCACGACCGCAACGGCGTCGAGGTCGTCGTACCGCTGGTCACCTCCGACGGCACTGCGCTGCTCGTCGACCGGGGCTGGATGTCGACCCCCGACCAGGACCGGCTCGTCCCGCCACCGGCCCCACCCTCGGGCCGAGTCACCATCACCGGGTGGGTGCGCGCGAACGGCACCGGCAGCGCCACCAAGATCGCTCCCTTCGGGAACCTGCTCGGCACCCGGGCGCTCTCCTCGGTAACCGCCGGCGCCGTCATCGACCATCCGGTGTTCGGCGGCTTCGTCGACCTCGAGAAGGAGAACGGCACGCCGGCGAAGGGACTGGAGCAGACCGAGCTCCCCGAGCTCGATGACGGCCCCCACTTCTTCTACGGCATCCAGTGGTGGTTCTTCGGGGCGCTCGCGATCTCCGGGTTCTTCTACCTGATGTACGACGAGCGACGCTCCACCCAGCGCGCGGAGGAGGCGATCGAGTCCGGCCAGGCCACCGCCGCGGCAGGGTCCGGTGCCGCACCTCAGACCACTCAGACCACCGCGACCGCCCACGCGACCACCGACGCGACCACGGCTCCCGCGCCCGCCGCCACCGGACCCGAGACGGCGACCCGGACCGACCGGCCCGACCCGCGAGCGCTCGTGCGGGCCGAGCGGAAGGCGAAACGCTCGGCCCGCAACGCCCACAAGCAGGCGGTGCGGGCGGCCTACCAGGCGGCGTACGAGCGGGAGAGGGCGGCGCGCCAGGCTCAGAGCGAGCGGAGCATGCCGCCGTCGACCGGCACCATGGCGCCGGAGACGTACGACGAGGCAGGCGAGAGCAGGAACGCCGCCACCGAGCCGAACTCCGCCGGTCGGCCGTAGCGCCGCAGCGGGACCTCGGGCGGCTCCCCATCAAAGGCCAGTCCGGTCTCCTGCATCCGATCGGTCATGATCCGCCCCGGCATCAGCCCGTTGACGCGGATGCCACGCGGGCCGTACTCGTCCGCGAGCGACTTCGCCGCCATCGCGAGACCCGGGCGCAGGCCGTTGGAGATGCCGAGCTCCGGGATCGGGATCTTCACGCTGGAGGAGAGCACGAAGGCGATCGAGCCGCCCTCGGAGAGCGCCGCTGCCACCTCCCTCGCAACCCGGAGGGCACCGAGGAACACCGACTCGAACGATCGCCGCCACTGCTCGTCGCTGGCTTCGCCGACCGGACCGGACGGTGGACCGCCCACACTGATCAGCGCGCCGTCGATCCGTCCGAACGTGTCGCGGGCAACCCGCACCAGCCCTGGCGCGGTCTCGGGATCGGCGTTGTCCGCGACGACCGTCCTGACCGCATCGCCGTGCTCACGACGTACGCCGGCCAGCGACTCCTCACTCCGACCCGAGACGACCGCGCGGGCCCCCTCGGCCACCAGGGCATCCACGGTCGCGCGTCCGAGCCCCCGGCTCCCTCCGGTGACGACGTAGACACGGTCCTTCAGCTGCAGGTCCACTCACTCCTCCTCGATCGGTTCGGCCGGTCACGGCTCGGGGCTGTCCTTCTCGAACTGGGTGCGATAGAGCTCGGCGTAGAGCCCACCGCGCGCGAGCAACTCGGTGTGGCTGCCCCGCTGGATGACCCGACCGTCCTCGATGACGAGGATCTGGTCGGCGTTGCGGACCGTCGAGAGCCGGTGGGCGATGACGAGGGACGTACGCCCCTCCAGTGCCGTGTCGAGCGCCCGTCGCACGGCCGCCTCGGACTCGCTGTCGAGGTGGGCGGTGGCCTCGTCGAGCACCACGATACGCGGCGCCTTCAGCAGCAGCCGTGCGATCGCGAGCCGCTGACGCTCTCCTCCCGAGAGCCGGTAACCCCGGTCGCCCACCACCGTGTCCAGGCCGTCCGGCAATCCCTTGACCAGGGTCGCGATCTGGGCGGCCTCGAGCGACTCCCAGATCGCGTCCTCGCTGGCGTCGCGACGGGCGTAGAGGAGGTTGGCGCGGATCGTGTCGTGGAACATGTGGGCGTCCTGGGTCACGTAGCCGACGGCGTCCTCCAGTGACTCCAGCCTCACCTCGCGCACGTCGATGCCGCCGACCCGCACGGCGCCGGCACCGACGTCGTACAGCCGGGCGACGAGGTGGGTGATGGTCGTCTTGCCGGCTCCGGAGGGCCCGACGAGGGCGGTCATGGTGCCGGGTTCGGCGGTGAAGTCGATGTCGTGGAGCACCTGCTGCACCGGCCGGTTCTCGGTGCGCACGACCGACTCCAGCGAGGCGAGCGAGACGTCGTCGGCCCGGGGATAGGTGAACGCGACGTGGTCGAACTCCACCGACGCCGCATCCTGGGGCAACGCCACGGCGTTCGGCTTCTCCTGGATGAGCGAGGGCAGGTCGAGGACCTCGAAGACCCGCTCGAAGGAGACCAGCGCGGTCATCATGTCGACGCGGATGTTGGACAGGCCCTGCAGCGGCGCGAGGAGCCGCATCAACAGCGTGGACAGTGCGCTCAACGTCCCGATCGACGGACTGCCGTCGATGGCGAGATGGCCACCGACGCCGAAGACGAGCACGGTGGCCAGGGCCGGCACCGTCCACATGGACGTGCTGAAGATCCGGGTGGTCAGCGCGATGCGTACGCCGAGGTCACGCACCACCGCCGCCTTCTCGGCAAACGCGGCGTCCTCCTCCGCGCGCCGGCCGAAGAGCTTGAGCAGCATCGCGCCACCGACGTTGAACCGCTCGGTCATGGTATTGCCCATGTCGGCGTTGCCGTCCATCTGCGCGCGGGTGAGACCGGCCAACCGGCGACTCGCCCACCGCGACACCAGCCACAGGATCGGGAACGTCGCCACGCAGAGCAGGGTGACCTGCCAGGAGAGGACGAGCATGGTCACTCCGACGACCACGACGGAGATGACGTTGGCCACGCTGTCGCCGAGCGCGGAGGTGAACGCCCGCTGCGCGCCGATCACGTCGTTGTTGAGCCGGCTCACCAGCGCCCCGGTCTGGGTCCGGGTGAAGAACGCCAACGACTGGCGCTGCACGTGGCCGAAGACCGCCGTACGGAGGTCGAAGATCAGTCCCTCGCCGATCCGGGAGGAGAGGTAGCCCAGGGCGACGTTCAGCACGGCGTTGACCATCGCCGCGGCCAGCATACCCACCGCCAACCAGGTGATGACCCCGGCGTCGCGGGCCAGGATCCCCTGGTCGATGATCCGCTGGATCAGCAGGGGCGTGACCACCACCATGCCCGAGTTGATCACGTTGAGCGCCAGGAAGAGCGCGATCAGCGGCCGATGCGGTCGCGCGAACGCAAGCACCCGACGCAGCGTCGAGCGGTCGATCCGCGCGCTGGTCACGCTGCGGTCGGCCCGCATGCTGCGCCAGACGCTGCTCATCCCGACCATGCCCGACATGAGCCCAAGGCTAGTGAGGCCCGCGGACAGTCCCGAGCCGGTTCCCACTCCCAGCGGCAACAGGTCTGCGGGCATGGTCACGGTGAGCCCGGGGACGAAGGTGCCCCGCTGGCGTCTCGGGTCACCAGCGGGGCGAGGTCCACTCTGCCCGTCTCGACGCCGCTCTGTCCGCAGAATCGTGGAACCCCGATAGAAGACCACCCCTGCTGGGGTGCCGGAGGTAGGTGCCTAGGCGAGCGAGACCAGGTCGGCGTAGGAGTCGTTCCACAGGTCCTCGACCCCGTCGGGGAGGATCAGGACGCGATCCGGCTCGAGCGCGCTCACCGCACCCTCGTCGTGGGTGACGAGCACGATCGCGCCCTGGTAGCGCCGGATGGCATCGAGGACCTCCTCGCGGGAGGCCGGGTCGAGGTTGTTGGTGGGCTCGTCGAGCAGCAACACGTTGGCGCTGGAGACCACCAGCGATGCGAGCGCAAGTCGGGTCTTCTCGCCACCGGAGAGGACCCCGGCCGGCTTGTGTACGTCGTCGCCGGAGAACAGGAAGGCGCCGAGGACGGTACGGGCCTCGGTGTCGGTGAGGTCGGGCGCCGCCGAGCGCATGTTCTCCAGCACGCTACGGTCCACGTCGAGGGTCTCGTGCTCCTGCGCGTAGTACCCGATCTTGAGCCCGTGGCCCGGGATCACCATGCCGGTGTCGGGCTGGTCGACGCCCGCGAGGATGCGCAACATCGTGGTCTTGCCGGCGCCGTTGAGGCCCAGGATGACAACGCGCGAGCCCTTGTCGATGGCGAGGTCCACCGCGGTGAAGACCTCGAGGGCGCCGTAGGACTTGGAGAGATCCTTGGCGGTCAGCGGTGTCTTGCCGCACGGTGCGGGCGAGGGGAACGCGATCGCCGCCACCTTCTCGGCCTGCCGCTCCCCCTCGACGCTCTCGAGGAGG
>Ga0164242_10009368_pt1 | contig 10570 bp, 8 predicted proteins | sample OricomgcompostMG_FD_108783 | JGI IMG/M metagenome (GOLD analysis project Ga0164242, IMG submission 108783) | Miracle-Growth compost microbial communities from Emeryville, California, USA - Original compost - Miracle growth compost (MG) ... | reverse complement strand
GCGCGCGAAGACTAACCTCGACACGGAGGGCATGGTCAAGATGCTGGCGGACCCAGAGACGGATCGGCTGCTGGGCGTCCACATCATCGGCCCCAATGCCGGCGAGATGATTGCGGAGGCAACGCTGGCGCTGGAGTACGGCGCCTCGAGCGAGGACATCGCCCGCACGTGTCACGCGCACCCGACATTGGCGGAGGCGTTTAAGGAGGCGGCGATGGCGACGCACGGGAAGGCTATCCACTTCTAGGGTCGAGGCGAGCATCTCCTTTGTAATTGTACTGTAGGTTCCCTGGCTGGGTCTGGCAAATAAATAGACGCGTCTGGATGGCATCAGCCTTTTCCAACCACCGGGGAGTTGCCCCGAAGATGGGGATAAGGCGGAGTGTATTGGTGTAGGTGCCTTAGGTGCAAGTGACGCTATTTCCGATCCTCGCCAACGGTATCAAAGGAATGACTGGCTACCTACTCTATGCAAGAAGAGGCACCTGGACCTATCTCGAGCAGCTTGCTCGGATATCCAACTGCCATGCAGGCTATCGACAGAGTAACCCGCAGGATGTAGGGGTATATTCATAGGTGAGTGTCCATCGTTTACGTCAAGTCAAGTAAGGTTATGTATATCCTTAGTAAACAAATATCAAACTTTATGTACTGTACCACTTGACGAAAAGAGGGAAGAGGGGATTGTCTTGAATGACTTATTCGAACATTCAACTTGTCGTAGACATTTTACTCACCTGGCCAACTCCTCACTCCTATTCAGGTTGTTGACATGGTAACTAACCCTAACCCCTGGAGGATTCTCCTGCGCCCGTATTAAGTGATTCCCGCATCCACTACGACCCCACTGAGAGTACGTAAGCTCTCCCTATTGTTGCATCCTTTGGAGACGCGGCTCGTACCAGAAACTCCCGTATCATCCGACAAATATGCGGTGAGGAGCTCTCGCAGACCAATTCCTCCCACATATCCTCCTATATAATATCCTCCATCTTCACCCCCCGATGCCTCGGTGAACCAACCCCCCAATTCCGCCTCAATTGGCCGACGGCAAGACTCTGAAACCACGATCTGGATACCTCCCATCGATATGGCTCCCTCAGCGCCCCGACAGAAGCAGGAGGATGGGAGGACGACGAAATCGTACCCATTGGTTTCGCGGAGGGAGGTCGAAGCATTGATTGCAGAGGGCCGCTCCGTAATAATCGTAGACCAACATGTGTTGAAGGTCGACGCCTGGCTGAAATACCACCCCGGCGGCGACAAAGCAATTGCGCACATGGTTGGTCGAGATGCCACTGATGAAGTTACTGTGTTCGTATCACCACACCTGAGGCCTTCGTCTGTCTGCCATTGGATCACATCGCTAACAGTCGGCATAGCCTTCACTCGTCAGAGGCACGGCAGATGATGGACAAGTATCGGATTGGACGCATCGAGGGTAGATGGAAGAACTTCATTCCCCCAATACAAGGCGGCAGGTTCCGCCCGGCCTCCGAAACCGCCATCGATGATGCTGCCCATGAGGTTCTACCTGAGGTGGACAGTAGGCTAGCTGCCTCTAGTAACGGTAGTTCGCGCTCGGCGTCTCCCGTTTTCGACGCGCCCGACGCCAGTGTAGGGTTGCACTCGCGCCCTGGCCGGGGGCCGGCGCCTCGAACTGGGTCCGTGTCGTCTATTTCATCCGTCGAAGAGGAGGAGCCTTTTGATGGCATGAGCTATCTAGACTCCGAGACCAGGAAGGAGATCCGCCTAGACCTCGAGAAATACCCGTCGCTTGACGACTCCACGCAGGATACCATCGTCCAAAAGTATCGCCTACTGAACGAGAGCATTAAAGCTGAAGGCTTGTACGACTGCAACTACGGCGCCTACGCGATTGAAGTCTGCCGTTATTCCATTTTCGTCGCCCTCATGTTCTACTTCCTGCACTTGGGGTGGTATGCCGTCAGCGGGTTCTTCTTAGGAGCGTTCTGGCACCAGCTGGTCTTCACTGCACATGACGCAGGGCATATGGGCATTACGCACGACTTCCAAATCGACTCGGTTATCGGCATGATAATTGCCAATTTTCTTGGGGGCCTTTCCATTGGGTGGTGGAAGAGAAACCATAACGTCCACCACATCGTGACCAATTCCCCAGAGCACGATCCGGACATTGAGCACATTCCCTTCTTCGCCATATCGCACCGCTTCCTCCAATCGCTACGTTCGAGCTACTATGACCGGGTTATGCGTTACGACGCTGTGACCAAGTTCTTGATCTCCATCCAGGCGTACAGCTACTTCATCATCCTCCTCTTCGCACGGCTGAACCTATATGCTCACTCCTGGGAATTCCTGATCCGCGGTCTGGGCCCGAAGAAGGGCGCCGCGAGATGGCACCGGTGGTTCGAAATTACGGGGCAGGTGTTCTTCTGGGCGTGGTTCGGGTACGGCATCATGTACAAGACCATCCCGACGACTTGGGGCCGGATCGTCTTCTTCGCGGTAAGCCACATGACGACGTCGCCGCTGCACGGCCAGATCACCCTGTCCCACTTTGCCATGAGCACCGCGGACCTGGGGCCTGCGGAGTCGTTCCCGCAGAAAATGCTCCGCACGACCATGGATGTCGACTGCCCCCAGTGGCTGGACTTCTTCCACGGCGGCCTGCAGTTCCAGGCCATCCACCACTTGTACCCGCGCATCCCGAGGCACAATCTCCGCAGGACGCAGAAGCTTGTTCAGGAATTCTGCAACGAGGTGGAAATCCCGTATGCGCTATACGGTTTTGTGGATGGGAATAAGCAGGTCATTGGGAAGCTCGCGGAGGTCTCCAGACAAGCGGCCATCCTTGCGAAGTGCCAGAGGACCCTGGCCAAGAGCGGCGATCCCCTCCACGCCCACCACCACTGAGGGGTTTATGGCTTTTACCACTAGGAAGCCCCCTAGACTCAAATGAAGTACTTTACGAGGGGCCTTGGACATCGTCGCTCAGCTCCCCGCCCGTCACGAATCACGATTAGAGAGAGGTTAAGGATATACTACAGTACCTAATATGTGCCAGGTTTCGTCGCAGCTCGCGGTTATTGGCTGAACCACAAACCAAGTTTAGACCGTAAATGTGAACCTTTTTTTCCTCACTGCCCCTCAGCGGTTTCCTTATCACTGCCTGAAGCCACGTCGACGCTGGACCTGGTCAAATCCTTGAGCCGAGTATGCCGAGCATGCCGAGTCGTAAATTCTGGAAGTGGCTGGCTGTTCATAAAGGTTTCCCTGGATAGCGTGCCAACCATGTGGCTAGCATTCGGGGTGGGGGTACTGATGTTTCGCAGGATGAAACATGGATTTTAATCACTTCGCAGACCCTGGCATCTGGGTCATCACCCAAATGCTACCCACACTGCTAATCCATGTAAGAACGCTTCCATGTCCTTGGGTCATCCCGGAGGCTTTTAAGCGAGACAGCCAGAAGGTTCAGCAGCGAAACCAAGGCAGAGAGCCCGAACGGGATTCGAGGGCGGAAATGGATGGAAAGACGGGAATGGAAAGACGGGACGGAGGAGGGATCACCCCTCCTTTCACAACTCATAAATTTGCTTCTGGAAGACGCAGAGACGTACGATGATCTGGTGATCTGAGCCACCAAGTTGAGCAGGAGAGATCGGACCCCTGCTATCATCACCACCCCAGCCTCGGGCACAATTCCATCTTGCTTTTTTCCGCGGTCTGGGCTGAAGCCGGTGTGGGGGAACTGGTTGTTCGACGAGGAAGGGCGGGGACTTAGGGGGAAGGATCTCCTCCAAACAGCAACTTGCCGAAAGACTCACGGACGAATGCTAGGTGGAAAAGCGAGAATATTCGATTACCGTGTACGTAAAACCGTCCTGCTATTACCAGGTTGGGTCTACGGTGCTATGACGCCGCGACTTCCGCATGGCCAGGCGCCAGGGCAATCCTCTGAGCTTCCACATTGGATGAAGGGGGGTTGGATTATTCGCAACAGGGTATCGTCACGTACACACATATGTCAACCTGGCCCTGCATCCCGCGGAGCTGGGAACTGCCTCGCTTCTTTCACGATACCTGTAATTACGGGCTATGTAAGCGTAGATCGGCACTAGAAAGGCCAAACATGCTCCTTGAAGATTGGCGGGCTAGGATAGGGGAACGGACATGTGCATTAGCCCGTACTTCCTCAGGAAAAAGCAAATAAAGTAGATGAACGAAGGGTTGTTCTGATACCGCGGCGGTGCTGCCGGGGGTTCTCGGGCAAAAAGTGTTTTAAGGATCGGAGTTCCCACATCGTCAGATCGAGGATGTCTCGGCATCAGACCAGATATTTTGCCCAAGCAACCCTTTTTTACCTAATTGACGCTCATCGAGGGAGCGGGCTTCAATACCGGGCCCCCCCCCTTGGCTTCGCAGTCCCCTTTACGTCTTGTCCAACCCGAGCTCCGCCGAGCATCAGGCCCTGTGAACCCATTCTCAAACCTCTTCTTGCCCAAACTTGGACAAATCAAGGAGCCTTATAAGGATGGGCAGAGGAAAGATGGATGACGCGGCCGCGGAGAGGATCCGCAGAGCTCGAGGAGATAAGGTAAGCTCCAAGATTCAAAGGCGATTTAGGCGACTTGGGCAGGTGCTCTGGCGGCTTTTGCTTGCTGACCATGGGTGGGAATAGGACGAGTTCGCAAGGCGGGCTGCCCTCGCAGCCCGGCAGAACAAAGATGGAGGGTCGGGAAAGACTGGCGGGAAGGATGGGAAGGGCAGCAGCAGTGGGTGGAAAGACGGCGGAAGAAGCGGTTCGAAGAAGTGAGTCGGATCGGAGGAAAGAGGGAAGGATAGGTGGGGGACAAGCCAGCCAACTAGGGACGTCCAGTAAACTCCTAAGTTCTGACACGTACGTGGTCTATGTATTGCTTTTTCCTCCTCTCCCTACGTATAGGCGTTCGACTACTAGAGATCGACGGTATGTTTGTTGGCGACGATGTGTGAGCTACGGCTTAAACCAAAGGTAGTAAAATGTAGGTGGCTCGCTGCGTGATCATGCAAGATAGCCTTTCATATGTGACGGGGGGTGATGACTGCACGGCTGGGTGCAGCATAGGCGAGCCAAACAGCAGGCACCATTGTTGGATCGCCGGGAGTGGCAGAACCAGCGATGATAGGGTATCGCGCTGTGGTGCACCATCTGTGCTAAGTAGGTAGTTGTTCTGATTGAAGATTCATGCCTTGAGCTCTCTGTCTGGCGATAACTGCGGCTCAGTGCCCAATGAAAGTCGACGGAATGGGATCCACGAGCCCTGGGGGTGGGACTCAGGGCCAGAGCGGGAGCGGCTCGGAAGCTAGAACAAGTGAGTGACCCGTTGGATGTTTTGCAAGGCTTCAATGACGTAATCTTACTCCAGCGTCCGAGCATATTTCAACTTCAATCTCGAGCGGGCCGAAGTGATTGAAGTCTACCAGGAATTACTGTCTACACTAGTGGCGGGGTGTTAGGGGGCCAAGTTAGTGGATGCGCCCTGTGCCTCGGGGATGCGGCGCATGGCGCTAACAGCACTTTGTCTGGGCGCCACCGGGGTCTCACGTGGGGCATCTGCGGCAACGTTCAGTGGAGCAAGCTCTCCAGCCTGCATCAACGTCTGTCTGCCTTTCAGTTAATACTCGTTTCCAAGGCGCCCTCGAAGCCTTTCACTCCAAGTACCTTACCTACCTTAAATATATGGGCTTCTACCTCAGGTGCTGACGTCGACCGCTGATAACCGAAGTCACCAATCCGGCCTAGCTTACTTGTCGAATTGTTTGCATGCCCTCCAGTAGGTAGACGACATCATCGCCACAGTCCCTTGTCGGGAAGCAACCCCTCGAGCTCTGCCATTCCCTACTAGCCGGTCGGACTTGGAATGTGCCGTCGCTGAACTGGACACCTCCTTCTCGCGCAGTGCGTCCTGCAGGGCGCGCCAAGCATCTTGACATGGATACCAACGTGCAGCGACTTCTCAACGACAAGCTTTATGATAAGCGGAAGCATGGCGCCTTGGAGTATGTCTACCCCCCCTCATCCTCGCCCTTCGCCCTGCTATCGGGCATTTGTACTCATAACTAGGCTGCAGGCTTGAACGGGTCATTCGAGAGCTGGTCGCCGCCAAAGATTACCAAAGGGTCGGCGCCGTCCTCGACCAGCTCTGCAACGAATATGCATACGCCGTCCATCAGCCTCATGCCCGGAACGGCGGCCTAATCGGACTGGCTGCCGCCGCTATCGCGCTCGGCTCCGTAAGTCTCCAAGTTTCTTTCGAGCCCCGCCGCTTTGCTCTCGTCTTTCCTATTCCTTATTCGGCCTCTCCCTCTGAGGGTGCCTCGCGTCTCCTCTCTCCCCCCAAATTCTCCCCTCCGTGCGGCACACCGAGCATGTACTTACGCCCGTATCTCTCCTATAAAGGAACTACCGAGGTATCTTAACGTCATCGTCCCTCCAGTGCTTGCCTGCTTCGCCGACCAAGATGCCCGGGTCAGGTATTATGCGTGCGAGGCCATGTACAACATCGCAAAGGTTGGCAAGGGCGAGATACTGATCTACTTCAATCACATATTCGACGCCCTCTGCAAGGTTCGTCATCTCACTCTTCCACCCCACCTTAGAGGGGGCCGCCGGCTTACCCATCCTTAACGCGTTGTAGTTGGGTGCCGATTCGGAGCTGTCCGTAAAGAATGGTGCCGAGCTCCTCGACCGGCTTATCAAGGATATCGTATCGGAATCAGCCGCGACCTATGTCTCTGTCCTAGAGTCGTCGCAGAATGGCTACGAGGGTGGGGACGATAAGGAGCAAGGCGGCGAGCGACAAGGAGAGGCTCCGACCGCGTTTTCCTTGAAAAACTTCATCCCACTCCTAAAGGAACGCCTATTTGCTCTCAACCCGTTTGCGAGGACCTTCTTGGTGGGCTGGGTTGTCTTGTTGGACTCCATCCCAGACCTGGAGCTTGTCACTTATCTTCCCGAATTCCTCGGCGAACTGCTCAAGTTTTTGAGCGATTCCAACAGGGACGTCCATGTTGCCACCCAGGGCTGCCTAGATAGATTTCTGAACGAGATCAAACGCATATCTCGGGTCAAGAAGGGCATTGCAGAGAGCAAGAAATCCAAGGGCGATGGCAAGCGCAAGAGAGAGGATTCCCTCGATAGTGGTAGCGCGCAGCCGGCGCTTGAGGAAGGCGACGAAATCGATTCAACTGTCGCGGACGATGAGGACACCGAGAGTAGTGAGGACGATTGGGTCCCTGGACAGGACGTGCAGATCAACTACAAGGCAATACTTGAGATATTGACTGCCACCCTCGACTCTCCACTAGGTATGGCACCACTCCGTCGTCCGCTTAAAGGTGAGAGTCCTAGACGACATTTTGCTGAAACTGGTACAGAGGAAGATGGCTTGCTCGAGTCGTTACGCTGGATCGTCGGGTTTCTCGACATCTGCCCTGAAGAAGTGCTCCCCTTCACACCAAAGATACTCGCCCACTTACTGCCGGCAATGGCCAGTGGTGTCGAGACGATACGCCACGCTGCTGGGAGGGTTAATACCTCGCTCATGGACTATGTCGTCTCGCTCTCCGACGAACCCGGCCTCCCATCCATGCAGCAGGCGTCGCGAATACCCGGCCCGGACAGTGGGTCGAGCCATCGAGCCTCGCTGTCGAGCTCCAAGGAAATTGAGGCGAGGAGTCCTACGCCAGCGCAGAGCAGAGCTGTACCAAGAATGCCATCCCCGACGCCGTCCACTCACTCGGAAGCCGACCTCGACTACGCCGCCGCCGTCAACTCGTTGACTTTACTCTTCTTGAATGACCACGAGGCCACCCGTGTGGCCGCGCTGACATGGCTAATCATGCTGCACCGCAAAGCACCCCGGAAGGTTCTAGCCTTTAATGACGGGACTTTCCCGGCGCTGCTAAAGACCCTTTCCGACCCGGCAGAGGCGGTTGTCACGAAGGACTTGCAGCTCCTGTCGCAGATCTCGAGAAACAGCGAAGATGATTACTTCACCAACTTCATGGTTAACCTCCTCCAGCTCTTCTCAACTGATAGGAAGTTGCTCGAGACACGGGGCAACCTCATCATCCGCCAGCTTTGCGTGAGCCTCAGCGCCGAGCGCATCTATCGAACCCTCGCCGACTGTATTGAAAAGGAGGAAGACCTCGAGTTCGCTAGCATAATGGTGCAGAATCTGAACAATAATCTCATCACCGCACCGGAGCTATCCGAACTGCGCAAGAGGCTCAGGAATCTAGAGACCAAGGTGAGAGAGACTCGCTGCCCCCTTTTGTCCGGCCTACTTTTCGTCCAAGTAGCAAGACTAACGACTACTATTTCAGGATGGCCAAACCTTCTTCGTGGCCCTCTTTCGATCATGGTGCTATAATGCAGTCGCCACGTTCTCACTCTGCCTACTGGCACAGGCCTACGAACAAGCATACCATCTCCTCCAGATATTGTCCGGCAATCCCCGACTCGTATTTACTTCTTCTTGTTAGGTTACTAACGCTTTCTCTAGCGCTGAGCTCGAGATGACGGTCAATATCCTGATCCAGATCGACAAGCTGGTGCAGCTCCTGGAATCGCCCGTATTCACCTGTGCGTCCAGTCGCCCTAATCCATTACCATCTCACTATAGGATGCTAATGGTTTTCATTTTTTCTAGATCTTCGCTTGCAGCTGCTTGAGCCGGAGAAGTACCCTCATCTTTATAAGTGTCTTTACGGCCTCTTGATGCTACTTCCCCAGTCGTCTGCATTCGCGGCCCTCAAGAACCGGCTGAATAGCGTCAGCTCGATCGGGTATTTACACATTGCACCTAGACCGTATGTACCCCTATTTCTCCTCACATGCATGGCTGTCAACAAGGCTGGGTCCATAATTTGAAGCAGCCACCGGCCTGCCCACCCATGCCTCTCCTAGGAAATATAACCCAGACACCATTCGCTCACACGTTTAACACACAGTAACGCGACCACGCCCAGTGGCTCCAACTTTGATCGACCTAACAGGCTGAAGGGCCGAGAGGACGGCATTATCCGCTGGAACGAACTCTTGGAAAAGTTCCGCAGCGTGCAGGAACGCGCAAGACGTGCCCGCCGCCCGGGAGGTGACCTCGACCATGGATCGACCTTTGGAGTTGGCGATTTGCGTCTTAGTGACGGACTGGAGCTGAAGCTTCCCAAGGAAGCGAACCGCGCCGCCACAGCCCCGCCCGTGCCCGTGAAGGATCCGCCGGCGCCAGCTGCCCCTCCTGCTAAGGCGCGATCTGGGCTGGGGAGACAATTTGGAAGACTCGGAGGGGCGGTATCGGGGCGAGGAAAGCGGAACCAACAGTGAAGGGCCATTCTGGCCAAACAGGTGTCAATCGATCTTGTAGAGTAGTAGCCGGGCATTCTTATAGCGCGTAGTAATGTAATACCATATTCTCGCCAAATTTGCGTATGCGAGAGACATTACCGCGTCGGTTTCCTCGGCGTCTCCCTCTCAACCAACCCCTCGAAGACGGTGTCTCTCCGCTGAGTAAGCCGCCTGAGCTCGTCGCGCAAGCCTTCCAGTTCCTCGCGCGCGGCGTCGACGTCCGGAGGCAGGCCCTGGAACGACTTGACCTTTGCGTCGAGATCCTTTCGTCGCGCGAGCAGTTCCATGTACTCCTCCTCCTCCCGCCGGACCTGCTCGATGCTCGGGTTCGGCGCCCCCACCGACGCCGCGAGCGACGCGACCTTGTCCTCGAGCTCGGGCAACTTGGCGGTCATGGCCTTGAGGGCCCGCTGCGCCTCGAGGTTCTGTCTCGCCAGGTCTGCGGACGGGCGGTACGCGTCCCCCTCGAGCTCTGAGACGAGAGCCTCCATCTTCTCGGTTTCGGCGTCGACGTATCGCCGCAAAGCGCTGACACGCGCTGCTGCCCGCTCAACCTCGAAGATCCGACCTTGCAGGTCGACCATCCCGCGGGCTACGTCAATAGCGTCCCCGTGCGCGAGGCCGAGCTCGACCGCCGCGCCGGCCACGGCGTCTAGCGCGACCCGGCCCTCGCGGGGGAGGCCCTCCTCCACGGCGTCGAGGACATCCTCGCGGAGGTCTACGATGGCGGGTGGCGGTGGTGGCGGGCCGGCGAGTCCTCCCGCGTCCCGGTCGTCCAGCCTCCGGTCTCGGTCCGCAGCCCAGCTCTCGGCGTCGCGCAGGGCCTGGGCGTCGACGCGGGCGAGCAGGTCGCGGTCCTCGTCGGCCGACTCGTTCAGGGAGACGAGAGCCAGGAGGGCGCGGAGAGTGTCGGCGTTGCGCTCGAAGGGCGGGGCGGGGCGGCCCTTGAAGCGTGCGGATAGCCAGCTGTCGACAAAGTTCCAGTCCTTGGCGGCGCTGGCGGCGGCGCGGGCTACGCTGGGGGAGAAGATGGCCGCGTTGGGGGGAAGGTGGGCCATCTTTTCTTTTTATGATGGTGGCAATGAGAGAGGTATATGCTCGGGTTAAATAATCGCCTTCCTTCTCCTTTTCTCTGGTCAACCCCTTTTGTTGTAGTTCTGGGTCGTCGTTCACGAGTTGGGTGCTCTGTTGTTG
>Ga0164242_10009367_pt1 | contig 10571 bp, 7 predicted proteins | sample OricomgcompostMG_FD_108783 | JGI IMG/M metagenome (GOLD analysis project Ga0164242, IMG submission 108783) | Miracle-Growth compost microbial communities from Emeryville, California, USA - Original compost - Miracle growth compost (MG) ... | reverse complement strand
TAGCAAGCATCTGGTGGCATTCGCGACTTTGGCCATCAAGTATCGCAACGGCCCCGGACCAGAGTTCAGCCAACACGGATGTTTTGTCCCTTCCATGAAGTTCGGGGTCCTTTCTCAGGATATGCCTCCACTCGTATAGTCTTGACTTCTCACCGGTCTCCTCGGCCGTGTCTTCAGCTCGGTTGGTCCGTGTTTCTCGGGTCCCATTAAAATGGTTTAGGTCATGGGTGAACTTGCAGCTCGACCCAAAATGACATGAACCGGTATTTTGGAACAGGCGGCAGGGACGATTCTGTTTGGGACGGTCTGGTTGAGGGATATTGTTGGACAGGAACCTGCCTCGTCCACGGCCATTTGAGCCCCGTCCACGGCTAACTGAGCCACGACCGCGAGGAGCCGAGCCTCGCCATTGGGACTGGCCGTCTCGCCAGTTAGAAGTTGCCATCGAAAAGGTGTGAGGGATGTGATGAAGACTTAATCCTTATCTCTGTGAGCGTGAGTTAGTGAATTCAAAGAACTTCGAGCCTCACGATCAAGGAGGGACGTTCCTCTTATCCCAAGAGGAGTGACGCCTTGTACAAAAGAAGCAAGTCCAGGCTACAGGCGGGCCCGCGTTCAGCTCCCGGGAGGCCGACCGTTTGCCATCTTCTGTAGTCGAATGAGATCCCACCACGATCTTGTTGGTGAGGTGACTGAAACATAGACCAATCCACCAGCCTAGCCTCCTGCAAGAACTACCCGATAGGGTCTTTATTTCGTCATTGGCGCTTCGGCTGGGCACTAAGAAAGCTGGGACAGGAAGCCGGTGGCCGCGAGGGGAAAGAACACACGGCCAATAGCCCTTCATCGGTGGACCGTCGTGTAACACGACCGTTTGGTGAGTCGATCTAGACCATTTCTTGCCCCCCACGACCTAACAGGCCATTTATTGATAGTAAGTTTCAAGGTTCTTGGTCGTTGGGTAGGTTGATACCCAAACCTCTGCATGGGTTACAGCCTTGCCAGCTTCATCCCCCCCGGTAGACTAGATACGAAAGAGCTGTTTTAGCGGGTCAGCAAGGGACGGTATAAGTCCAGACCGCCTTCGCCCACGAGCTCTAGCAGGTAGTATCTCATAGCCAGGAACAGAACGGAAGTAAGAAACCATCGAACAGAGCCTAGTACCGCACCCATTCTTGCTGAAATACTGCTCTCCTCCAGTAAACGCAGATGTTCCGTGGAGTTTAGAACCCTGCCGGCCCCCAACGAGCTCTATGAATGAGTAAGATCCTTAACCGTTCAGGCGCGAGAGGTAAGTGGCGTTATCTCCGTAATTTTTCAGCCTTTCCTTCAGAACTTGATCAACAGGCTCGGGCTTGAAACCGAAGCGGGCCCAGAACGGTGAAGTGCCATAGACGGAAACAAGGCAACTCGTCGGGTAGCGCTTGGCTACTTCAAGGAGCCGGTTGATGCACTCTGCCGCATAGCCCTTTCCACGAAGCTTGGGCAGAATCGCGAGGTCATGGAAGTAATACTGGTTCGCGTCAGGCTCAATCTCGCTGAGCAAGCTATCCAAAGCAGGCGGTTGGCGCTGGCGGATTGGATGCGAAATGGCATAGCCGCAGATCTCATTGTTTTCCACAAGAACAAGGCAGCCCTCCGGGAAGAGCTTCACGCGCTCGGTAAAGATGTGGCCACCTTCTGGTAGGTCGGGGTGCACCTCGTCGGCAACACGCAGGAGGCCGTCAATGTCGCCGACGGTCATTTGGCGCCAGGCCGCCATGAACTAGGGGCCAGGGAGCCTGATCGGAGATCGTTTGCAAAACGAGGTGATCCTTTCGCGCGTTGTGGAATCTGGTACATATGATGGTCAATAAATATTGAACACATATAAAAGTCGCCTGGCGCTTCCTGTTAAGTATACCTTGGTACTACCACTTCAATGGTTGCGTTCCATTCGCCAAAAATCCCTGCTAAGAAAAGGCCAAACCCCAGAGTCCTGATTGATGAAATGGCTCACGGCAAGGCACCCTTTCCTACTAGGTCGTAAAGACTACCCGGGTGCCTAAACAGTTTTGATGGCTTTCCTCACTTCGACTTAAGTTGCGGACTGGAGGCAATCACCTCATACAATCCCTACAGCCATCGTGGCTAGGACACTCGACTAACAAACCGCACGGCGCACAGTCACAGAGAGGAAATGCAGCTACGGGTCATCACATCCGCCATTCCTAGTTTACAGCGCGAACAAACTTTGTATGATAGACGGGGTTTATGCGTAGTACTCTACAATATGTGCGAAGCAAAGTTCGCATGATGCCGACTCCACCCCAATCACTCGCCGCCTAGAACACCAGGGAATTTCAAAAAAGGAGACGATCTGTCGAGACACACGTGAGGGAGGCTCCGAAGATCGCAAGCTTCTTTTTAACTGCCTTTTTGAATGCCAGTAGAGTAAAAAAAAAAAAATTGAACGAGTAAAAAAAAACCAGGGAATCTATGGTATTATAGCTCATCGTGGGCATCGGGCTCATCGTCACCACCGGCCTCGCCGGCACCCTCGTACAGCTTGCTGGTGATGGGATATGCCACGGCCGAGAGCTTCTCCTTTTGCTCCTCGAAGTCCTCAGTGGAGGCAGTGGCGCCGTTCTCCTCGAGCCACTCGGTGGTCTCCTTGACAGCGTCCAGGATCTAGAGGGATTGTTAGTATTGGAAGTGAAGTTAAAGTGATCAGCGGTGTTCAACTTACAGTCTCCTTGTCCTCCTCGTCAATCTTGCCACCGAGGCCCTCCTCGTCGTTGGCCTGGTTCTTCAGACTGAAGGCGTAGTTCTCAAGACCGTTGCGGGCAGTGATTCGCTCAGCGTTGGCCTTGTCCTCCTCGGCGTACTTCTCAGCCTCGGCGACCATGCGGTCGATCTCCTCCTGAGTAAGGCGGCCCTTGTCGTTGGTGATGGTGATGGACTCCTGCTTGCCGGTGCCCTTGTCGTGGGCCGAGACCTTGAGAATTCCATTGGCATCGAGCTCGAAGGAGACCTCGATCTGAGGCTGGCCACGGGGTGCAGGGGGGATGCCGGTAAGCTCGAACTTGCCGAGGATGTTGTTGTCCTTGGTCATGGAGCGCTCACCCTCGAAGACCTGGATCAGGACGGTGGGCTGGTTATCGGCGGCGGTGGAGAAGATCTGGCTCTTGCGGGTGGGGATGGGGGTGTTGCGGGGGATGAGCTTGGTCATAACGCCTCCGGTGGTCTCGATACCAAGAGTGAGAGGGTTCACATCCATGAGGACGATATCCTCAGTACCCTTCTCGCCGGAAAGAACACCGGCCTGGACGGCGGCACCGAACGCGACAGCCTCATCGGGGTTGATGCCCTTGGAGGCCTTCTTGCCGTTGAAGTACTCCTCGATGAGGGATACAACCTTGGGAATACGGGTGGAACCACCGACAAGGACAATGTCGTCGACCTCGTCCTTCTTGACCTTGGCGTCCTTGAGCACCTGCTCAACGGGCTTCAGGGTCTTCTTGAAGAGATCCATGTTGAGCTCCTCGAACTTGGCCCGGGTGAGGGTCTCGGAGAAGTCCTTGCCATCGAAGAACGACTCGATCTCAATACGGGTGGACATCTGAGAAGACAGGGTACGCTTGGCCTTCTCGGCCTCGCGCTTCAGCTTGCCCATGGCCTTGAGGTCCTTGGTGACGTCGACGTTGTTCTTCTTGTTGTACGACTTGGCGAAGTGGTTGATGACACGCTGGTCGAAATCTTCACCACCCAGATGGGTATCACCGGCAGTAGCCAGAACCTCGAACACACCCTGGTCAATGGACAGGAGGGAGACATCGAAAGTACCACCACCGAGATCGTAGACAATGATCTGGCGCTCGCCGTCGGTCTTGTCCAGACCATAGGCGATAGCGGCAGCGGTGGGCTCGTTGACGATACGGAGGACATTGAGGCCGGCGATAATACCAGCGTCCTTGGTTGCCTGCCTCTGGTTGTCGTTGAAGTAGGCGGGAACGGTGACGACGGCGTGGGTAACCCTCGGGGAATGTTAGCACTTTGGCTCGGTCTCGGGGGTTGTGTATGCAGGGAACCTACTTCTTGCCGAGGTAGCTCTCAGCGACCTCCTTCATCTTGCCCAAAACCATGGCGGAGATTTCCTCGGGAGAGAAGGTCTTCTCCTCGCCAGCCACCTCGACCTTGACCACGGGCTTGCCCTCCTTGGAGACGACCTTGTAGGCGAAGTGCTTGAGATCGCTCTGGACATCCTTCTCGTCGAATTTACGGCCAATCAACCGCCTAGTTTGGAGTCAGTTAGTAGGTGGCCCATTTATGTCTCCAGCGAGGTGGGACTTACTTGATGTCGAAGATGGTGTTGTGGGGGTTTGCGGCGGCCTGGTTCTTTGCGGCGTCACCAACCAATCGCTCGTCCTCGGTAAAGGCCACGTATGAAGGGGTAATTCGGTTTCCTAGTTTCCAGGGTTAGCAAATTGGGCCAAAAACTAGAGTGAACGTGCGAGACGAGCGTCTTTAAGCTTACCTTGATCGTTGACGAGAATCTCGACCTTGCTATTCTTCATGACACCCACACAACTATAGGTAGTTCCGAGATCCTGGTGGCGGTCAGTTGAAGTTCAGGTCGCCAAGGGGGGGGAGCACTAGGACTGGGGGCCGGCGACTTACGATACCAATAACGGTGCCATATTCTTGGACGTCGGCGTTTGCTGTCTGGACAAATGCCGGGGAGAAGAGCGCACAGAAGAAAGCTAGCAAACCAAAGCCAATGGCCATGTTGCTTCGCGAAGTGCGAGCCATTGTGTGAACACCGGGTAGCTACCCCCTCTCTCGAAGCTCTTTTAAAGACGGTTAAAAAAGGAAGGACCGATGGGAGGATGTAGAAGAAGAAGCTGATCAGGCTCGAGGTCGTCAATCCGATCAGAACTGGGCGAAAGGAAAGATTATTTGTGGAATGGTTTTCGGGGGGTGGAAAGAATTGTCTGGAGGTTAACTTTCTTTAAATGGAGCTTCTCCAAATTTTTGGTAGAGGTGGCCATTATCAGAAAGGACAGATTTCATTCCTCCAGCCGCCCCACGTGACAGGGGTGTCACCCACATTCTCTTCTTTTTGTGTGGACCCCTGAAAGGAACACCTCTTTTTTGCCTGGCTTGCCACCCGCCGCTGGAGCCGCTGCATGCTACTACGTAGTAGAGCCGCCGCATGGGTGGCGCACTGCCGCCCGCCTCCATTGAAATTTGAAGCTCAGTCAGCCTTAATCTGTACTTAGCACGCAAATCCCGACTCGTGTGTGGTTCTCGGGTTATTAACAGCCGCATTGCTTATTTTTAGTTAGTTCGATGGCCAAATCCTCCTGGTGACTGTTCCGCCCTCGATGACTGTCCCTTTCTTTCCGGGGCCAGAGCTGTCCTCCAGTGGACCAAAGCGGCATCCCATGGAATCGGGCGGAAGAGGAGACGTCGCTGTGAAAATTAATTAGAGGGACAGTTGGTCGATCTGTCGCTTCTGACAGGGTGGCCTCTTCATGCGCGAGCCTGGGCCCCATTTCCCGGTTCGCATCCCACCTGTGTGACAGACTTGCAGGGGCAAATATTGAGGCCAACACCAGCTTTACGGACTTTTGTACAGGACAGTTCCTGTATCCATACAGTTCCGTATATGTGTCCCAACAACGGCAAGAGGCAAGACGTTGTTCTTTTCATTTACCGTATTTCGTAGTAGTTGCTCCGCTGTCGTTCCGTACCTATACGGCCAACCAATGCATACCTCCCGCCGTAACGAAATATATATGCATGATCCGTGAGGACGGTCGCTGTCCCAAAAATCCGTGTTCCACACGGTACTACTGTCCGAGCATGAGCCTAACGATGTACGGATACGGATACACAGTAATTAGTCTGTACTTCCGTACCCATGGACTCTCTATTCCAACAACCCCGCCGCCACCGTCTCACCGTTGCTTCTCAGCACTATCCGCTGCCCAGGCTCCAGGGGCACTTTGGACTTCAACTTCACTACTATCCTTGCCACGCCAGCCGGCTTCACAATTCTCGGCTTTTTCTTCGTCACCGCCCCGCTGACTTTGTCCAGTAATGCCGGAATCTCGGCAATCGCGCCCTCCGCATGCAGCCTGCCCCTGTGAACGTCTACCGACATGGGGAACAGGAAATCGAAGGCGAGTACCTTGAGCGTGAACGTGTCGTGGCACTGGATCGGCTGCGCCGGGTCGCAAATGATGTCTCCGGCCCTGATATGGATCGGGTCGATGTTGCTGAGATGAATCTCGACGTTCTGGCCAGCAACAGCCCAGTCCACTGGCTCCCCGTGGAGCAGTAATGACTTGACGTATGCCTTCTCCCCGCTAGGTTGCACGAGAAGAGCGTCCCCCATCTGAATAGAACCTGCGTCTATCCTACCAGCCACTGTCGCCGCACTTTGGATCGTGTCGTAAATACCCGAGATGACCATGCGAAACGGCTTCGTCAGCGCGCGAGCCGTTGGCTCTGCGTTTTCGAGCTCTTCGATGATGGTTGGGCCCTCGTACCATGACGCCGCGGGGTCTGATGCCCGCCTCGCCAGGTTATCGCCACTTAAACCGGAGACCGGAACGAAAGAGATGTTGCTGGCTTGGAACCCAGTTGTGGTGAGGAACCCGGTGATCTGATGGGTAATTTCGTCGAATCTCTCCTTCGACCAGCCGACGGTATCCAGCTTATTCACCGCCACGATGATTCTGGAAACTCCCATGCTGCGGATGAGCAGGGCATGTTCCTTGGTCTGTCCCTTCAACCCAGACTCAAATGCTCCCGTGCCCGCATCGATGACGAGAATCGCAAAATCAGCCTGGCTTGCGCCCGCGATCATGTTCGGGATGAAATCTCTGTGGCCCGGCGCGTCTAGAAGGGTGAATATAGTCTCGTCGGTCTCGAAACTGTTCATCGCTATGTCCACGGTGACACCGTGGGCTCTCTCATCACTCCGCTGATCAAGGATCCAAGCCAGGGCGAACGAAGACTTTCCCATCTTCTCTGCCTCGTTACGGAACTTGTCTACTGTCCGCTGGTCCACAACATTGAGATCGAGTAGCAGCCGACCCATCATTGTGCTTTTGCCAGCATCGACATGGCCTAGAGAATTGAGATTGTTAGCTCGCCAAACTCCATGTAAAATGCATCGCCCAGGTAAGACTTACCAACCACGATGAAGCTTGCCCTCTTTTTGCTCCCACTGGCCTCGAATTCAGAGAGAACGTTGAGGTTCTTGCTCTTGGGCAAGGGGGAATCGTCGATCTTCAATGTTTTCACATCATTCGCGATCGAATCAGGCCCGGCCTTCTTCTTGGTCGGCCCGGCCGCGGTCTTTTTGCCCGCTGCTTCAACTATTAGCAGCCAAAGTTAGTGCTTGCTTTTTCGTAAAATCGAACCTTTTGCCTGAGCCGCCAGAACCACGTCGTCGGGGCTCGGTTCTGAGAAGGTGTAAGCTAAAGGTTGGGGATATGCCGTGTATGGTAAAGCAAAGGACTGCATGGGTGCACGCCCCGGTGCGTCTGAAGCAGAACCGAGGAGCGTCCGGGCAAAGGCTGATGGTTTGGCCAGTTTAGGTGCCTCCCTAGCCTCGTCATCTCCTCTCGTCCCCTCGTTACTCGTCGATCCAGCCTCAATCCCCGCTGCCTCCTCGTGCTTCGAACTACCTCGGATGTCTTCCAAAGGGGCTGTGGCTAGAGGCATCCGGCCTGCGGCACTGGACTCAGAAAGCTTCTGGCGCTTCCCAAAGGCGGCGCCAGACGGCACCTTCTCCCGCTTGGACGTGCTGTCATTGACGGAGAGTCCTCCCAACTTCTGTCGGGTTTTCTCCGTCTTCTCCTCGGACTTCTTTTCCTCCTGCTTCTTCTTCCTAGCAGCCGCAAGTTGTTGGAGCTTCGTCAACTTTGGAGGAGCACCTGAACCCCCAAGCAGCCCCCCGCGAGGTCGTTGAGGCTCGATCAAGACAGCTTCCCGGTGTTTTGGTACGTTTCCCCATTGTACTCCGTGAAATATCGACGAGATATATGTTCGATCACTGAGGCTGCTGGCATAACGACGTGGAGGTGGATATGGAGATTCGACAGCTTCACGGGGGTGTCAACGAGTTGCGCATTCAATCAGATCGAAAAGGTCTCGGGGTTTAAGTAGAAGCTCCGGTACTCACCACGGAGACGTTCCGCCCCTGGCCACACCGGGATACAGTCCAATTTTGCTTCGGGTACATTCAAGGATCCCCGGGTACTTCCGTGACAAGTATAGAAAAACGGGTGCTTACCAGATGACTTCTTCTTTTGCGCGGTATTGGTTACTTTCTGCGGAGGGGCGATGAACTTGGTGATGAGGTAGGCGACAGACTTGTCAACGTCAAAGTAATAATGCCACAGTGCCTCCTGTATCTGCTCGGTGCTGACTTTCGAAGACTCGCCAGCTAATGCTGCCTTCACATCTATGGTACCCTGGTGCATAAGAGCCCTATCCTCGGGGCTGAGCTCCTCATCCTCGTCGCTATATCCGGCGTCATCAAAACAGTGCTCTCCCACGGCGTTTTGCACGTTACGGAATGCCTGGTGTCGTGACATGGTGGTGATAGGCAAATGAGGCGTGAACGAAAGAGAAGGTCGGGGGAAGAATAGACGTCGATCGATCTTGTAGGTAAAAACGTATGCTCCAGCAACAAACACAACAACGGTGGGGGGTTGGCTCTATATTAAAGAGGTCGTAGATGCATCAGATAGAACCCTAAATGTACCTCTCTCCGGAGCTTTGTGTTACGACCTGTGTGGTCGCTTCCATCCGTCTATGGCGGGGTTTTCGAGGAACCCCACCATGACATAAAGTTGGTGTGGGCAGAACATTAGGCGGTGAGGGCGAAATCTCACTTCGCGGTGCTGTACCTGGGTACCTCTCACCAGGATTTAGGTTACGCCGGCGCCCGTCAACACCCACTAGCGGGGCTGGACATGGGATTTTTTTGGCTTCAGAACGGGCTCCATCACCACTCCCGAGCTCGCGAAGCTCACATAGCACCTTAACCTAACGTTCAGGGACCAACCTACAATCCGATCTCCTCTGTGAATACACATATTGCAGAATATCCCCTGTCCCCTCCGGTAACCCGGAAATTCTGCCCAAAATGGCGATGAGTATGTTCAAGTGTTGCCCTCAGAGTTAACAATGCTAACCTGCTGCCTGTCAGACCTCGATTTGTCAAACGGTAAAGGCACATGTATGCTCCTTGGGCGATTTCCATACTGATTATATTATGCTACAGCTGCGATGATGAAGGATGAGCAAGGAAGGCCCTTCATTATCGTCAGAGAGTACGTTCCCCTCGGTGCAGCGACCGTAACATGAAATTGACATGCCGCCACAGCCAAGGCAAGAAAAAGCGACAGTTCGGCAATGAAGCTGTCAAGGCACATATCCTAGCTGCGCGCACAGTAGCGAACCTCGTGAAGACCTCCCTGGGCCCGCGAGGCCTCGACAAGATCCTCATTTCTCCCGACGGCGATATCACAGTGACCAACGATGGCGCAACGATCCTGCAACAAATGGAGGTTTCAAACCACGTCGCGAAGCTTCTAGTTGAGCTCTCAAAGTCGCAGGACGACGAGATCGGTGACGGCACAACCGGCGTTGTCGTCCTCGCCGGTGCCCTGCTCGAGCAGGCCGCGGAGCTCATCGACAAAGGCATCCACCCCATCCGGATCGCGGATGGGTACGAGCAGGCTTGCGAAATTGCAGTGGAGGAACTGGACAGGATCTCAGACGTGATTGAGTTCAGCAGAGACGATACTGAAAACCTGGTGAAGGTCGCGCGGACCAGTTTAGGGAGCAAGATCGTCTCCAAGGCACACGACCTGTTTTCGAATATAGCCGTTGATGCGGTGCTTTCCGTTGCAGATTTCGAGCGGAAAGACGTCGATTTCGAGCTGATCAAGGTCGATGGAAAAGTCGGCGGGGCCTTGGAGGATTCGCTCCTGATCCAGGGTGTAATAATCGACAAGGACTTCTCCCACCCCCAGATGCCGTCCGAGGTTCGGGACGCAAAGATCGCCATTTTGACCTGCGCGTTCGAGCCGCCGAAGCCGAAGACCAAACATCAGCTGAATATCACAAGTGTCGAGGAGTTCAAGAAGCTACAGAACTACGAGCGGGAGAAGTTTATCGAGATGATCCAGCAAATAAAGGACACCGGTGCAAACTTGGCAATCTGCCAATGGGGTTTCGACGACGAGGCGAACCACCTCCTCCTGCAGAACAAGCTCCCCGCCGTAAGATGGGTCGGCGGCCCTGAGATTGAGCTGATCGCCATTGCTACCAACGGCAGGATAGTTCCGAGGTTTGAGGACCTGAGCCCCGAGAAGCTAGGCACGGCGGGCGTCGTCCGAGAGATGACCTTTGGTACCACAAGAGAGAAGATGCTTGTCATCGAGGAGTGCGCAAACACGCGAGCAGTGACCGTCTTCATCCGGGGAAGCAACAAGATGGTCAGTTAGAGCTCCTTTTAACGTTTTGCTCGCTCCATTTATGAACATTTCGAATTGCTAACACTT
>Ga0164242_10009366_pt1 | contig 10571 bp, 7 predicted proteins | sample OricomgcompostMG_FD_108783 | JGI IMG/M metagenome (GOLD analysis project Ga0164242, IMG submission 108783) | Miracle-Growth compost microbial communities from Emeryville, California, USA - Original compost - Miracle growth compost (MG) ... | reverse complement strand
GCTGATGGACGAGCCCTGCTCGGCCCTCGACCCGATCTCGACCGCCGCGATCGAGGACCTGATCCACGAGCTCAAGTCCGAGTACACGATCGTGATCGTCACCCACAACATGCAGCAGGCCGCGCGCGTCTCGGACGACACCGGCTTCTTCAACCTCAAGGCCGCCGGCCAGCCCGGCCACCTGGTGGAGTTCAACCCGACCAAGACGATGTTCACCACCCCGGACAACCCGGATACGGAGGCGTACATCTCGGGTCGGTTCGGCTGAGTTCTTCTGGCAATGGGCTGACTTTGCTGCGCGCCCCGGACGAACTGGTGGCGGATTCGGCGTGTCGGCCGCTGTTCGGTGAGGGGCTCGTGGGGTCCCGGACCAAGTGGTGGCGCTGACCGCGTGTCGCCCACCGTTTCGTCCGGGGCGCGCTGCTGTTGGCGCTGCCTGTGGATAGCCGTTCGCGGAATTCTTGCCCTCGATGGATCCTCGAGGGCATGGATCTCTCGGGCGTCACGCGCGACGGTGTGGTGATCCCGGTGCCTCTCGACCGCGCCGGGATCACCGGCCCGACCCCGTGGCAGGCGCGCGGTCCCGAGTGGAGGCGGTCGGCTCACGGGCTCTACACCCCGGCGTACGTCGACGGCGATGCTCCTGAGCAACGGATCGTCGAGGCCGCTGCGCTGCTTCCCGATCTGAAGGCTGCAGTGACCGGGTGGGCCTCGCTGCACTGGCAGGGCGGTCGCTGGTTCAGCGGCTTGGCAATGGATGGCGCGACGCCCCTCCCGGTGCCCCTCGCCGTCGACGGCCGACACCGGCTGCGCACGCGGCCGGGGGTGCGCGTGTTCGAGGACTGGCTTGAGGAGTCCGACATCGTGCGCGTTGACGGCTTGCCAGTGACGCGGCCTGTCCGGGCGGTCACCACCGAGGTGAGGCGCGCCCGCACCCTCATCCAGGCGGTCACTGTCATCGACATGGCGGCGTTCAGCGACCTGGTGTCGCTGGAGGAGCTGATGGCTGACGCCGGACCGCACCTCGTTGCGCGCCCGTGGGCGCGCAAGGTCATGACGGCTCTCGCCGAGGCTGACGAGAATGTCTGGTCGCCGCGGGAGGTCGAGATGCGGCTGCTATGGCAGGAGTCGGTCGGCGTGAGGCCGCTGTGCAACATACCGATCTTCGACGAGCAGGGTAGACACCTGTTCACTCCTGATCTCTTCGATCCCGAATCCGGTGTGGGCGGCGAGTACGACGGAGTCCTCCACCTCGAAGACGGCCGGCGAGGCAGAGACGTGGTCCGTGAGGAGATGGTCCGCGATCTCGGGCTGGAACTGGTCACGATGGTCTCTGCAGACTCCGCGAACCGAGATGCCTTCCGCGCTCGGGTGAAGTCCACCTACCGGCGAGCACGGTCGCGCCCGACCAGCTCCGGTTGGACCCTCGAACAGCCAGCCTGGTGGGTCGACACTTCCACGGTGGACCGCCGTCGTACTCTCTCGGACTCGCAGCGGGCCCGCCTCCTCAAGGGCCAAGCGGCGTGAGGTCTCGTGCCGTGCATGCGGACTGACTGGGGGCGCGCCCCGTACGAAACGGTGGCCAAACCGGCGTGTCGCCCACCGTTTGGTGAGGGGCTCGTGGGGTCCCGGACGAAACGGTGGCCAAACCGGCGTGTCACCCACCGTTTCGTACGGGGCGCGCGAGCCAGAGCGTGTCGTCGTGAGAAACGTCAGGTGCCAGACCTCAGATCGCGAAGATGACCCGCAGCACTTCATACATCCCAGCAGCCGCCAGCCCAGCCGCCGGGAAGGTGAGCACCCAGCCGGCGACGATGTTGCCGGCCACACCCCAGCGGACGGCGTTGAAGCGCTGGGTGGCGCCGGCGCCCATGATGGCCGAAGTGATGTTGTGGGTGGTGGAGATCGGGGCGTGGAAGAAGTACGCCGTCCCGTAGAGCACCGAGGCGCCCACGATCTCGGCGGAGAAGCCACGGGCGGGGTCGAGGTGGATGATCTTGCGGCCGAGGGTCCGCATGACGCGCCAGCCGCCGGAGTAGGTGCCGAGCGAGATCGCGGAGGCGGCGAGCAGCACGACCCACAGCGGCAGGTGCTTGTCGCCGGCGTAGTGGGCCGGGTAGGCGACGGTGAGGGCCATGAAGATGACGCCCATCGTCTTCTGCGCGTCCTGCAGGCCGTGGCCGAGCGCGAGCGCGGCCGCCGAGACGGTCTGCATCATCCGGAAGCCGCGGTAGACCTTGTGCGGGTTGCGGCGGCGGAAGATCCACATGATCGCCAGCATCACCACGAACGCGAGGATGAAGCCCACCACCGGGGAGATCACCATCGGGATGAGCACCTTGTCGATCACGGTGTCCCAGTGCACGGAGGCGAACGTCGATCCGGCCGCCATCGCGGCTCCGGCCAGCGCGCCGATGAGGGCGTGCGAGGAGGACGACGGCAGCCCGAAGTACCACGTGATCAGATTCCACACGATCGCGCCGAGCAGCGATGCCAGCACGATCATCAGGGCGTGATGGACGTCGGTCGTGTTCAGGCGCAGTACGTCGGCCACCGTGTGCGCGACCTCTTGGCCGAGCAGAGCGCCGACGAAGTTCATCACCGCTGCCAGGGTCAGCGCCACGCGCGGTGTGAGCGCGCGGGTGGAGACGGAGGTCGCGATGGCGTTCGCGGCGTCGTGGAAGCCGTTCGTGTAGTCGAAGGCAAGCGCGATCACGACGACCGCGATCATGGTCGCGAGGGTCACGGACTCAGGATTCCTTGACGGCGATCTGCTCGACGATGTTGGCGACCTTCTCGAAGCCGTCGATCGCCTCCTCCAGCGACTCGACGATGTCCTTCAGCTTGAGCACCTCCATCGCCTTGAACTCGCCGGAGAAGAGCTTGGCGAGGATGCGACGGTGGTTCTTGTCGCCCTGGTTCTCGAGGCGGTTGATCTCGATCCAGTACTCGTTGAGGTCGCTGAGCGTCTGCAGCTTCGGCATCGCGGCGGCGGTGAGGTCAGCGCAGCGCTGCAGCACCGAGACCTGCTCGGACAGCTCGGGCGGGAGCACCTTGACCTCGTAGACCAGGATCTGGTCGACGACCTCGTCCATCGAGTCCATGACGTCGTCGAGCCCCGAGCCGAGGGCGTAGATGTCCTCGCGGTCGAACGGCGTCACGAAGGTTTGGTTGACCCGGCGCACGATCGCGTGGGTGGTCTCGTCGGCATCGTGCTCGGCGGCACGCATGCGGGCGGCGACGCTGTCATGGTCGGCGGTCTCGCTCAGCATCTCGGCCAGGAGGGAGACTCCCGTGACCAGGTGCTGGGCCGACTCCGTGAACAGGTCGTAGAACGCGGTCTCGACCGGACGGATGCGCAAACGCACGGAAAACTCCTGGCGTGGGAGGGGCGAACGCGCTACATGCTAGACGACGGCGCACTCATGCCTTCTGTCGCCGCCGCCGACGCTGCCGCTCGATCAGTGCGGCCTGCATGTCGACGGTCCCGGCATTGCGGATCCACGCCCCGTCCGGGCCGAGGAGCCACGCCTGCGTGTCGGGCGCGAAGGCCAGGTCGAGCATGCTGCCGACCTCCTCGACGAGCTCCGGCGTCGGCATCGGCACGAGCACCTCGACGCGGCGGTCGAGGTTGCGGTGCATCATGTCCGCGGAACCGATCCAGGCCGTTGCCTCGCCGCCGTTGTCGAACCAGAACACCCGCGAGTGCTCCAGGAAGCGCCCCAGCACCGACCGGGCCTCGATCGTCTCCGACAGCCCGGGTACGCCGGGGCGAAGGGCGCAGATGCCCCGCACCAGCAGCTGCACGGGCACGCCTGCCTGCGAGGCGAGGTAGAGGGCGTCGATCACCGCCTCGTCGACCAGCGAGTTGGCCTTGATCCGGATCCGCGCGGGCCGGCCGTTGACGTGGTGGTCGATCTCGCGGTGGATCTGGTCGAGCAGGCCGCTGCGGACGGTCCGCGGCGCCACCAGCAGCTTCTCGTACTCCGGTGCGGAGGACCACCCGGACAGGTTGTTGAACAGGTGGGCGACGTCCTCGCCGATGGCCTCGTTGGTGGTGATCAGGCCGAGGTCCTCATAGAGCCGTGAGGTCTTGGGGTTGTAGTTGCCGGTGCCGATGTGGGTGTAGCGGCGGATGCCGTACTGGCCCTCGTCGCGCACCACCATGGCGAGCTTGCAGTGGGTCTTGAGGCCGATCAGGCCGTAGACGACGTGGCAGCCGGCCTGCTCGAGCTTGCGTGCCCAGCGGATGTTGGCCTGCTCGTCGAAGCGGGCCTTGATCTCGACCAGCACCAGCACCTGCTTGCCGGCCTCGGCGGCGTCGATCAGGGCGTCGATGATCGGCGAGTCGCCGGAGGTGCGGTAGAGGGTCTGCTTGATCGCGAGCACGTGCGGGTCGGCGGCGGCCTGCTCGATGAAGCGCTGCACCGAGGTGGAGAACGCGTCGTACGGGTGGTGCAGCAGGATGTCGTTGCGCCGTGCCGCCTTGAACACGTCGACCGGCGCCGCCGACTCGACCGGTGCGAGCTGGTAGTGCGTCGTCGGCACGAAGGCGTCGTACTGGAGGTCCTCGCGGTTGATGTCGGCGATCCCGTGCAGGCCGCGCAGGTCGAGCGGTCCGGGGAGGCGGACGACCTCCTGATCGGCGATGCCGAGCTCGGAGACGAGCAGCTCGAGCACCGACGCGCTGATCGACTCCTCGACCTCGAGCCGGACCGGCGGGCCGAAGCGGCGGCGGAGCAGCTCCTTCTCCAGGGCGGCGAGGAGGTTCTCGGCGTCGTCCTCCTCGACCTCGAGGTCCTCGTTGCGGGTGACGCGGAAGGTGTGTACCTCGAGGATCTGCATGCCCGGGAAGAGCTTGGAGAGCCGCTCGCGCATGATGTCCTCGAGCGGCACGAACCGGTTGTCGCCCAACGGCACGAACCGGGTGAAGATCGGCGGCACCTTGACCCGAGCGAAGTGCTCCTTGCCGGACTTCGGGTCACGGATGAGTACGGCGAGGTTGAGCGAGAGCCCGCTGATATAGGGGAACGGGTGCGCCGGGTCGACCGCCAGCGGCGTCAGCACCGGGAAGACGCGCTCCTTGAAGAGCTTCTTGCAGTGCTTGACCTCGGCCTCGGACAGGTCGCTCCAGCGGACCAGCTGGATGCCCTCGTCGAGCAGCGCCGGCATGATCTTGTCGGCGAAGACCGCGGCGTGCCGCTCGGAGAGCTCGCGGGCGCTCGTCCAGATCAGCTCGAGCTCCTCGCGCGGCATCAGCCCGCTGGCGGCGCGGACGGCGAGGCCGGCGGCGATCCGCCGCTTGAGGCCGGCGACCCGGACCATGAAGAACTCGTCGAGGTTGCTGGTGAAGATCGCCAGGAACCGCACCCGCTCCAGCAGCGGCAGGCTCTCGTCCTCGGCCAGCTCCAGGACGCGCTGGTTGAAGTGCAGCCAGGAGAGCTCGCGGTCGAGGAAGCGATCGTCGTACTTCTCGACCTCGGCGAGGGCGTCGTGGTCGGGCAGGTAGACCGGGTCGAGGTCGTACTCCTGGTCGGGAACGGCGCTGAGCGTGGTGGTGTCGGTGCTCCGGTCGCTGCTCTCCAGGGTCATGCTCCGAGTGTGGCACCGGCGTGTGAACGGAAGGTGTCCAATCGGCGCTGGCGCTACCAGGCGGTAGGTTCGGGGCCGTGAGTCGTGAGTCGCTGCGCCATCCGGTGGAGAAGTTCGCCTTCACCACGTCCATGAACCTCTCGCCCCGCTTCCAGCGGCGGCTGGCCGGTCGGCCGGTCGTGCGCGACGGTCAGACCCTCGCGGTCGATACCCAGCTGATGCTGCGGCTGACGCAGCTCGCCGGGGAGCCGGACCCGTCGACGCTGTCGATCGAGGAGGGCCGGGCCGCGCTGCTGCGCCAGACGGTGCTCGCCGGTGGTGCCCAGAAGATCGGGTCGGTGCGCACGCTCAAGGTCGGCGACCTCCCGGCGCGGCTCTACATCCCGACCGGCGCGCCCGCGTTCGGTCCGCTGCTGGTCTTCCTGCACGGCGGCGGCTTCATCTACGGCGACCTCGCCTCGCACGACTCCGCCTGCCGGCTCCTGTCCGAGCAGTCCGGCGTGCGGGTGCTCGCCATCGATTACCGGTTGGCGCCGGAGCACCCGTTCCCTGCGGCGTACGACGACGCGCTGGAAGCCTTCGACTGGGCGCACGAGCACGCCACCGAGATCGGCGCCGACACCGCTCGGATCGGCGTCGGGGGTGACTCGGCGGGTGGCAACCTGGCGGCCGGTGTCGCGCTGGTGGCGCGTGAGCGGTGCGCCTTCCAGCTGCTGCTCTACCCGGTGACCGACATGGAGGCCCAGACCGAGTCTCGGCGGCTGTTCGGTGAGGGCTTCTATCTCACCACCAGCTTCATCGACCGGGCCTCGGTCAGCTACGTGTCGGAGGGCACCGATCCGCGCGACCCGCGGCTCTCGCCGTTCCATGCCTCGGTCCCGGAGGGCGTCGCTCCGGCGTACGTCGCCACCGCCGGCTTCGACCCCCTGCGCGACGAGGGCGAGGCCTACGCCCGCAAGCTCGAGGATGCCGGGGTGAAGGTGGAGCTGCGGCGGTTCTCCGACCAGATCCACGGCTTCGTCAACGTGATCGGCGCCGGGCACAGCGCGAAGGCCGCGACGTTGGAGGTCGCCGCGGCGTTGAAGGCTGGGCTCTGAAGGTGGCCCAAAGTGTCACCGTGATAGTTGCAAAGTGTCACGGTGACAGTCCGCGGCTTCGGTGACATTTGCGTTGTGTCACTCGCGCGCCAAAGTGTCACCGTGACACTTTGGCGCCGCCGCGGCAGCAGCCCGCTCAGCCGAGCTCGGGCCGCCAGCGCACCAGTTCGCGGGTGAACGCCTCGGCGTCGACCATCTTCGCGTCCACCGCCACGGCCTGGGCGCCGGAGCGGAACTCCACCTTCCAGCGACGGCTGCTCGGCCGCGCCGTCATCTTGACCTCGGTCGCGGTGTCATAGAGGTCGAAGCGATAGGTACGGCTGCCCTTGCGCACGTCCAGCACGCCCTGGTCGCTGACCGTCACCTCGCCGGCGGTGAGGAGGCCGAGCTTGTTCTCCGGGGTGAAGCTGCGGATGTCCTCGGACTCCGGGGCCGGCGCCTCGACAGGCTCGGCAGACGCAGGGGCCGGCGTCCGGGCGGCACTGTCATCCATGTGACGCAGCAGCTCGGGCGTCATCTTCGGGATCTGACCGGTCTGGGCGAGCTCGGCGGCCAGCGCCCAGGCGTTCTTGGTCTGCACGCGCGGTTCGGTCGCGGGGCCCGCCGCAGCGGCAGGTACGTCGGGGGCGGGCGCGGCCGGCGCGGGCGCGGCGGCGACCGCCAGCTCGAGCGCCTGGAGGCTGCGCTTCGAACCCTTGTCCTTGATCGTGGCGACGACCTTCTCCCGCAGGTCGGCCAGCTCGCGGGCGAGCTCGGCGGCGCGCTTCTCCGCGACGAGTCGCTCCTGCAGCGCGGACTCGACCAGCTCGGTGTGGTGCCGGATCGAGGACTCGATCGCCTGCCGGTCGATGACCAGCTGGTCGACCTTCGCCTCGGCCTCGGCCCGCAGCCGGGCCGACTCGGTGGCTGCCTGCTCGGCGGCCACGCGGGCGGCATGGGCCTCCTCGACCCTGCGCTGGGACTCCTCGGTCGCTGCCGCAGCGGCGGCGAGGACCTCCGCCGTACGTGCCTCGGCGCGGGCGCGCTCCGCGGCCGAGCCCTCGGCTTGCTGGTGGGCTTCGACGGCGGCCTGCTCGGCCTCGGCGTGCTTGCGGGCGGTCTCGGCAGCCGACGACTCGGCCTCGGTCCGGGCGGCGTGCGCCTCGGCGGCGAGCCGGGCGTGGTCGGTGGCCTTCGCGTGGGCCGTCTCCGCCTCCGCAGCGCGTGCCGACGCGGCCTCGTGGGCGGCGGCCGAGGCGGCCGCGGCCGCGGCGGCGCGCTCGATCGCGGCCTGCTCCGAGCTGGCCGCCTGGGCGGCGGCGAGGGTCTGCTGATGGGTGACGTTCTCGGCCTCGGCGCGGCGGGCGTGCGCCTCCTGGGCAGCTGCATGCGCCTCGTCGGTCGCAGCTCGGGCGGCTTCCTCGGACGCCTTCCGGGCCTCATGCGCGGCCTCGGCCTCGCGGGCGCGCTGCGCGGCGGCGTTCTCGGCTTCGGTGCGGGCGATGTGCGCCTGCTCGGCCCGGTCGGCGTGCTCGTTCGCGGCTAGGTCGGCGGCACGACGGGAGGTGTGGGCCTTCTCCGCCTCGTGCTCGGCGTTGGTGCGCAGGTCGTGGGCGGCGGCGGCGATCCGAGCCTGCTCCTCGGCGGCGGCCTCGGCGGCCTGGCGGGCCCCGTGCGCCGACGTCGCTGCTTCCTCTGCGGCCTGCCGGTCGGCGAGCGCGCGCTGGGCCTTCGCGTGGGCTGTCTCCACCGCGGCTCGGCCGGCCTCCTCCGACTCCAGCCGGGTGGCGTGCGCCGCTTCGGCCTCGCCGGCACGTGCGGCGGCGGCCTGCTCGGCGGCCTCGCGAGCCGCATGTGCTTCAGCCGCGAGTCGCGCGTGCTCGGCGGCGGCCCTGTCGGCCTCCTCGCGGGCGGCGGCGTGCTCGGCGGCCTTGCGGTCGGCAGCCTCGCGGGCCTCGTGGGCGGCCGTCGCCGCGGCCTCGGCAGCGCTGCGTGCGTCGTGCGCCTCGGCGGCACGCCGGGCCTGTTCCTCCGCAGCGGTCTCCGCGGCGGTGCGGGCGCCGTGCGCCTCGGCTGCGGCGTTCTCCGCCGCACCCCGCGCCTGGTGTGCGGCGGCCGCCTCGGCAGCGCGCTCCTCGGCAGCTGCCTCGGCCCGGCGCCGGGCCTCGTGCGCCTCGGTCGCTCGCATAGCGTGCAGGGCGGTGCTCTTCTCCGCCTCGGCACGTTCGGCGGCATGGGCGGCTGCGGCCTGGTCGGCGGCCTCGCGGGCGGCGGCAGCCTCGGCCGCCTTCTGCTCGGCGGCCGCGCGGCGCTCCTCGGCGTCCTTGGTCTTGTCGGCCATCCCGGCGGCGACCCGCTCGGCGAACTGCCGTGCACCGTGTGCCGCCTCGGCCTCGTTGGCCTTCGCCGCGGCGGCACTCTCCGCGGCGGTACGGGCCTCGTGGGCGGCAGCGGCCTCGGTCGCGCGCTCGGCCGCAGCCGCCTCGGCAGTGGCCCGGGCCTCGTGCGCGGCGGCCGCCTCCTCGGAACGGACCTTCGCGGTCTCCTCGGCACGCGCTCGCGCGGCAGCGACGTCCGCGGCCTGCTGCGCGGTGTCGCGGTGGCGGCGTACTGCCTCCTCGGCGAGCTTCGCCTGCTCGGCCGCGGCCTGCTCGGCGAGCACCCGCTCCTTGGCCTTCGCCAGGCCCGCCTCCTCGGCGGCGCGCCGGGCGCGTTCGGCGGTGACGGCGGCCTGCTCGGCCTCGGTCCGGGCGGCATGCGCCTCGGCGGCGCGCCGGGCATGCTCGGCAGCCTGCTGGTCGGCCTCCGCGCGGGCCCGCGCGTGCTCGGCCGCCGACTCCTCGGCCACGATCCGCTCGGCTGCTTGCTCCGCGGCGGCCTGTTCGGCGGCGCGGCGCAGGCCCGCATGACGCTCAGCGGCGGCGGCCTGCTCGGCGGCCCGTGCCGAGATCTGCTCGATCGTCTCGGCAGGAGCCGCCGAGGCGCCGGTGCTGGAACCGGCGCCGGCGCTGCTGCTCGCGGGCGCGCTGGTGGTTTCGCCGCCCGATCGGCGGAACCACTTGCGGTCGGGGGAGTTCGGGGTGTCCATTTGTGCCGATCGTATCGGCGAAGCGGAGGGCGTGATGCGCCCCTAGACTGACCGGGTGCCTTTTCACCTGCCCGAGAACCTCAACCCCGACTGCGCCCCGATCGCCTGGCTGCTCGGCACCTGGCACGGCAACGGTCACGGCGACTACCCGACGATCGAGGCGTTCCAGTTCGAGCAGGAGCTGGTCTTCCAGCAGGACGGCCGGCCGTTCTTCCACTACTCCGCGATGTCGTGGATCGTCGAGCCCGACACCAAGGAGCGGATCCGCCCGGCTGCGATGGAGACCGGCTTCATCCGGTCCAAGCTGATCGAGCCGGGCAAGGCCCGCCTGGAGATGACGCTCGCGCACAACACGGGTCTCGCCGAGGTCTGGTACGGCGAGGCGTCCGAGGGGCGGATCGAGCTCGCCACCCGCGGGATCGGTCAGACCGAGACCGCCAAGGACGTCACCGCCGGCCACCGGCTGTACGGCAACGTGCAGGGTCAGCTGATGTACGCCTATGACATGAAGGCGATGAGGCAGGAGCTGCAGCCGCACCTGTGGGCGCAGCTGCAGCGCCTCGAACAGTGAGACCCTGAGGGTGTGATCGGGCGATGAGCGGCACGGACTGGCGTGAGCGACTGCGGGGGAGCGGCTACCGGCTGACCCCGCAGCGCGAGCTCGTTCTCGGCGCGGTCGAGAAGCTCGGCCATGCGACGCCGGAGGAGGTGCTGGCCTGCGTCCGGGAGTCGTCCTCGGCGATCAACCTGTCGACCGTCTATCGCAACCTCGAGGTGCTCGAGGAGCTCGGCCTGGTGCGTCATGCGCATCTGTC
>Ga0164242_10009365_pt1 | contig 10573 bp, 8 predicted proteins | sample OricomgcompostMG_FD_108783 | JGI IMG/M metagenome (GOLD analysis project Ga0164242, IMG submission 108783) | Miracle-Growth compost microbial communities from Emeryville, California, USA - Original compost - Miracle growth compost (MG) ... | reverse complement strand
GAAAAAAATCGGCATGAAAGCCCAGGACACCTCCGAGCTGTTCTTTCAGGACGTAAAAGTACCGGCAGAAAATCTTATTGGCGAAGAAGGCATGGGTTTCATCTATCTCATGCAACAGTTGCCGCAGGAACGGCTGGGCATCGCCATCAATGGCCTGGCCATGGCGGAAAGCGCCTTCGAGCACACCGTGAATTACGTCAAAGAGCGCAAGGCGTTCGGACAACCCATCGCCAACTTCCAGAACACCCAGTTCAAACTCGCCGAAATACGCACCAAGCTGGACGTGGCGCGCGCCTACGTTGACCGCTGCCTGGAAATGCACCTGGAAGGAAAACTGGATATTCCCACCGTTGCCGGCGCCAAGTACTGGGTTACTGACTTGCAGTGCGAAATCATCGACGAATGCGTGCAGCTGCATGGCGGATACGGCTACATGTGGGAGTACCCCATTGCCCGCATGTACGCCGACGCGCGCGTGCAGCGCATTTATGGCGGCACCAACGAGATCATGAAGACCATCATTAGTCGGGCGTTGCTGGCTTCCTGATGGAAACTAGAGAGCTATGCCTCCTTCCGGGTGGCATAGCTTCCCTTCATTCCCCACCTTTGCTGTAGCGCAGAGCACGAAGCGAAAAGGTGAAGCAATGCCCCCTCCCCCCCCCCCCCCCTTCTTCCCCCCCCCAATTTGCTGATATAGGTCTTTGTCTCTCATTCCCACAGACTAAACGGCCCACACGATCAGAGGACAAGCTGTTTCCGCCAGGACACGCATGCTCCCTTCAGACTCAATGTCCTATTGGACAATGCTGTCTCTGGTTATAAACGAGCGAGCAAGGTAGACTCGACCGGGGCGTGTATTCCTTTATTAGTTGTAGTCTTGGACGATGTCAACCAGCGAAGCGCATTGCTTCGTCTGGCCATGTCGTATACCCAAGCTTATTTTGATCCGAGCCACAATGACTAATCACAATAGTATTGTCAATTGGAGCATTGCAGAGATCGCGAACAAGCTGCAGGAACAAAATTCTTGGTTAAAATCAATATCCAAGCAGAGCCTGCGTACGCTTTTGAGATCTGGGGATGCTGTTTTACTGAAAGACGGGACCAAGGTGGCAACCCGAATCAAGCCTTGTACCGCAGTGTATATCATACTGACTGGAGGCATACGTGTATACTCAACATCCTCCCAAGGAAAGGAGTATTTGGTGGCAATACTAGAGCCTGGTAATGTATTTGGCTTGCTTGGATCATTCGATGGCAAACCGAACCCCCACGATGCGACCAGCCATGGCGATACTTGTGCATTAAAAATCCCTGACAGGAATTTTCGCCGTTTGATCGACGAGAATGCCGAACTGAGAAAATTACTGGTAAACCTTTTCTGCGAGCGACTTCGAAGCTGTTTCCAGGTACTCGAAGATTTCGCGACAAAATCACCGCGATCCCGGCTGGCAGGGCGTTTGTTGGCGCTATCGGCTGCCTATGGATATGAAGGGACTGATGGAGTCGTGCTCGGCATCAAGATCACCCAAAATGCCCTCGGCGCCATGGCCAGTGTATCGAGGCAGCGTACGAACATGTACCTGCATGACATGGAGCATGCAGGCATTCTCACGTTGAACAACGGGCAGGTGGCTCTGCTGGACCTCGATCAGCTCAGGGTTATTGCAGAAGAGAGTGAATAGGGCCGGGTTCTACCCCATTTCCGAGGATGGTCTGAAAGTGCCTGGAACTTCATTTTCTGCTTGGCTATTCGTCGGCGCATTCCTGGATTGTTGAACGGATATCAGGTACTCGTCCAGCGTTTCGGTGGGCGTTTTTCATCCCAGTATTTTTCGGGGCCTCGTGTTTAGCGCATGAACCACGGCTCGGATATCTCGGGCACTCCAGCGAGACAGGACGGCACCTTTCGGGAAGTACTGCCGAAGAAGACCTTTACCCCAGATTCGATAATAAATCGAACGTGATCCGATAGCTTCCTGCCACGACCCCAGGCCAGAGAGCGCCACACTTAACCTGCGTCAGCTCACGTTTCAGTCGAGCCAATTCCTCATTCCGAGGGCGACCCGTTCCGGCAAAGGCGCGACGGCCATCTTGCTCGGCCTCCCGTTTCCAACGAGCTGGCAGATTAGCTGCAACCCCCAATTCTTGTGTGACCTGAGCACGGCTGACGCCGGGTTGACCGGCTTGTCCAATGGCCCCCTGAAAGAACAAGAGCAAGAACAGGAACAAGAGTAATCCAGTCGATCAACTGTCACGAGCGGGACAGTCAGACACGACGGAAGGTGCTACTTGTACGGGTATCGGCAGTGCCAATGATTGATCGCTGTGGCAGCAATCAGCATCAACTGGCGTACTTTTTATGGCCTTGCAAAGAAGGTGACACGATGACCGACTCAATCTACAACATCTCGGCTTCCCGGTTTCTGGCGATACTTCAGGAGCACCATATGGAATTCGTTGTAACTGTACCTGATTGGATGCAGCTGGCCCTGCATCAGCAACTCGAGGCCCGTGACAGCGGAATTCGTCAGTTGATGTGCTGCAACGAAGATCAGGCTATTGCCGTGGCCGCTGGACTTCATATGGCTAATCGGCGGGTTATGGTGATGATCCAGAACCAAGGTTTCTATGCCTGTATCAACACTATCCGCGCAATCGGTATCGATGCTGGATTACCTCTCGTCATGCTGATCGGTCAGTTCGGTCGCGAAGAAGCCAACTTCGGACAGCCGGCGACGGCATCCACACGCAACACTGTGCGTCTGCTGGAACCAGTGATGACGGCACTGGGTGTGCGCTTTTGGAATATTGACAGCGAGGCCGATCTCGGCGCCATCGGCGATGCGCTCAAACAGGCCGAGCAACACGGCGCGCCGGTTGCGTTGAACGTAGGCGCCCCGATGGCATGGGCTTAAACAAGGAGATGTGAAGATGATGAACCCTATTCGTACGTGCGAAGCCATCGCCAGAGCTCGGGGCAACAGTGTGATCGTGGCGACAATGCTGTCGATGTTTGTTTTTGACCAACTTGATGTCAAAGAAGGCCGTGTCAGTTCGGTACCGCTGATGGGCGGCGCAGGCGGTATCGGGCTTGGGCTGGCTCTGGGCCGACCGGACCGGACGGTAATTGTCGTCGATGGCGACGCCAGCCTGCTTATGCAGCTTGGAGGACTGGTCAACGTGGCCGAACAGGCACCGCCCAATTTCGTGCATTTCGTACTCAACAACGGCACACAGTTCACCGGTGGGTCTAATCTACGCCGACCCGGTTCGGCAGCACTCGACCTGTGTGGCATGGCACGTGCAGCCGGCTATTTACATTCTGAGCGTATTGATGACATCGACGTACTCAATCAACGGCTGCCGATCCTGATGGAAGAGCCGGGCCCGAGCTTCGTCGAGCTGGTGGTCGCGCCGGCGCCGGCTGCCTACGCGGACCAAGGCCAACCTCAACAATTGCCCGACATCCAGTTCACCCGTATGGGCGCAGAAGCATTACGTTTGCGCGAATGGCTGCGGTCGACGCCGGCAACTGAAGCTTGATCAACATCAACATCTCTGCAGAGAACACCGAATATGAGCACTGACGCTTGGAAATACATGGGAGGCCCGGTGGAGATAGCCACTGGGCCACGCGGGGAAATCGCCAATGCGCTCTTGTTGGCGCACGGCAAGCAGTTCGAGCGCAAGCTGCACCGTGTCAATGATCGCGTGTATTGCCAGATTGGCAGCTGCCTCGGCAACTCGACGCTCGTACTGGGCGACAGCGGCATGATTGTCATTGACACCGGTGATTGCGTGCAGCAGTCCGCCGAACAGCTTGAGGATTTTCGCACAGTCACGGATCGACCGGTGAGCGCGCTAATCTACACTCACAGCCACTACGCGATGGGGTCACGCACTTATGTGCCGTCTGAATGCGAGGGCAAGATTCCAGTATGGGCGCATCGCGACTTGCTGCGAGTCATGTCACGTACCCTTGGCGATCTTGCGCCGTTCATGACTCGTCGCGTGGCGATGCAATTCGGCATGTTTCTGCCGGAACAGGGCGCCGACGCCATGCCCAACGAAGGCCTTGGTAAGTTCTTCTTCGAGTTATCCCGTTATCGTCCAACCTCAGGCTTCGTGCGTCCAAATCAGTTAGTCGACGACGGTCAGCAGGCGATTATCGATGGCAGGCGCTTCCAGTTCTGGCATACGCCGGCCGACTCGGATGACACGCTTTTGATCTGGATGCCCGATGAGGGGGTGGTCATCAACAATATCGCTTGGCCGGTGATGTTCAATATTTATACGTTGCGCGGTGAGATGTTCCGCAATCCGGTGCGGTTGCTACCGGGATTGGATCGTATCCTCAAACTTGAACCCGAGCACATGGTCGGCGTGCACGGCGTACCGATCTCCGGCCGTAAGGCTATCGCCAAAGCCGTTACCGAGTACCGCGACTGTATCCAGTTCACCTACGACCAGACGGTCCGTGGCATCAATCTTGGCCTGTCGCCGGACGAACTGGTGCGCTTCGTCAAATTACCGTCAGCACTCGAAAACGGACGCCTGACCGGCCAATTCTATGGCGAGCTACCGTTCTATGTACGCCAAATCTACGCGGGCTTGGTTGGCTGGTTCGGTAACGATACCGTTGAATTACATCCGCTTCCGGGGGACGCCGCCGCCGCACGTTGGATGGCGTTGGCGGGCGGAGCCCAGCGTATTGAAGCCGAGACACGCACCGCACTCGAGCGCCACGAGTATAGCTGGGCAGCCGAACTCGCTACTACTTTGGTGCGCGCGCAGCCGTCGTCAACCACGGGACGGTACCTCAAGGCCGAGGCGCTTCGCGCCATGGGCCAAGCCACGACCGCAGCAAACACTCGCTCGTGGTATTTGACCCAGGCTCGCGAGCTCGAAGGTCAGGTTGATACACACAAGCTCCCGTTCGAGTTCCTCAATACGGCAATGGTGCGGCAGATGCCACTGGAAACTTACGTGAACGCACTGCGTTTTCGGCTTGATCCGGCGCTAAGCACAAATGGCGAGCGCAGCGTGCAGCTGCGAATTGACGGACAGGCCTACACGCTGCTGCTGCGCCACGGTGTAGTGAGAATGCAGTGCGGATCCTGCACCAAACCGGATGCCACGATCGATCTCAGCCGAGACGAGTGGGCTGAACTGGTAGCGGGCGAAATCGACCCTCAGACGCTTATCACAGCGGGGATGCGCATGACAGGTGACGACCAGCTTTGTCATGCAATTCTCAAGGCGTGGCAATAACTCATCCTGCAGGAGGATTTTGTAATGATGAATATCGATACATCCAGGCGCTACCGGGGTCAGGATGTCCCCCTGGTTGAGGGCCCGCGCGGTGTGCGCGTGGCCGTCGACACCTTGTAAGCAATAACGGCGACCTTCGCCGTTGCTCCGGACATGATTCAAGTAGCGCCGAAGGTGTGGAATCTCGTGGGCATTGGTATTTCCAGCCGCATGATGATTGATGCACCCGAAGGACTGGTGATTTTCGATACCGGTGACGATCTGGAAGACGGCGAGCGAGCGCTCGCCGAGTTTCGCAAGGTCAGTGACCGCCCGATCAAGGCGATCGTCTACAGTCACAACCATTACGCCCATGGTACTGCGGCCTTCCTGCGCGAGGCACCGGATGCCATGATTATTGGCCATTATCAAGTGAACAAACACTTGGCCGAGATTGCTACCGGCTTCGCCTCCGGCGGCGAGTTTCCCGAGGCGGTGCCAGCACTCACCGCCCGCTATGAGCGCCAGTTCGCGTTGCACCTGCCGGCCGAAGGTCCTGATGCAGGTTTGGCAGCGGCCATTCCGCCCGACCGCGCCAAGGGTACGGTACCCGCCACTCACTTGGTACATGATGGCGACGAATTGACAGTCGCCGGGCTACGCATGCAGTTCTTCACAGAGCACTTTTCAGACTCGGAGGACACGCTTACCGCTTGGGTCCCTGACCTGAAGCTGGTCTACAACAATTTTCTCTGGCCGAGTCTGTTCAATTTCTACACGCTGCGGGGCGATGTTTTCCGCGACCCATCGTCGTGGCGCAATGGCTTGAAGGTGATTCGCGACCTGCAACCGGAATTGCTGGTCAACACTCATGCGCTGCCGTACACCGGCCGTGCTGAGGTGCAGCGCGCACTCGAGCTGTATATGGACGCGATCAGCTTCATGATTGATCAGACTTTGCGCGGCATCAACAAGGGTCTTTCGCCCGACGCGCTCAAGGAATTCGTCAAACTGCCAACGACGCTGCGCGACTTCGCGAATAACTGCGAGACCTACAGCGAGTTCTTCTTCTTCCCGCTGCATCTATACCACCACATCTTCGGCTGGTTCGACGGCAACGCTGCGAGCATCCACCGACTGCCGCCCGACGAAGAGGCACGACGCATCGTGGCCGGCTTCGGCGGATCCGAGCACGTGCTGGCGCAACAACGCGATGCGATGGCGGAAGGTGACTTGGTGTGGGCCAACCGACTGGCCGGCTGGCTGCTCGCTACCAGTCCCGACAACGATGACTTCCGTCAGGCCCAAGCCGACGCATTGCGGCAGATCGCCTACCGAGCGACCGGCACGATCGTACGCCACTTCAATCTGACGCAGGCGCTGGAACTCGAGCGCCGCATTCCACCAGTGGGCTCGGTCCTGCCAGAGGTCTCTTCCATCCTGGCAATGGAGCCGGGTCGTTACATCGACTTCCTGCGCATTCGCCTTGACCCGAAGCGCGCTGAGGGCGTGCGGCGGCGGCTCGTAATCGAAATCACCAACAAGTCGTCACGTCATGCCTTGGCGGTCCGAAACGGTGTGTGCGAGTTCCAGAGAGACGCGTTACCGGCCCCGAAGGGGGATCTAATGCTCGCGCTGAGCCACGCTGACTGGGCCGCTTATTACACTGGGGAAACGACAATTGAGCAATTACTGGCCGAGGGACGAGCATACGGCAGCTCAGCCGATGCGCTTGCCGCCTTCTTTGCGCTGTTCGACACCGCAGGCCAGTCGTGCAGCGTCTGAATAGACCATTTTTGACAAGGAGACTGGAGGAATGCACAGCAGTACGGATGAATATGACTACGTCATCGTGGGTGCTGGTTCGGCCGGAGCAGCGCTCGCTACACGACTGACCGAAGAAGGCGGCACGACGGTGTTACTTCTTGAAGCCGGGCAAGCGCGTCACAAGGATTTTTGGGTGCGAACTCCAGTGGGGGTAGCCAAGATCCTTGATGACCCGAACTATGTGTGGTTGTCGAAGACCGTGGCACAAAAAAGCCTCGTCGGCCAGGAGATCTACTGGCCGCACGGCAAGATGCCCGGCGGCTCCAGTTCGGTGAACGGGATGATCTATGTACGTGGTGATCCGAGGGAATACGATGCCTGGGCCGAAGCAGGCTGTGACGGTTGGTCGTATGACGAGTGCCTTCCGTATTTCAAGCGCCTCGAGTCGAGCGCGCATGGTGATGAAAAATACCGGGGAAAAGACGGACCGATTACTGTAACCAACCTGCGCGACGGCAACCGGGATGAATTGTCTGATGCTTTTGTTGCAGCCTGCGAGCAGGCCGGCATACCACTTGTCGACGACTATAACGGTGAGTCATACGAAGGCGTAAATTATTTGCAGCTTTCAACACGCAAAGGGCAGCGTTGTAGTACTGCGCGCGGCTATTTAGAGCCGGCAAAGAGTCGCGCCAATCTAAATATGCAGATAGAAGCATATGTGACTCAGATATTGTTCGAAGGCCGCACGGCGACGGGCGTTGAATATGTGCAAGGCGGGCAAACAAAAACAGCCAGAGCGCGTCGCGAAGTGGTGCTTAGTGCTGGCCCGATCAAGACCCCACATATTCTCGAGCTGTCAGGCATTGGCCAAGCCGAACGGCTGAAGAAATTGAATATTCCGGTCGTCCTTGATGCACCGGGTGTGGGTGAAAATCTGCGCGATCACCTGCAGGCGCGTATTACCTTCGAGTGTTCGAAATCGATCACCATCAACGAGGTACTCAACAGTAGGCTGCGCACTCTGAAAATGGGCGCCGGCTATCTTCTTACCCGTGGCGGCTTCATGGCCACACCCTCGGCCAAGGCACACGCACAGGTACGCACTCGACCCGAACAGACGCGTCCTGAGGTCAAGATCCAGATTCATCTAATCAGCGGTCCAGACCGTTATTCGATGGATGCGTTCCCTGGGTTCCAAGTAGGTTTTTTCCAGCTGCGCCCTCAATCGACCGGCTGGATTCACGCCCAGTCCCCCGACCCACTGGTGGAGCCCGCCATTGAGCCAAATTATCTGACCCATGATGACGATGTACGCGCCATGCTCGACGCGCTGCACCTGTCACGTAAGGTAACTGACCAGCCGGCATTCAGGCCTTACGTCAAGCGTGAGACACGGCCCGGCGTGGATGTCCAAGATGACGCCGGGCTCCTGCACTACATCAAGGAGTGCGGTCAGACTTCGTGGCACCCGGTTGGTACTTGTCGCATGGGTAACGACGACAAGGCGGTGGTGGATCCACAACTGCGCGTTCGTGGACTCGAGCGGTTGCGTGTCATTGATTCATCGATCATGCCGACAATGCCGTCGTCAAACACCAACGCCGGCTCGATCATGATCGGTGAGAAAGGCGCGGATATAATCCGATCGAAAAATTGAAGCAAGGTGCTGTCGTCGATATTGCGACCATCAACCATACAGGAAGGAAATTTATGTCCACCGTTCTCTACCAACCAGGCAAGGCCTGGAAGATCGGGATGTTGTTGGCCTTGTTCATGATGATCAATTTCATCGACAAGGTCGTGATTGGCCTGGTTGCCGTACCGATGATGAAGGAGCTGGGGCTATCACCGAGCGAATTCGGCCTGATTGGTGGCAGTTTCTTCTGGCTGTTCGCCATAGCCGGGATCGCCGGGGGCTTTCTCTCGGACCACATAAAGACGAAGTGGTTCTTGGCAGTGATGGCACTGTTTTGGGCGGCACTGCAGTTTCCGATATTCTTCGCCACTTCGTTGGTTGGGGTTATTATTTTCCGCTTCCTTCTAGGCGTCGCCGAAGGGCCTGCCTGGCCGGTCGCGGTTCACGCGCTCTACAAATGGTTCCCCGACGACAAACGTACTCTTCCGGTCTCAGTGATGGCGCAGTCAGCCGGCGTCGGCCTGATTCTCGCGGGCATATTTATCCCTTTGATTTCGGAGCATTGGGGCTGGCGTATGAACTTCGTTGTCCTTGGGCTGCTCGGCTTGGTGTGGCTGCTTGTGTGGTTGCCATTTGGCCGCGAGGGCAAGATTGGTCAGCACGCAAATACAGCAGTGCAGAACTCGAAAACACCTTACACTCGCATTCTGAAAGACAAGACGTTGCTCACATGCATTTTCATGCATTTTACATCGTACTGGTCGCTCGCGATTACTCTGACCTGGATGCCCGCCTATATAGAAAAAGGGTTAGGCTTCTCCGCCATACAGGCCGGGCGCATGTTTTCGCTGTTCATTATAGTCAATTTGATTGCTGCGCTGGCCGCTGCGTGGTTATCGCAACATTTGTTACAAAGAGGCTCAAGCAGCCGTAACGCACGCGGGCGCTTGACGGCAGTCGCAGCCGTCACAGCAGCTGTTTGCTATGCCAGCCTGCTGCTTCCGGAGTTGGGCGCACTGGAGCGCATAATCATTGTCGGTATTGGGGCAGGTTTGTCGCAATGTATATATTTCACTGGGCCAGCGATGATCGGTGAATTCACTCCTGTCACTCAGCGCGGATCGGTACTGGCGATAGATAATTCAGTAGCGTCGATAGCTGGTATTCTTGCCCCGGTCGTCACTGGCTTCCTGATTCAATACGTGGTCGGCGCCACGCCGGCTACTGGCTATGAGTACGGCTTCGCTGTAACCGGGGCGATTCTCGCATTTGGTGGCATCATTGGTTGGCTGCTTCTCGACCCACGCAGCGCTGCACGCCGGTTGCTCAGTGTGAGGGGCTGAGGGCGGATTCAACCGGTCCTCGCACACCTTTGATTATGGAGGTATTTATGGGGCGACCTGAGGGGTGGATGCAGCAGTTTTCGGGGCGAGGGGCGACGCGCTCGCCAGGTGCACCGTCTCTTCGCACAGGTCGCCTCAAGCGGTTGGTTTTGCCAAGCGAGACCAGATATCACGTAGCCCTCACCCCTCACCCCCCAAAACAACCCTCAACGTCCGAATAAACGCCTCAATACGCTTGGGCAGCAAACGCCTCCCCGCGGTAACGCACCACAGTGTGACGACAGGCGCATGCCAGTCCGGCAGCACACGTTGAAGCAGCCCTTGTTCGACCCATTCACGGGCGAACTGGTGAGAGATTTCAACGATGCCGAGCCCCCGGATCGCCAGCTCTTGCTGCAGGCCAAGTGAGTTGGCCACCAGTGCGCGCTGCGGGAGTCCTTCCCAGCGTTCTTTGCGGCGCGACAGTTTCCAGGGTTGCTGTTCGCCGTGGGCGCTGAGCACCAGGCCGAAGTGATCCAGCAGGGCGGCGGGGGTGGTGGGGGTGCCGTGTCGTTCGAGGTATTCGTGGCTG
>Ga0164242_10009364_pt1 | contig 10573 bp, 10 predicted proteins | sample OricomgcompostMG_FD_108783 | JGI IMG/M metagenome (GOLD analysis project Ga0164242, IMG submission 108783) | Miracle-Growth compost microbial communities from Emeryville, California, USA - Original compost - Miracle growth compost (MG) ... | reverse complement strand
TCGGCATAGAGGTCCATGCAGCCGCCCGCCGAGGTCGAGCCGGCGATGACCAGGAAGATCGAGCAGTCCTTGTCGGCGAGCATCTGGTTGTAGATGCCGGTCGCGCGCGCGAGATCGCGGCTGGTGAAGCTCATCTTGCCCATCGAATCGATGATCGGCCGCGCGTCGAAGCTGGTGATGTCGACATGCTCGACCGTGGTCGAAAGCAGCTCGGCCTTGCGCGTATCGTTGACGGTCGAGGCGTCGGGGTGGGTGACGGTCATGGTCTTCCTCAAGCAAATTGGTCGTCACCCCAGCGAAGGCTGGGGTCCATGTCTGGCGCGAAAGGGGCGATCGGCATCGCCGAAAACCGACAGACATGGATGCCAGCCTACGCTGGCATGACGGATGTGGATGGCGCTGGTGTTACAGCGTCACGACGTTCGACGCGACCTTTTCGGCATCGCCCATGTACAGGCTCGCCATCGGTTCGTCGGTGACGATCACCGTCTGGTCCGAGCCGAAGCCGTTGAACGCGGTGCGCATTGCCGCGCCATAAGCGCCGAGCATCCCGATCTCGATATAATCGCCCGCAGCCACGTCGGCGGGCAGATCGAACGGACCGGCCATATGGTCGAGGTCGTCGCAGGTCGGGCCATAGAAGCTGAACGGCATGTCGCGGACGTTGCTCTCCGGCCCGCGCAGCAGGCGAACCGGGAAGCGCCAGCCGATATGCGCGGCGTCGAACAGCGCACCATAGGCGCCGTCGTTGATGTACAGCTCGTCGCCGCGGCGCTTTTCGACACGCACGATCAGCGAGCTGTACTCGGCGCACAGCGCACGGCCCGGCTCGGCCCACAGCTCGGCCGAATAGCTGATCGGCAGGCTCTCGAAGGCGCGGTGGATCGTCTCGAAATAGGCCTCGAGCGCCGGCGGCTCCATGCCGGGGTAGACGCTCGGGAAGCCGCCGCCGACATCGACGACGTCGACCGTCACGGCCGCCTCGACGATCGCCTCGCGCACCCGCTCCATCGCGTTCGAATAGGCATCGGGCGTCATCGCCTGGCTGCCGACATGAAAGCAGATGCCGAGCGCGTCGGCGGCCTGGCGCGCGGCGAACAGCAGCGCCTTTGCCTCGTGCGGCGCGACGCCGAACTTGGCAGCGAGGCTGAGCTTCGAATGCTCCGACGAGACGCGCAGGCGAACGCACAAGGTCAGGTCGGCCGCGTTGCCGGTGGCACGCGCGATCTTCTCCAGCTCCTCGATCGTATCGAGGCTGAAGGTGCGCACATGATGCTCGAAATAGGCTTCGCGGATCGCTTCCTCGGCCTTGACCGGGTGCATGAAGCACAGGGTCGCCTCGGGCAGCGTCGCCGCCACCAGCCGCACCTCGGCGATCGAGGCGACGTCATAATGGGTGATGCCGCTCGCCCACAGCACGCGCAGCAGGTCCGGCGAGGGATTCGCCTTCACCGCATAAAGCGACTTGCCGGGAAACTTGTCGACGAAGAACCGCGCCGCCCGCACCGCCGCATGGGGGCGAACGAGCGTTACCGGCTGGACCGGACGAGCTTCGACGATATCAATGCCAGAGGTGACATTGACGGGGGCGGTTGCTAGCCCCAGCGCGCTATGGTGCTTGGCCAATTCAAGGGACCTCCAACGGATCGTTCGACACAAAGCTGCCTTGCGGTTGGAAGTCCCATGGGGCAGCGGAGGCGCGACATAGGAGCAGCGCGCCGCGATGTAAAGCGTTGTGAGGAAATGAGGGCCGAACCGTGATGATCGTGCGACAACCAACCCGTGCTGGCGTGCGCGATGCCGCTGCAAAGATTGCACAAATCCTGCCGCCGTCGCCGTTGTTCGTGCGCGAGATCGCGGGCGTGCCGGTCGCCTTCAAGGCCGAATCGCTGCAGCCGATGGGCGCGTTCAAGCTGCGCGGCGCCTGGCATCGCCTGACCGCACTCGATCACGAGGCGCGCAAGCGCGGTGTGGTCGCCTTTTCCTCGGGCAATCATGCGCAGGGCGTCGCCTGGGCGGCGGCGCGACTCGACATGCCGGCGGTGATCGTGATGCCGGCCGATGCGCCGCGGGTGAAGCACGAGGCGACGCTGGCGCTGGGCGCCGAGGTAGTGGCCTACGACCGCGCGACCGAGAGCCGCGAGAAGATCGCCGCCAAGCTGGCCGAGGCACGCGGGGCAGTGCTGGTGCCGAGCTTCGACGATCCCTGGGTGATCGAGGGGCAAGGCTCGGCCGCGATCGAGGCGGCGAAGCAGATGGTGGATGTCGGCCTGCCCGAGCCTTCGCTGGCGGTGGTGCCGTGCGGCGGCGGCGGGCTCGCGGCAGGGACCGCGCTGGCGCTGCCCGACGCGCGAATCACCGTCGTCGAGCCCGAAGGCTGGGACGACATGCGCCGCAGCCTGGAGGCGGCGTGGATCGAGCCGGTCGCCGCCGACGCGCCGCCGACCGCCTGCGACGCGCTGATGACCCGCGAGGTGTCGCCGCTGACCTTCGACCTGCTCGCCAAGCGCGGCGCGGAAGGCGTGGCGGTGGACGAGGAGGAAATCCGTATCGCCCAGCGCTGGGCGGTCGAGCATCTGCATCTGGTGGTCGAGCCCGGCGGGGCGGTCGGCCTTGCCGCGCTGCTTGCGGGTAAGGTCGAGCCGGTGGCGGGGACGCTGGCGATCCTGTCGGGCGGCAATGTCGACGCCGAATCGTTTGGCCGCGCGCTCGCCGGCGTTCAGGCCCGCGTCGAGGAGCCGGCGTGAACCAGGCCGCCCCCGCGATCGCGATGCTCGCCGCCTTTGCGCTTGCGCTCGGCGGCGTCGCGCTGATTCGCCGCACCGAACGGACCAAGGGGGTCCTGATGCTCGTCGCCGCCGTCGTGCTGATCGGCAATGTGCTGATCTGGACGGTGTAGAGCCGTGTTTCCCGGTAATTCCGTTCGGTTCGAGCGAAGCGAGAATAATGCCTCGGCTCCGCTCGATACGAACGGAGGAGGAGTCGCGCTGATCACAATTGCTCCAGGCTGAACCCTCTCCGTTCGCCGGACGTTGGATCATCCGACCAAGGAGAGGACGAACGATGCGACATTCGACGGCGGCGACGCTCGCCGCGGCACTGGCGCTGATGCTGGCCGGCTGCGGCGGCAAGAGCGGTCAAAATACCAGCGTCGCCGCGCCGGCAAACGCGGCCGACAGTGGCATCACGATTATGCCAGAGAACGAGTCACCGCCGCCCGCTGCGCCCGCGCCGTCGGCCGACGTATCGGATACTCAGGCCGCCAGCCCATCGGCCGCCGCCATGGTCGTGCAGCGTTACTATGCAGCGATCGACCACGGCGATTTCCGCACTGCCTTCGCGTTTTGGGGCAACGACGGCGCCGACAGCCATCAGAGCTTCGCCGATTTCAAGCGCGGCTTCGCGGCGACCGGCAGAACCTCGGTCGAGACCGGCAAGCCGACCAACGGCGAAGGCGCGGCGGGGTCGATCTACATCGACGTGCCCGTCACCGTTCGCGCGACGCTCAAGGACGGCAAGCACCAGCGCTTTATCGGCCATTACACGCTGCGGCGGGTCAACGACGTCCCCGGCTCGACCGCGGCGCAACGCCGATGGCATCTCTCGTCGGCCGAGCTGAAGGCGGGCTAACCCGGTACCGGCGTGGGCAAAGCCCATGCCGTCGCCCGCTGCGCATCATTTGATCGGCGAGTTCGGATCGAGCCGCATGTCGAGGTAATTGTCCACCGACTGCATCAGCTCGGGCATTTCATGCTCGAAGAAGTGGTTGGCGCGCGGGATCACGTCGTGGTGGATGGTGATGTGCTTTTGCGTGCGAAGCTTGTCGACCAGCTTCTGCACCGCGGCGGGCTGCACCACCTCGTCGCCCTCGCCCTGGATGATGATGCCCGATGAGGGGCATGGCGCGAGGAAGGTGAAGTCGTACATGTTGGCGGGCGGTGCGATCGAGATGAAGCCGCGGATCTCCGGCCGGCGCATCAGCAGCTGCATCCCGATCCACGCGCCGAAGCTCACCCCGGCGATCCATGTCGTCTGCGCCTCGGGGTGGAAGCTCTGCACCCAATCAAGCGCGCTCGCCGCGTCGGAGAGCTCGCCGATGCCGTTGTCGAAGGTGCCCTGGCTCTTGCCGACGCCGCGGAAGTTGAAGCGCAGCGTGGCGAAGCCGCGCCGCTGGAACGTCTTGTAGAGCTCGATCACCATGCGGTTGTTCATCGTCCCCATCGCCTGCGGATGGGGATGGAGGATCATCGCAACGGGCGCGCGCGGCTTGGGCGCGGGGACGAAACGGCCTTCGAGGCGGCCCTCGGGGCCGGGGAAGATGACTTCGGGCATTGGACCTGCGTGTCTGGCGCGGTGGCGCGGAAAAACGTGGCGGCTATATAAGCGGTGAGCCTGTTTTCGCAATCAGTTCGGAAAAAGCCCGTGCCCGACCGTCTCTATCTGGACCATGCCGCGACGACGCCGATGACCGCCGCGGCGCGGGCGGCGGTCGCCGAGGGCATGGCGCGCTGGGCCAATCCGTCCTCGCCGCACGCCGAGGGGCGCGCCGCGCGCGCCGCGCTGGAGGACGCGCGGGCACGGATCGCCGCGGCTTATGGCTGGCGGCACGAGACGATCCTGACCAGCGGCACCAGCGAGGCGCTGGCGATCGCGCTGGGCCGCTCGGCGGTGAAGCGGCGGCTGATCTCGGCGGTCGAGCATGACGCGGTGATCCGCGCCGCACCGGACGCGACCGTGCTGCTGGTCGACGAGAATGGGCTGCTCTCGCCGCAACGTGTCTCGACTGCGCTCGACACGAACGGGGAGAGAGACACGGCGCAACCAAACCCTCCGTTCGCTTCGAGCGAAGTCGAGAAGCAGTCTCGCGCCCTCGTCTGCGTGCAATGGGCCAATAGCGAGACCGGCGTTCGCCAGCCGATCGCGCCGATCGCGGAGGCTGTCCACGCCGCCAGCGGCTTGCTGCTGGTCGATGCCGCGCAGATGCCGGCCGGCGCCGATCCTGCCATTGCCGAGCGCGCCGATTTCGTCGCGCTCTCCTCGCACAAGCGCGGCGGCCCGGTCGGGATCGGCGCGCTGCTGGTCCGCGATCTCGCCACGCTCAGCCCCACCGGCGGGCAGGAGCGCGGCTATCGCCCCGGCACCGAGAACCTGCCCGGCGCGCTCGGCTATGCCGCTGCGCTGGCAGAGCCCGAAGACGTCACCGCCATGGCCGATCTGCGTGCCATGCTCGACGATGCGATCGTCCGCTCGGGCGGCGAGGTGGTCGCCGCCGGCGCGCCGCGGCATCCCGCGATCGGCTCCTACCGGATGATCGGCACCGGCTCGGCGGCGCAGCTCATACGCTTCGATCTCGCCGGCATCTCGGTATCGGCGGGGAGCGCCTGCTCGTCGGGCAGCATGAAGCCGAGCCACGTCCTCGCCGCGATGGGCTGGAGCGAGGCGTCATCGCGCGAGGTGGTCCGCGTCAGCTTCGGCCGCTCGACGAGCGCCGCCGATGTCACCCGCTTCATCCAGGCCTGGCGCCAGACCGCGCGCGAGACGCGGAGCTTCGCGGCATGACGTACCTGGATTACCAGGCGACGACGCCGCTCGCGCCGGAGGCATTGGCCGCGATGCTGCCCTGGCTCGAGCGCCAGCACGCCAACCCCCACTCGCCGCACCGCGAAGGCCGCGCGGCCAGGGCGGCGGTCGAGGTGGCGCGCGGCCAGGTCGCGGCGCTGCTGCCCAACGGCGGCCGTGTTGCCTTCACCAGCGGCGCGACCGAAGCGCTCAACTGGGCGATCAAGGGGACGACCGGCCCAATCGTCACGCTGGCGACCGAACATGCCGCGGTGCTCGACACGGTCGAGGCGGAGCAGGTGAAGGGCAGGGCGGTGACGATCCTGCCGGTGGCAAGCGACGGGCTGGTCGACCTCGACGCGGCGCGCGCGGCGATCGCGCCGGGCACCGGACTGGTCGCGGCGATGCTGGTCAACAACGAGATCGGCGTGATCCAGCCGATCGCCGCGCTTGCCGGGCTGGCGCACGCCGCCGGCGCGCTGATGCTGTGCGACGCAGTGCAGGGCTATGGCCGCGTGCCGATTCCCGAAGGATGCGATCTGGTCGCGGTCTCCGGCCACAAGATTCACGGCCCGAAGGGGATCGGCGCGCTGTGGCTGCGCGACGGCGTGACGCCGGCGCCGCTGCTCCACGGCGGCGGGCAGGAGGCGCCGGGCCGCTCGGGCACGCTGTCGCCGGCGCTCTGCGCGGGCTTCGGCGCCGCCGCGGCACTGATGGCGGCGCGGCGCGACGAGGATGCCGCGCATGTCGAGCGATTGTGGCGAGCGGCGATGGAGGGGCTGAACTGCGTCCCCCTCCCTGCAAGGGAGGGGCTAGGGGTGGGTGCCGAGCCGAAAGGCTCGGCTGCCGACGCCCGCAACGAGCGCGACGCTTCGCGCCGCGCACCCACCCCCGGTCCCTCCCTTGCAGGGAGGGGAGAATGGCACCTCAACGGCGCCGCCGCACCCCGCTACCACGGCAACCTCAACGTCCGCCGCGACGGGCTGGACGTCGCCCGCCTGATGAGCGATCTTCGCGATATCGCTTTCTCGGCCGGCTCGGCCTGCGCCAGCGGATCGGGCAGGCCCAGCCATGTCCTGCGCGCGATCGGGCTGTCGGAGGCCGAGGCGCGATCGAGCATCCGGATCGGCTTCGGCCGCTACACCACGGAGGAAGACCTGACTGACGCCCTCGACCGCATTATCGCCGCCGCCGACGCGCAGCGGATCGCGGCATGATCCGGGTCCGCTTCGTCAGTGCCGATGGCGCCTCGGTCGAGGAGGTCGACGGCTCCCCCGGCGACCGGCTGCTCGATCTCGCCCAGGCCTTCGGCCAGCCGCTCGAGGGCACCTGTGAGGGCCAGATGGCCTGCTCGACCTGCCATGTCATCGTCGCCGCCGACGATTTCACCCGCCTGCCGCCGGCAAGCGAGGACGAGGAGGACATGCTCGACCTCGCGCTCGGCGCGACGCGGACCAGCCGCCTCGCCTGCCAGATCGAGCTGACCGAGGCGCTGGAGGGCATGACCGTCAAGATGCCGCCCGGCGCGCGCGACATGCGCCGCCGCTGATGCTCGATCGGCGCGCCTTCCTTGCCGGCGTGGCCGCGGTCGGCCTGGTGGGCCGCGCGCTGGCCGACGACAGCGGCGAGGATCGCACCGCCAAGGCACTCGCGGCGATCGGCGCGAGCACCGGCGGCCGCCTCGGCATCGCCGCGCTCGATACCGGCAATGGCCAGCGGATCGGCCTCGATGCCGAGTCGCGCTATGCGCTGTGCTCGACCTTCAAGGTACCGCTTGCCGCTGCGGTGCTGGCGAGAGTGGCGGCGGGCGGGCTGACGCTGCAGACGCCGCTGCCCTTCACCGACGCCGACGTGCTCGATTACGCGCCGGTGGTGAAGCAGCATCTGGCGACCCGCAGCCTCACCGTCGGCGAGGCGTGCGCCGCCGCGATCGAATGGAGCGACAACAGCGCCGCCAACCTGCTGCTCGCCCAGATCGGCGGCCCCGCCGGTCTGACCGGCTTCATCCGCCGTGCGGGCGATCCGGTGACCCGGCTCGACCGGATCGAGCCGGCGCTCAACATCGTGCCGCCCGGCGACGAGCGCGACACCACCACGCCGGCGGCGATGGTCGGCCTGATGCGCACCCTGCTGCTGGGGCGGGTGCTTCGCCCGGTCGCTCGCCAGCGGCTGATCGGATGGATGGCTGCGTGCCAGACCGGCAAGGACAAGCTTCGCGCCGGGCTGCCGGCCGGCTGGCGCGTCGGTGACAAGACCGGCAACAGCGGCGACGGCAAGGTCAACGATATCGCAATCGCCTGGCCGCCCGGCCGCGCACCGATCCTGATCGCCTGCTATCTCGATGCGCCGGGGCTGAGCGACGCCCAGGTCAATGCCGTGCACGCCGGCGTCGCCGAGGTGGTGGCGAAGACGTTCGGCTGACGCAACGATTCCGCGGCTGCTGCGTTTCGCGCCGGCAGGGGAATTGCAGGAAAGGGTGATCCATGAAGCTGTTTGCTCTTGTTTCGGCGGGGCTGGTCGCCGCCGCAGCCCTGGCGCCGGTGTCGAGCGCCTCGGCGGCGCCGCGTCACGGCCATGGCTGGCACTGGAAGACGGTGTGCCGCACGACCTGGCATCATCACCACCGCGTCCGCCGCTGCCACCGCGTTCGAGTCCATCGCCGGTAAAGGCTTGAACCCGCCGCCCGGCTCCGCCATATGGCGCGCGGGAGTCGGGCGGACGGTGCCGTCGCCAACCCGGTCAGGTCCGGAAGGAAGCAGCCGCAACGATTTCGTACCGGGTCGTTCCGGCTCCCACCGCGCAGCGCGCACGACGGCAGCGAAGCTGCCATCGAGACGCGCAAGCGCGGCCGGCGTAGCGAAGCTACGTCCGACGGCGCGGCTTCGCCGCGACGTGAGGCAGCCTAAGGTGACGTAACGCCGACTTTGGCGAGCTTGTGCTTAGCGGAAGCGAGTGTAGCCTGATCAAATAACGAATGGTACGCGCCGTCACGGCCATATACGATCAAGTATTCGACCGTCAGCTTAAGGCAGCCATGTTCCCACGCGCGCGTAAAACCTTCATGGAATGAAGGATCGATCGACAATCTTCTCGCCGTTTCGACCGGTCCATGTTGATGCAGCATTTGAAGGTATCGTGACGGATTTGTCTTGGTAAGAGAAGTATACTCTCGGCTATCAGCCAACATGTCGTGCCGAAGCTGAGTTGCGAGCGCATCCATATCGATCTCCCGCCTCAGGGTGGCGCCTACCTTCGCCACTGTCTAGATGTAATTCGATGACCGATTCCCTCGATCTCGGCGAGCCGCCCCAGCCGGCCAAGAGCGACGCCTACCGCGTGCTCGCGCGCAAGTATCGCCCGCAAACCTTCGCCGAACTGATCGGCCAGGACGCGATGGTGACGACGCTGGGCAATGCGATCCAGCGTGGCCGGCTGGCGCACGCCTTCCTGCTGACGGGCGTGCGCGGCGTCGGCAAGACCTCGACCGCGCGGCTGATCGCCAAGGCGCTCAACTGCATCGGCCCGGACGGGCAGGGCGGCCCGACGATCACGCCGTGCGGGCAATGCGAGCCGTGCCGCGCGATCGCCGAGGGGCGCCATATCGATGTGATCGAGATGGACGCCGCCAGCCACACCGGCGTCGACGACGTGCGCGAGATCATCGACGCCTCGCGCTACGCCGCCGTGTCGGCGCGCTACAAGATCTATATCATCGACGAAGTCCACATGCTGTCGAAGAACGCTTTCAATGCGTTGCTGAAGACACTTGAGGAACCACCTGAGCATGTGAAGTTCCTGTTCGCCACCACCGAGGTCAACAAGGTGCCGGTGACGGTGCTGTCCCGCTGCCAACGCTTCGACCTCAGGCGGATTCCCTCCGACAAGCTTGCCCAGCATTTTGCCATGGTGGCGGAGAAGGAGGCGATCGACGCCGAGCCCGAGGCGCTGGCGCTGATCGCCCGCGCCGCGGAGGGCTCGGCGCGCGACGGCCTGTCGATCCTCGACCAGGCGATCGCTCATGCCGGGATGGAGGGCGGCGGCGTCAAGGCCGATCAGGTGCGCGAGATGCTCGGCCTGTCCGATCGCGGCGCGATCCGCGAGCTGATGGGGCTGATCCTCGCCGCCGATGCCAGGGGAGCGCTGGCCGCGCTGCGCCGCCAGTACGATTACGGCGTCGACCCGCAGAGCGTGCTGCGCGCGCTGCTCGAGGCGGTGCACGGCATCACCCTGGTCAAGCTCGGCACGCCGCCCGACGCGGCGCAGCCGACCGAGGAGCGCGCCGCTTACGAGGAATGGGCAGCGAAGCTGTCGTTCCAGGCACTCCACCGGCTGTGGCAATTGCTGCTCAGGGGCCATGACGAGGTGGCGCGCGCCGCGCTGCCGATCGAGGCGGGCGAGATGGCGCTGCTGCGCGTCATCCACGCCTCGTCGCTGCCCGATCCCGGCGAATTGGCGCGGCAGATCGCCAGCGGGCAGGCGCCATCTCCCGCGCCGGCCGCCGCTGCCGCGTCGACTCCCGCCACGCCGCAACCGACTCCCGCGGCGGCGCTGCCGGAAACGCTCGACGCGATCATGGCGCTGCTCGCCGACAATCGCGAGCTCGGGCTGGCCGAGAAGCTGCGGCGCTCGGCACGGGTGGTGCGGTGCGGCCCGCAGGAACTGGTGCTGAGCTCGTCGAAGCCGCTGCCCGCCGATCTCGTCCCCGATCTCGGCGAGGCATTGAGGCGGATCACCGACAGGCCGTGGCGCGTTTCGGTCGAGGACGCGCCGGGCGCGCCGACCCCGCACGAGGCCGAGCAGCAGCGCGAGGAGGCGGCAAAGCAGGCGATCCTCGACACCCCGATCGTCAAGGCCGCGTTCGAGGCGTTTCCCGACGCCGAGCTCGAGGCGTGGCCGAAACCTGAACGGAGCACACAGGCATGAACAATCTCGAAGACATCATGGCGATGGCGCAGAACGTCCAGAACGAGCTCGCCAAGGCGCAGGAAGGCTTGGACAAGATCGAGGTGGAGGG
>Ga0164242_10009363_pt1 | contig 10573 bp, 12 predicted proteins | sample OricomgcompostMG_FD_108783 | JGI IMG/M metagenome (GOLD analysis project Ga0164242, IMG submission 108783) | Miracle-Growth compost microbial communities from Emeryville, California, USA - Original compost - Miracle growth compost (MG) ... | reverse complement strand
TGATATGCGTGCTGCCGGCCGCCGGCGGCGAGATCATGTTCGAAGGCCGGAACATCAACCGGCTCAAGCCGCACCAGCGCGCCGCGCTCGGCATCGCCTATGTGCCGCAGGGCCGCGATATCTTCGCCCGCCTGACGGTGGAGGAAAACCTCGTGATGGGCATGGCGGTCAAGCCGGGACGGCAAGCCGCCAGGATCAAGGACGAGGTCTACCAACTGTTCCCGGTGCTCAAGGAGATGCTGCACCGGCGCGGCGGCGACCTGTCCGGCGGCCAGCAGCAGCAGCTGGCGATTGCACGCGCGCTGCTGGCCGATCCGCAACTGATCATCCTGGACGAACCGACCGAAGGCATCCAGCCGTCGATCATCAAGGACATCGGCCGCGTGATCCGGCTGCTGCGCGAGCGCGGCGACATCGCGATCCTCCTGTGCGAGCAGTATTTCGATTTCGCGCACGAACTGGCCGACAAATTCATGGTGCTGTCGCGCGGCGAAGTGGTTGCCGCCGGCGTCCAGGCAGAGATGGGACATGACGATGTAAAGCGCCACTTGGCGGTATAGTTCCGGGATGAAGCGCATCGCGAACGAACCCGCCCTTCCCTCGCCCGCCGTCCACGCCCGCTGGCAGGCGCGCCTGGCGCTCGGCTTTGCCGACGACCGCGGCGTCACCCGCCTGGTCGACCGCAGCCACAGCGGGCCGCTGCGCGTGCAGAAGCCGCTGTATCCGGAGGGTGGCGAGGTCTGCCATGCGATCGTCGTTCATCCGCCGGGCGGCGTGGTCGGCGGCGATGAACTCGCAATCGAGGTGCGGGCGGATGCCGGCGCGCATGCGCTGCTGACCACGCCCGGCGCCGCCAAGTGGTACAAGGCGAATGGCCGGATCGCACGCCAGCAGGTGACGATCGCCGCCGCGGAACGGGCCGGCGTCGAGTGGCTGCCGCAGGAAGCCATTTTCTTCGACGCCGCGCAGGTGGAACTGGAACACGAGGTCGAGCTGGCGCCGGATGCAACCTATATCGGCTGGGACATCCTGTGCTTCGGCCGCACCGCGGCCGGCGAAAAATTCGCGTCCGGCAGCGTCGCCCAGCGCACCAGCATCCGCCGCGGCGGCAAGCTGCTGTGGTTCGAACAGGGCGCGCTCGCCGCCGACGGCAGCGCGATGCAGGGCCCGCTCGGGCTGGCAGGCAAGACTGTCTGTGCGACGCTGATCGGCGTCGGCCCGGTGCTGCCTGCCGCCGTCCTCGCGGCAATCCGCGCGCTCGACGCCGGCAACGGCATGTTCGGCGCAACCCAGATGAAATCCGTGCTGGTGGCCCGCTACCTGGGCGATTCCAGCGAACATGCAAGACAACTGATGACCCAGGCATGGCGCCTCGTGCGGCCGCTGCTCGGCGGCCGCGAAGCGGTCGTGCCCCGGATCTGGAATACCTGAAGGAGAAACCGATGGAGCTGACACCCCGAGAGAAAGACAAACTCCTGGTCTTCACCGCCGCCCTGCTGGCGGAACGGCGCCGCGCGCGCGGCCTGAAGCTGAACTACCCGGAAGCGGTCGCGCTGATTTCGGCCGCGATCATGGAAGGCGCACGCGACGGCCGCAGCGTGGCCGAACTGATGTCGGAAGGCACGAAAATCCTGAGCCGCGACGACGTGATGGAAGGCATCGCCGAAATGATCCCCGAGATCCAGGTCGAAGCGACCTTCCCCGACGGCACCAAGCTGGTCACCGTCCACCATCCGATTCCGTAGGAGGCATGATGATTCCAGGAGAAATGCTGGTCGAAGACGGCGAGATCGAACTGAACGTCGGCCGCCGTACCGCTACCGTCAGAGTCGCGAACGGCGGCGACCGCCCGATCCAGGTCGGTTCGCACTTCCATTTTTACGAAGCCAACGACGCGCTGCAATTCGACCGCCAGGTCGCCTACGGGATGCGCCTGAACATTGCCGCCGGCACCGCGGTGCGCTTCGAGCCGGGCCAGGAACGCACGGTGGAACTGGTCGAGCTGGCGGGCGACCGCAAGGTATACGGCTTCAACGCCAGAGTGATGGGGAAACTGCAATGACAAGGATCTCGCGCCAGGCCTATGCCGAAATGTTCGGCCCCACCGTCGGCGACCGCGTGCGCCTCGCCGACACCGACCTGTTCATCGAAGTCGAGAAGGATTTCACGACCTACGGCGAGGAAGTCAAGTTCGGCGGCGGCAAGGTGATCCGCGACGGCATGGGCCAGTCGCAGCGGGTGCACAAGGACGTGATGGACACCGTGATCACGAATGCGCTGATCCTCGACCACTGGGGCATCGTCAAGGCCGACATCGGCATCAAGAGCGGCCGCATCGCGGCGATCGGCAAGGCCGGCAATCCCGACATCCAGCCGGACGTGACGATGGCGATCGGCGGCGCCACCGAGATCATCGCCGGCGAAGGCATGATCGTCACTGCCGGCGGGATCGATTCGCACATCCATTTCATCTGCCCGCAGCAGATCGAGGAAGCGCTGACCTCGGGCGTGACCACGATGCTGGGCGGCGGCACCGGCCCGGCGGTCGGCACCGCGGCCACTACCTGCACGCCCGGCCCGTGGCACATCCACTCGATGCTGGCGGCAGCCGACGCATTCCCGATGAACCTCGGTTTCCTCGGCAAGGGCAACGTCAGCCTGCCGCAGCCGCTGGAAGAACAGATCCGCGCCGGCGCAATCGGCCTCAAGCTGCACGAGGACTGGGGCAGCACGCCGGCGGCGATCGACAATTGCCTGAGCGTGGCAGACCGGATGGATGTGCAGGTCGCGATCCATACCGATACCCTGAACGAAGGCGGCTTCCTCGAAAACACGCTGGCGGCCTTTCGGGACCGCACCATCCACACCTTCCACACCGAAGGCGCGGGCGGCGGCCATGCGCCCGACATCATCGCCGCGGTCGGCCAGGCCAACGTGCTGCCGTCGTCGACCAATCCGACCCGGCCTTACACGGTCAACACGCTCGACGAACACCTCGACATGCTGATGGTGTGCCATCACCTCGATCCGGCGATTGCCGAAGACATCGCATTCGCGGAATCGCGGATACGGCGCGAGACCATTGCCGCCGAAGACATCCTGCACGACATCGGCGCGATCTCGATGATGTCGTCCGACTCGCAGGCGATGGGCCGGGTCGGCGAGGTGATCATGCGCACCTGGCAGACCGCACACAAGATGAAGGTGCAGCGGGGGTGGCTCAGGCCGGATGCGGACAGCTCTGTCACCTCCCCTCTCTCCCGGCCTCTCTCCCGCGAGCGGGAGAGAGGAGCGGACGGTCCCGCTGCGCAGGATAACTCTAGAAATGACAATTTCCGCGCGAAGCGCTACATCGCAAAGTACACGATCAACCCGGCAATCACGCACGGCATCTCGCACGTGGTCGGCTCGCTGGAAGTCGGCAAGATCGCCGACATCGTGCTGTGGAAGCCCGCCTTCTTCGGCGTCAAGCCGTCGATGATCCTCAAGAGCGGGATGATTGCCGCGGCCCAGATGGGCGATCCGAACGCCTCGATCCCGACCCCGCAGCCGGTGCATTACCGGATGATGTTCGGCGCCTACGGCGGCGGGCTGCGCACCTCGTTCACCTTCGTGTCGCAGGCGGCGCTCGACGCCGGCATCGGCGAGGCGCTCAAGCTCGCCAAGCCGCTGATCGCGGTGAAGAACACGCGCACCGTGCGCAAGTCCGACATGATCCACAACGGCCTCGCGCCGAAGATGGAAGTCGATCCCGAGACCTATGAAGTGCGCGCCGACGGCGAGCTGCTGGTATGCGAACCGGCGACCGTGCTGCCGATGGCGCAACGTTATTTCCTGTTCTGAGCAATCCGCAATGCTGACCCTGCATACCAAGATCGAATCGGCCGCCACCATCGACGGCGAACTCGTGCTGCCTTACGAACTGCGCGAAAAGAGCCGGCTGCGCGCGCCGCTTGCTTCCGGCGAGGAAGTCGCGGTGTTCACCGTGCGCGGCACCGTGCTGCGCGACGGCGACCTGCTGAAGGGCGACGATGGCCGCGTGGTGCGGGTGCGCGCGGCGCCGGAAGCCACCTACCGGGTCGAGTGCGCGACGCCGCGCGACCTGCTGCGCTGCGCGTTCCACCTCGGCAACCGCCACACGCAGGCGCAAGTCGGTGCCGGTTTCCTGCGCATCCGCAAGGACACGGTGCTGAAGGAAATGCTGGAAGGCCTGGGCGCGACGGTGGCCGAGGAACAGGCGCCGTTCGAGCCCGAGTCCGGCGCGTACGGCGGCGGCCATCATCATCACGACGACGGTCATCCGCTGGCGCCGATACCGTTGCGCCAGAAGATCCACCGGCCATCCGACAAGGACTGACATGCAGGCCGCCGCACTGCTGCACCTGCTGCAACTGGCAAGCCCATCGCTGCCGATCGGCGCCTACAGCTATTCGCAAGGGCTGGAAGCGGCGCTCGAACGCGGGCTGGTGCGGGACCAGCAATCGGCGCGCGCCTGGATAGCCGAGATGCTGCACGACGTGGTCGCCCGCTTCGAGGCGCCGCTGTTCTGGCGGCTGCTGCAGGCGTTCGCCGCGCGCGACGCGGATGCCGTCGCCTGCTGGACCGAACGCTTCATCGCCGCGCGCGATACCGCGGAATTCCGCGCCGAAACCATACAGATGGGCTACTCGCTCGCGAAGCTGGCTGCGGACCTGCAGATCGCCGACGACGGCTTGCTGGAACTACTGCAGGCGCAGCCGGAAATTCCGCTGCCGACCGCGCTCGCGTATGCAGCGGTCGCTCTCGACGTGCCGCATGAAGCGGCACTGCACGGCATGCTGTTTTCGTGGGCCGAAAACCAGGTGCTGGTCTGCGTGAAATCGGTGCCGCTCGGCCAGGTCGCCGGCCAGCGTCTGCTGCTGGCGCTGCGGCCGGAACTGGAAGCGGCGGCGCAGACCGCGATGCAACTGCCCGATCGTCAGCTGTCCAACTGGGCGCCGGGCCTGTCGCTGCTGTCGATGCAGCATGAAGTCCAGTACAGCCGGCTCTATCGTTCCTGAATTTCCTCGAAGCTAACCATCATGAAGACAACCTCCAATCCCCTGCGCGTCGGCATCGGCGGACCGGTCGGCTCCGGCAAGACCGCGCTATGCGAAATGCTGTGCAAGGCGATGCGCGACCGCTACGACATGGCCGTCATCACCAACGACATCTACACCAAGGAAGACATGGAAATCCTGCTGCGCGCCGATGCGCTGCCGGCGGAGCGCCTGATGGGTGTGGAAACCGGCGGCTGCCCGCATACCGCGATCCGCGAGGATGCATCGATCAACCTGGAAGCGATCGCGCGCATGAGCGCGGACTTTCCCGACCTCGACCTGATCCTGGTCGAATCCGGCGGCGACAACCTGGCGGCCACGTTCAGCCCCGAACTGTCGGACCTGACCATCTACGTGATCGATGTGGCCGGCGGCGAAAAGATCCCGCGCAAAGGCGGCCCCGGCATCACCCGCTCCGACCTGCTGATCATCAACAAGACCGACCTTGCGCCGCATGTCGGCGCCAACCTCGATGTGATGGCCAGCGATGCGAAGAAGATGCGCGGCGAGCGGCCATTCATCTTCACCAACCTGCGCAGCGGCGACGGTGTCGAGAAGGTGGTGGACTTCATCCGCAAGCAGGGTCTGCTCGACGAAGTGCGCGCGCGCTGAACTAGGCGGCTGTCCTTATCCCGCTCTTGCCGAACAGGCCATGCAGGCTGCCGGCATTGCGCATCAGCGCCGGCAGCAGCGCAAACACCCGGTCCAGCCCCTGCCGCACGCCTGGCGCAGCCTTGCGATAGGCCGGGTGAGCCTGGGCCAGCCCGCGGAACAGCGTACTGACTCCCTGCGCAGGCTGCGCCAGCGCCGCCTGTGCGTCGGATTGCCCGGCCAGCGCGGCCAGCGCGTCGATGTTGCCGGACAAGGCTTGCAGTGCGCCCTGGTAGTAGGCGGGCAACGCGGTCGGCGCGCTCTGGTACAGGCCGGGACGGCCCATTCCGCTGACATCGACGCTGGCCAGCGCCGCCTTGGCGCTGGCATCGATCGCGCTGCTCACGTCGTAGCCGTAATGATGCAGCCCCGCACCGCCGGCCTGGCTGTAGCCGCTGACCGAGTCCGAGCGCAGCCGCTGGGTATGCGCGGCCAGGTCGACGTCGTAATCGAACGACAGGCTGCTGTATGCACTGTCGCTGCGCTGGTTGCCCATGTGCTCGCGCTGCTGGCTGAGGTCCAACGCAAAACCGGCCAGTTGCCCGGCATCGAAGAAATCGAGATTGTCGACGACCGCCAGGTGGCCGAAGCCGGTCGTGTCGGAAAAGAAGGTATCGGCAATGTCGTTCATCTTGCCGACCAGCCGGTCCAGCGCCTTGCGTTCGTCGGCCGACAGATTGCCGTCGACTTCGTAGCTGGCACTGCTTGCCTGCGCCCGCTGCGCGCCGTCGCTGCGGCTCTGGGTGAAGTGGATGGTGACCGTGTCGCCGTCGCGCGTCTTGACGGTCAGTGAAAATTTGCCTGAATAGTCCGGGTCGCCGCCGCCAGCCGGCGTTGCGGCGTCGGCCGCCACCGCATCCGGCGCGGTGGCAGCCGGATTGGCTCCTCCCGTATTGGCACCGAACAGGCTCGCACACCATTGCTGCAACCCGCTCATCAGCGGCGAAAAGGCGGCAGCGAGCGCCCCGGTGTCGACCGCCGACACTTCGGTGATTACGGGCGCATCAGCGGCAACGGCATCGGTGACGGCGCCGGCCGACGCTTGCGCTGCGCTGTTCCTGGAAATGGCGGGCGGCACGGGAAGGCGAAACAGGCCTTCCGCCGGCAGTGGTCCGGTTCGGATGGTCATCGGCAGTCTCAGCAGGCTTGTTGCCGCTTTTAACGGCAGATGCGCAGGAAACTTGATCCGTGCATCCGCCTGCTTCAACTGCAGGCGTCAGACCGGCTGGTACTCGGCCTTCATCTGGCCGAGGCCGGCCAGCATCTTGTCGTAGGCGGCCGCGACCTGGGCCGGATCGCCCTTGACGCCGAGTTCGATATGGCGCCGCGTGTTCTCGTCGCCGACGCTCGGCAGGCTGAACACGCGCACCAGCGGGAACTCGACTTCGATCAGTTCCATCAGCGGCGTCAGCGTCGACTCCGCGATCCCGAATACCAGCACCGCCTGCTCGGCGCGCGCGACCTGGCGGAACAGGTGCGGATAGTGGGTGTCGAGCACCCATTCGATCATCGGCCATGCCATCACCGGGAAACCGGGCACGAAATAATGCGCGCCGCCATTGCCATGGCGCACCGCAAAGCCGGGAATCTTGTTGTAGGGATTCGGGATGATCGCCGCGCCGCGCGGGAATTCGCCCATTTTCAGCCGGTGCGCATTGTCGGGCGCGTGGAAGTCGGGTTCGCGTCCGGATTCGCGCGCGACGTCGGCGATGCGTTCCTCGATTTTCGCTTTCGCGTCGGCATGCAGTTCGAGCGGCACGCCGAGTGCAGCGGCCGCCGCCTGCCGCGTGTGGTCGTCGGGCGTGGCGCCGATGCCGCCGCAGGAAAATACGATGTCGTCGCTGGCAAAGGTGCGCTTCAGCGTCGCCGTGATGCGCTCGCGCTCGTCGCCCAGATACTCGGCCCACGACAGTTGCAGTCCGCGCGCCGCCAGCAGTTCGACGACCTTCGGGAAATGCTTGTCGATCCGCTTGCCGGAGAGGATTTCGTCGCCGATGATGATGAGTCCGATAGCCATGGGAAAGATGACAGGCAAAAGGACATTATGCCTGAGCGGCGCGATTCGCTCTCAGTTGATGTCCTTCAACGCCGGCGCGGCCGGATCGGGAATCCCGCGCAGGCCGGCCAGTGCCTGCAGGCAGTAGTGCTCGAACCACAGGCCGGTGAACACGAACACCAGCACGTACAGCCAGATCGCGCCGGCCGCCAGCAGCGGGAAGAAGATCACCGACAGCGCGCCGCCCAGCCACAGCAGCGTCGGCGCCGCGCCCATCGCGCCGGTCAGCGAGCCGATCAGCAGCAGCGGCCAGCGGTGCTCGCGCATGATGGTGCGCCATTCCTCGCGGCTCGCATGTTCGGACAACGCGTCGTAGGCCATCACGTGGTAGGTGAGCCAGCCCCACAGCACCGGTTGCACGATGAAGGTCAGCGGCGGAAACAGCGACAGCGGCAAGGTCACCAGCCAGGCGAGCGCGAACAGCACGAACGACCAGGTTGCGATCCACAGGCTGCCCAGCAGGGTGCCGCCGCGGCGCCGTTCCAGATCCGCATATTCGCGGTTGCCGACATGGCGCACGATCGCCGGCATCGCCAGCACGCCGACGAACACCAGCGCGGTCAGGATCATCAGCGGCAGCAGCACCCACATCGCGATCAGCGGCACCAGCACCGCCTTGAACGCGCCCAGTCCTACCGCGACAAGAATTGCACCAGCCGCGCCGAACCCGCCGTTGTCGGCGAAGGTTGCATGCAGCCAGTCGATCATCGGCTGCAGTCCCAGCCACAGCAGCAGCCCCCACAATGCAACCGATGCGACGAACGGCAACACCGTCAGCATCAGCATCCGGAAATGCAGTTGCGACAGCAATGCGCGCCCGAAGGTGACCAGCACGTTTCGTATCATGCACTCCCCTTGCGCGCGAATTCCACCATGCGCTTGATGCCCAGCCATTGCTGCGACCAGTAGCCGCTGCCGTAATTCCGTCCGATGCCTTGCGGCGGCGGCAACTGGTCGCGCACGCCGGTGAGCCGGAATGCCGGACTGAAGTCGGCGGTGCCGAACAGAATGTCCCAGAGCGGGAACAGTACCGCGAAATTGCATCCGCCCAGGCTGCCGGCACCTTCCGATTCGTGGCCGGCGCCGATCGCATGATGCAGCCGGTGGTAGCGCGGCGACACCAGCAGGCGCTCGCCGATCATGCCGAAATGCAGCCTTACGTTCGCATGTTGCAGACTCTGCAGCATTTCGGAAGCAATCACCAGCAGCAGGAACTGGCCCGGTTCGACGCCGATCGCCAGCGCAATCAGCGCGAGCACGCCATTGCGCATCAGGTCGTCGAGCAGGTGGTTGCGGTCGTCCGACCACAGGTTCATGTCGCGCTGGCTGTGATGCAGGCTGTGCAGGCCCCACCACCAGTGGAAGCGGTGGCTGGCGCGGTGGTACCAGTAATCGACGAAGTCGAGCACGACCAGGTAGCAGAAGAAGCTGACCAGCGGCACATCGGTCACGCCCGGCCACAATGCTTCCAGATTGAACTGGCTGAAGCCGTGCATGCGCAGCACGAACGCCAGCTTGTCGAACAGCGGGCCGAATACGAGGAACACCATCATCCCGAACACGCCGAGCCGGCGCACGCAGGTGTAGACGAAATCGTTGCGGCGCGCGGCCGGCGCCAGGTCGGCCTGGACCGGGAACCAGGCTTCCAGCGGGCGCAGCACCAGGTACAGCAGCGCCAGTTCGACCATACCCCACAGGAACCACTCGACGCCGTTGTACGCATCGTCGGCGATGTCACCGAAGCCGCTCGCATACAGCAGCGGTTCGACCAGCGACTGGAACAGCCAGCCCTGCAGCGTATAGACCCAGTCGGACAGGAAATGCATCATTGGAATTCAGTGCGGACGACGATATGCCGGATTCTCGCGCAGCGTGGCAAAGCAGAAGCCCTTGCGTTCCAGGCCGGTGATCAGCGGCTCCAGGTCGGCCGGCGCCCACGGGTCCTTGCGCGACCAGATGCCGAGGTGTGCCAGCACGATGTCGCCGTCCTTCAGGTTCTTCAATGCGCGCTGCAGCAGCAGCTTGTTTGGCCAGCGCGAACTCGGCAGTTCATCGCCGGAGAAACCGGCCGGCGACCAGCCGACGTGCGCATAACCGCAGGCCTTGCCGGCCGCCAGCAGGTTGGGCGTCACCTTCCCTCCTGGCGCACGCCAGAACGGATCGAGCGTGGCGCCGGTCAGTTCATGGAAACGGCGGGCGACGCGATTGAGTTCATCGCAGTATTGCTGCGGCGTCCATGCCAGCGTCTTGCCGGCGTTCGGTCCGAATTGCGGCCGCACCTCGATGCGGCCATGCGGCAGGTCGCGCACCACGTACACGTGGTCGAAGGTATGCGTGCCGAACGCGTTGCCGCGCGCGGCCAGCGCCTTCCAGTACGGCGCCCAGGACGGATCGAGCGAGTAATCGCCATTGACCGTTTTCTCGTTGGCCATGAAGAAGGTCGCCCTGATATGGTGCCGCTGCAGCGTGTCGGCGATCAGCTGCGCCTGCGACTGGCTGCCGGTATCGAAGGTCAGGTAGATCGTTCCCTTGCACTGTTGCGGCTTTCCGTTCGCAGGCGCAGGCAGCGCCGCCTGCGCAAAGGCTGCCGCAAACAGGAGCACCGGCAGGCCGGCGATCCGCGCAGTGCGGGCCTCACCTTTGCGCAACCATGCGGCGCGCAGGCAGGGCTTCATCGCAGACATGGTTTTCCTCACAGGCGCGGCGCATGGTTGATGAAATAGACACCGTGCGGCGAGCGGCCGACCGGAATCAGCTTGATCACCTTCTTCTTCGCCACGTCGATCAC
>Ga0164242_10009362_pt1 | contig 10574 bp, 8 predicted proteins | sample OricomgcompostMG_FD_108783 | JGI IMG/M metagenome (GOLD analysis project Ga0164242, IMG submission 108783) | Miracle-Growth compost microbial communities from Emeryville, California, USA - Original compost - Miracle growth compost (MG) ... | reverse complement strand
GTTCCTGTTTCAGCGCGCATATGGCTACAGCGCCCTGGAAACAGCCTTGTTGTTCGTGCCTTGGCCCGTCGGCATCGTGCTGGTGGCGCCGCATGCCGGTCGATTGGCCGACCGATATTCCCCTGCGGTGATATCCACGCTGGGCCTGGTCGCTCTGGTTGCGGCACTTGCCTCACTCGCGTTGCTCCCTTCGGGGGGCGGTGTTTGGGACATTGCGGTGCGCTGCTTCTTCTGCGGTGCCGGGTTCGGCGTCTTCCAGAGCCCCAACAACCGGGAAATGCTGTCGAGCGTCTCCCGAGAAAACAGCGGCTACGCCTCGGGCGTGCTCGCGATCATGCGCACGTTCGGGCAGTGCCTGGGCACGGCCATCGTGGGGATCCTTCTCGACGTGTCCGTGCAGGGTGGCGCGCAGGCGGTGCTGATGGGATCGGTGCGGTGGAGCCTGTGGATTGCTGTGGCAGCCACTGCGCTGGCCACCGTCCTCAGCCTTGTCCGCATTCGCGCCACCAGTCTGGCGGCCTGCGAATAGTGGATGTCGAGTGGCTTGCCAGGGCACTGTCGAAGCGGACGGGTGCGCAGGTGGTGGATGTATCCATGTTCCGCGTATTCTGCACGAACTGCGGATCTCCCATCTATGCCTTTCGATCGGAACGTCCCGATTTGTTGGGAATCCGGCTGGGTTCGCTGGATACCCCGTTTGCCAAATTACTGCGACGTGCGTCCCGATCAAGAGGAAATGCTCGGCTGAGCATTGATTTTAATTCGAAATATGTTAAAAATTCCGAAAAACTGGTGCTCAGAGATTCGGTTATATCGTCGTGAGCTTCATCCATGAGCGATCACCCTCGGCTTCATCGGGCCGCAGAATACTGATGGTGATTGGTTGATCCTCGAACTCCGACGCGTGGTCTGACTCTTGCAAAGGAGAAGAACATGAAACTGAGAGTGGCAGCCCTATATGCGATGGCGCTGATGGCACAAGCGGCTGTCGGCGCAGCGATTCCTGGCGTGACAATAAACGGCAAACCCACCGCGCCCGAGATCCAAGCCCTCAAGCAGGCAATGGGAAGGGATTATGGCGACCTGCAACCCTTTGAGGTGGGGCAAGCCGATCTCAATGATGACCATCTCCCCGATTTACTGGCACGTTCTGACAGTACGGGCGGATGCGGTTCGGCGGGCTGCCAGACTTACGCGGTACTTGCAACGTCCGCTGGGTACGCTCAAAAAGCAATCCGCCTTGCCGCTGCTGGCGGCAAGGTCTTCGTACTACCCTCCAAGCATCATGGGATGCACGATTTGCGGTTTGAGAGCGGTACCTACATCTTCAAGTGGAATGGCAAGGAGTATCAATAGAGCCGGGCTAGCGACTGATAGCGGAGGGGATTGTCTGGTCAGTCCAAAAGCCATAGATTGATTTTGAAAAATTGCAGAAAGGAGACTGACCATGCAATGCCCAAAATGTGAGTCTGAGGACGTTCTGCTGTGTTCCGTTGCTGTGGCGCAAGGCACATCCGTCACCAAGCGTGAAGGAACAACTGAAGGGGGGTTGGATGGTGGCGGGAGATTCACGGCAGACCATGAGTCCACCGAAACAGTTCAGACCGAATTTGCAAAACGTGCCGCCGCTTCAGAATTAACGACCAATTCACTATGGTATTCCCTCATCGGGGCCATTGTTGCTTACTTCGTAGTGCCTGAATTCTGGCGGACTTCGGGCCACATGCCGCAGTGGGTCCATCTGCTTCTCCTGGCTGCCATCGCCATTGCCATTTATCGTTTGGTTACTGGCTACAAAAAACGCAGATCGGAAGACGATAGGCGACGCGCAGTCTGGGCACGGTCGTGGATATGCAAACGCTGTGGAACTATCTTCGACCCTTCAGAAAAAGCTCCCGGAGTCACACCGGCCGAATAGGCATTTCATCGATACCCGGCAGACGCGCGGTGAGTCTGGTTGTGGCCGTATTCGGGACAACGACTTCACTCTAAATGCGGGCCGCGCCGCTCATCTGCAAGGGCAAGCGCAATGGTGCCCCTTTTCCGTATGGCAATATCCTGTCGCCGCCGAAAAAATGCACCCACCCAGCGCCAGCGCGGCTCGTGGCTTCTTGCTCGGGAAAAGAACCTTAGAGTCAGCGACCAGTGGCGTTGCGCATGGAGAGGTGAGGGCTTCTGCTACGCGGCGTTGATCCGTTTTTTATGACAACGTTGCTTGCTGGTGAGTCATTGCATGGCCAGCACCATGCGGAACTGGGCCCTTCCTGATTTCATTTTTTGGTATGCCTCGTTGGCGCGTGCCAGAGGCATGATCTCGACTTTTGGCCGCACACTGGCCAGCACACTGAAGTCCAGCGCTTTCTCGCTTTCATAGGGCGTACCGGTGATCGATCCCAGGATGCTGCGCTCGCCGCCGACCAGGAGGGTGGCCGAGACCGGCAGCGGTTCTTTTGCGGGATTGAGCAGGACCAACCGCCCCTGCGGGGCCAGGCCTTCCATCAGGGCCGATACGGCCTTCACGTCGGCGACCATGGTCACAATGGCCTGAGCGCCGCCCAGGCCTCGAAGCCGGGCGGCAGCATCTTCGTGCGCGTTATCGATATAGATGTGTGCGCCAAGCGCAAGCGCGTCCTCGGCAATGTCCCCGCCTCGCCCGATCGCGACGACCCTGAAGCCCATGCGGCGGGCATACTGCAAAGCCATGTGGCCCAGACCGCCAATGCCCAGAATTGCCACGGTGTCACCGGCCTGCGCCCCGCATTTCTTCAGGGCGTTGAAGGTGGCAATGCCGGCGCACAGGATGGGCGCGGCTTCCTCGGAACTCAACTCGTCGGGGATCGAAACCAGCCCGGTATGCGGGGCCAGCATCATCTCGGCGTAGCCGCCATCGCGCGTGGCGCCCATGACCGGCCGATTGCGGCAAAGCTGGAAGTTGCCCTGGCGGCAAGGCTCGCATTCGCCGCAGTACCCGCCAAAGCGCCCCACGCCAACGCGCTGGCCCGGCTTCCAGCGGGAAGGGACATCGGCGCCCAGTGCCGCGATCCGGCCTACTACCTCGTGGCCCGGCACGCGCGGTGGCCGCAGGGCCGGGTCGGCATGTTCGATGTCTGCGATGTCGGCACCACAGATGCCGCACGCTTCGACTTTGATCAGCACTTCACCGGGCGCTGGTCGGGGCGTCTTGCGCTCGACCAGTTCCAGGATGCCAGGCTGGGTGACCTGCATGGCGCGGTAGGTGGCTTTCATGACTGGGTTTCCATTGAACGCGCGCGCAAGCCTTCCGCCGCCGGGTGTGCGAAAAGGCCCGTCTTGAAATACACGACGGCGCCCCCCGGGCCAGCGCCCCAGCCGGGGTACTCTCCCGCGGGCAGCCGTATCCAGCTCCCGCGTGGGCAGCTCCTGCTGCCCGAGCGCAGTTCACCCGCAAGCACCAGCAACTCGGCTCCGTCCACCTTGCCCGAGAACGGGGGATCGTTGGGCGCGACGCGCTCCAGGCGCACCTGTTCGGTAGGGCTTGAAAACAGCGGAAAAATCGAACGGCCCTCTCGGAGCCGCCATCCCGAGGGGTCGTTCGTGTCAATCCGGACGCGGTGCTCATCATCTGGCGCCATCTGCCGCAGCTTGACGAAGATGATGGCGCCTTCGACGCTGAACGGCTGGTGCGAGGAGCGTGGCGGATTGCGCAGGTACCAGCCTTCCGGATAGTGACCCGCATCATCCGAGAAGGTCCCGGACAGCACCAGGATCTCCTCTCCGCCCGGGTGCTGATGTCGCGGAAAGCCGGACGAGGGCGCGTACCGGACGATGCTGGTCGCTTGCGCCTGCTCTTCTCCCACCCTGTCCAGCATCATTCGCTCCACCCCGTTCTGAGGGGACGCGACCCAGCGGTACTGGCCGGGCGTGACAATGGCCGGCCGCGAAAAGTCAGCATTCACGAGCATGCCTGCCCTCGCCGATTCAGGCGGTTTCGTAGATCCGGATCTCCGGCGATGCGGCAAGCAGCGGGCTCAACTCACCCACGACGTCATTGGCAAACAGCGGAGTCGCCAGGTAGGCGCTGGCATGCTGCAGGGTGTCAAAGCCATGCAGCACCTGGACGTCTTCTTGGCGTATCAAGAGTTCCTTGGACTTCGCGCCTGCGATGGTGTTGAGAAACGACGCTTTGTATTTCCGGTATACCCCTGCGGCGGCGGCCCGGTTCGCATCGTCAACCTTCAAGGTGATTTCAAGATAAGCCATTGCTTGCTCCATGATCAAAGAAAGATACCGGCCACAAGGAGAAAACCTATCATTGGCAGCCTGCCTGCGATGTGTCTCCGTCTACCGGCATCAGCCATTCTGCTGCGGTAGACCCTGCATCACAACTGCGATATTCTTTCTTATTCTGAAAGAAAATCTTTTAATTCATGCAATCTCCAAAATTTCTCAATGCCTTGCGCGCGTTCGAGGCCAGTGCGCGTCACCACAGCTTCTCGGCAGCCGCGGCGGAGCTGAACGTGACGCCAGCCGCCGTGGGGCAGCTCGTGCGGTCGCTGGAGGAGTGGCTGGGTTCGCCGCTCTTTCATCGGACAGCGGCCGGGCGTGCCCGTCTGGTGCCCACCGAATCGGCCGAACGCGCGCTGCCCGACATCCGGGCCGGTTTCGAGCGGCTCAGCACGGGGCTGAGCCGATTGCGCGAGGGGTCGATGGCGGGCGTGCTGACCGTCACGATGAGCCCGGCCCTGGCCGCGAAGTGGTTCCTGCCGCGCATCGAGAACTTTCGCGCACGGTGTCCGGACCTGGACGTACGGCTGGATACGAGCCTCAGGCTGGTGGACTTCAAGGCGCAGAACATTGATGTCGGCCTACGATACGGACGGGGCGACTGGCCAGGGCTCGTGGTGGAAAAGCTGATGGACGAACAGATCTACCCTGTCTGCTCGCCCGACTGGCTTGCCCGGAACCAGCCCCTGGACTCACCGGACGACCTGGCCGGGAAGGCGCTCATCCACGACCTGTCGGTCGATACGCATATCGGATTCGCGTCCTGGAGCGCCTGGTTGCAGCGCGCGGGGGCGACCGAGGTGCAATCCGACCGCGGCATGCAGGTCAACAATTCGGCCGCCGTGTTGCAGGCGGCCATCGATGGTCACGGTGTCGCGCTGGCCCGCAGCGTCATGGCCCATGATGACATCGCCGCCGGCCGGCTGGTGCCGATATTTCAGGAGGTCAAACTCGCGTCCGAATTGGCCTATTACCTGGTCTATCCCCGGGAAAACGCTTCGTTGCCAAAGGTGCGGGCGTTTCGCGACTGGATCATCCAGGAGACGTCCGGGTTTTCTTGAACGCTGGCTTCAGAAAGGGCAGCCACTGATCGCCGAGAAGATTGGGCCGTGATCGATGCCGATGTCGCGGGTGTCGGTGAGCTCGGATAGCTGAAGAGATTGACAGTCTCTGGCATCCGCTGACAGGCGGCTTTATAAGACTGAAAGTTTTTCTTTCAATAATGAAAAGAATATCGTCGTTGAGGGTTGGCAGCGCGGACGCCAGAATAGTCAACCTTCATCGACGGAAGTTATTGAATCGCCGTCCATGATGGACTCTCTCCCTAATCATGAAGTTTTTCTTGCCCAGCGATTTGCATGAGAAATAGCATTGCGATCCAGGATGACTGCCCCCTCGGGGAGCTCCCCGCACGCACCCAGCGCGCCAATATCTGGCGGCTGTCCGTCGCGCAGGCCCTGGCGGGCGCGAATTCGACGGTCTTCTATGCGACGGGCGCGATCGTCGGGAATGCCCTTGCGCCTTCCCCCATGCTGGCCACGCTGCCCATTTCCGTCTTTGTCGTCGGGATGGCGGTCTGCACGATTCCTGCGGGTGCGCTTGCCCGCCGCCGTGGTCGACGCGCGGCATTCATGGTCGGAACCGGCGCAGGCATCCTGACGGGCCTGCTGGCGATGCTGGCGGTCATGCTGGGAGGGTTCTGGCTGTACTGCCTGTCCACGTTCTTTGGCGGGGCCTATGGGGCGGTGGTCCTGTCTTTCCGTTTTGCAGCGGCCGACGGAGTAGCGCCGGAACGGCGTGCTCGCGCGCTGTCGTTCGTGATGGCAGGGGGTGTGGCCTCCGGCGTGATCGGTCCACAGCTCGTGACCCGGACCATGCATCTGTGGTTTCCCCAGATGTTTGCGGCCACCTACCTCATGCAGGCGTTGGTCGCCCTGCTTGCAGCGTTCGTGCTGCTTGGCGTGCGGTCGCCGATGCCGACCGAGGCTGAGAGGCGCGGCGGTCGGCCGCTCGCCGTGATCGCGCGGCAGCCTCAATTCGTCTCTGCCGTGGTGTGCGGGGCCGTCTCCTACATGCTGATGAATTTCCTGATGACGGCCGCGCCCTTGGCGATGCATATGTCCGGGCACCCGCAGGAATCATCCGATCTCGGGCTGCAGTGGCACGTCATCGCCATGTACGCGCCGAGTTTCTTCACCGGCAGGCTGATCTCGCGTTTTGGCGCGGGGCGCATCGTGGCGGTTGGGCTGTTGCTGATCGGCGTGTCCGCAGCGGTGGGCCTGAATGGCCTCGACGTCGGGCATTTCTGGGCAACGCTCGTCCTTCTGGGGCTTGGCTGGAACTTCGGTTTCCTGGGCGCTTCCGCGCTGGTGCTCGAATGTCACCGGCCCGAGGAGAAAACACAGGTTCAGTCACTCAACGACTTCATTGTCTTCGGGCTGATGGCGATCGGTTCTTTCTCATCGGGCGGCCTGCTGGGCGCCTTCGGCTGGGACATGGTGCTGTGGGTCTCGTTTGGTCCGCTCGTCATCGCAGTCGCGGCGCTCGTCGTGGCGAAACTGGCGTCACGCCCGACGGCGGCGCGGACGGAAGGTCCCATATAGGGCAGCGGGATCACGAACCTCATGATCACCCCGCCGATGCGGTAGTTCCCTGGTTGCAAAGAGATGACCGCCGATCAGGCGGTCATCTCTCAATTCCAATCACAGGGAGTGGCCAATTTTCTCCATAAAACTTGGCCACTTTTTCCGAAAACCAACAAGGGTCACACGTCGATATTCCCGGCCTGTAGCGCGTGCGCTTCGATGAAGGCGCGGCGCGGCTCGACGGCATCGCCCATGAGCGTCACGAAAACTTCGTCGGCGGCGATGGCGTCTTCGATGCGCACCTGCAGCAGACGGCGCGTGGTCGGGTCCATTGTGGTGTCCCAGAGCTGCTCGGGATTCATTTCACCCAGGCCTTTGTAGCGCTGCTTGCTGATGCCGCGTTCGGCTTCGCTACGCAGCCATTGCATGACTTCGCGGAAGTCGGCGACGGGCTTTTCCTTCTGTTTGTCGCCCAGGCCGCGACGAATGACGGCGCCTTCGCCCAGCAGGCCCATGAAGGTCTTGGCGGTACGGGCGAGGATGGCGTAATCGCCGCCGCGCACGAAGTGACGGTCGAACAGGCTCACGCGGATGTTGCCGAAGTGCGGGCGTTCCACGGCGAGGCGCCAGGCCCCTTCCTCATCGTCGTATTGGGCTTCGACTTGAACAGGGTGGGGATCCTGTGGATCGCGCAGGGCGGCTTCGAGAGCGGCGGCGCTTGCGCGCGCGGCGGCTTCGTCCACCAGGCTGAGCTGTACGCCTTCAGCCATGGCGGTCAGCGCCTCGGTGTCCAGCGTGCGGGACAGACGAGCGATGACGGTGTCGGCGGTGACGTACTGGCGCGCAAGATCCATGAGCGCGTCGCCCGTGATGGCGGTTGCCCCCGTCTGAGTGACGAGTTCCGTGTCCTTCAGCGCCAGCTGCAGCATGAACTGGGCTTCTTCCGCGTCGTCCTTCAGGTAGCGTTCGTCTCGCCCGACCTTGACCTTGTAGAGCGGCGGCTGGGCGATGTAGACGTAGCCGCGTTCGACGAGGGCCGGCATCTGGCGGTAGAAGAGCGTGAGCAGCAGGGTGCGGATGTGCGCGCCGTCCACGTCCGCGTCGGTCATGATGATGATGCGGTGGTAGCGCAGCTTGTCCACGTTGAAATCAGGCCCGATGCTGGTGCCCAGCGCGGTGATGAGGGTAGTGATCTGTTCGCTGGACAGCAGCCGGTCGAAACGGGCCTTTTCCACGTTGAGCACCTTGCCGCGCAGCGGCAGGATGGCCTGGAACTTGCGGTCGCGTCCTTGCTTGGCCGAGCCGCCGGCCGAGTCGCCCTCGACCAGGTACAGTTCGCAGAGCGCCGGGTCTTTTTCCTGGCAATCGGCAAGCTTGCCGGGCAGGCCGGCGCCTTCGAGCACGCTCTTGCGGCGCGTCATCTCGCGCGCCTTGCGGGCGGCCTCGCGGGCGCGTGCCGCTTCGACGATCTTGTTGCAGAGGGCGCGCGCGTCGTTGGGGTTCTCAAGTAGCCAGGTTTCCAGGGTGCGGCTCACGGCGTCTTCGACGGCGGGGCGCACTTCGCTGGAGACGAGCTTGTCCTTCGTCTGGCTGCTGAACTTGGGTTCGGGAACCTTCACCGACAGCACGCAGGCAAGTCCCTCGCGCATGTCATCGCCCGTGGTGTCGACCTTGGCTTTCTTCGACAGCTCGTTGTCGGTGATGTATTTGTTGAGCACGCGGGTCATGGCTGCCCGCAGGCCGGTCAGGTGCGTGCCGCCGTCGCGTTGGGGGATGTTGTTGGTGAAGCACAGCACGGTTTCGGCGTAGCTGTCGTTCCATTGCATCGCGACGTCGACCCCCACGCGCACGCCTCCGGCGTCGGATTCGGTGGAGACGGCGAAGATGTTGTCGTGCAGCACGGTCTTCGTGCGGTTCATGTACTGCACGAAACCGCGCACGCCCCCCAGGTAGGCCAGGTCTTCGTCCTGTCCGGTGCGTTCGTCCACGAGGCGGATCTTGACACCGTTGTTCAGGAAGGAGAGCTCGCGGAGGCGGCGGGCCAGGATTTCGTAGGTGTATTCGATGTTGGTGAAGATCTCGGCATCGGCCAGGTACTGCACCCGCGTGCCGGTGCGGTCGGTGTCGCCCGTGACCGCCAAGGGGGCGACCCGTTCGCCGCGGTGGAATTCGATCTGGTGCTCGTGGCCGTTGCGCCAGATCGTGAGCTTGAGCCATTCGGACAGGGCGTTGACGCACGAGACGCCCACGCCGTGCAGGCCGCCAGAGACCTTGTAGGAATTCTGGTCGAATTTGCCGCCGGCATGCAGCTCGGTCATCACGATTTCGGCTGCGCTGCGGTGCTGTTCGTCGCCCTTGTGGATGGCCGTGGGGATGCCCCGGCCATTGTCCACCACCGAAATGCTGTTGTCGGCATGGATGGTGACCACGATCTCGTCGCAGAAGCCCGCCAGGGCCTCGTCGATGGCGTTGTCCACCACTTCGAAGACCATGTGGTGCAGACCGGTGCCGTCGGAGGTGTCGCCGATGTACATGCCCGGACGCTTGCGGACGGCCTCCAGGCCCTTGAGCATCTTGATCGAATCGGCGCTGTAGCTTGCGTCCGGGTGGCTGTGGTGGCTGGGTTCTGACATGAAGATCCTATGATTGAATTCGGGGCGGCGGCGATGGGGCTCAGATGCGCATCGGCATGACGACGTACTGGAACGCGTCGTCGTTGGGCAGCGTGAGGAGCACCGAGGCATTGACGTCGGGCTGGACCGACCAGCGGATGGTGTCGGTCTTGACGTTGGCGAGCACGTCGAGCAGATAGCTCACGTTGAAGGCCACGTCCAGCGGTTCCTGGGCATAGTCGATTTCGAGTTCTTCGCGCGCCTCTTCCTGCTCGGCGTTCGACGACGAAATGCGCATCAGGTTGCCGCCCAGTTCCAGGCGCACACCGCGCAGCTTGTCGGTCGTGAGGATGGCGGCGCGCTGCAGGCTCGCCTGCAGGGGCTCGCGGCTGATCGTGAAATGGCGCGTGTAGCCGGTGGGGATGACGCGCTTGTAGTCGGGGAACTTGCCTTCGACCAGCTTGGAGATGACCTCGATCTGGTCGAAGCGGAAGCGGATCTGGGTGGCGGTGATGTCGATCTGCACGGTGGCTTCGCCGTCATCGGAAAGCAGCCGCTGCATTTCGTGCACGGTCTTGCGGGGGATGATGACGTCGGTCTGGGTGGTGGCGCCCTCGACCGAGGTGCCGCTGTGGGCGAGGCGGTGGCCATCCGTCGCCACGGCGCTCACCCGGCCTGCGTCGACCACGAACAGCAGGCCGTTCAGGTAGTAGCGGATGTCTTGCTGCGCCATGGAGAAGTGCACGCGGTCGAACAGGTGCTTGAGCGCCTGTTGCGGCATGGTGAACGAGGTGTCCCACTGTTCTGGCTGGGAAACCGTGGGGTAGTCATCGGCGGCAAGCGTCTGCAGGGCGAAACGGCTGCGCCCGGCGTGCACCGAGAGCTTGTTGTCGTCCAGGGCCACCTTGACGTCGTCCGAATCGGGCAGCGCCCTCAGGATGTCCAGGAGCTTGCGGGCGGCCACCGTGGTGGCGACCGTGTCGTCTCCGATGCCGAATTCGGCCGTGGTCGTGATCTGCACTTCCAGATCGTTGGCGATGAACGACACTTGTTGGCCTTGTTTCCGGATCAGCACGTTGGCCAGGATTGGCAAGGTGTTGCGCCGCTCGACGAT
>Ga0164242_10009361_pt1 | contig 10574 bp, 11 predicted proteins | sample OricomgcompostMG_FD_108783 | JGI IMG/M metagenome (GOLD analysis project Ga0164242, IMG submission 108783) | Miracle-Growth compost microbial communities from Emeryville, California, USA - Original compost - Miracle growth compost (MG) ... | reverse complement strand
GCGCTCGGCTGGTTTGCGGTGCGCATGCCCGAGACGCTTAGGCCCGAGGACCGTCGCCCGTTGGCGCCTGCGCGGCTGGCGCGCGGCTGGGTGCAGACGCTCGCCGATCGCTGGTCGCTCGGCTACACGCTGGCGTCGGCGGCGTTGCTCGGGGCGCTATACGGCTACGTGAACTCGGTGCAGCAGATCATGTTCGACGCCTTTCACAGGCCGCGGCTGCTGGTGGTGGTGTTCGCGATCACCGCCGCGACGATGGCGCTGACCAACTTCATGAACGCGCGGCTTGTGATGCGGCTCGGCACGCGCGTCATTTCGCATACCGCGCTGCTCACGCAGATGGCCTTTTCCGCCATTCACCTTGCCGTTGCGCTGGCGGGATACGAGACACTCGCGACCTTCATCGTGCTGCAGGCGTTGACGATGGGCTGTTTCGGCCTTGCCACTTCCAACTTCTCGGCGATGGCGATGGAGAACATGGGGCATATCGCCGGCTCGGCGTCGAGCGTGCAGGGCTTCATCGGCGTAACGGGCGGCGCGCTGATTGGAGCGATGATCGGACAGGCCTTTCATGGCACGACAGTGCCGCTCTACGTCGGCTTCCTGGGCGCGGGGCTCGTCGCGCTGGCAGTCATTCTTGTAACGGAGCGTGGACGCTTGTTCCGACCGCATATGGGGCAAGGAAGCGGCACTGGCCCGCCGCTACTCCCGCCCGATTAGCCGTGAAATGCTGTCTGGGCGTAGCGGCGGCGGCCTCGGCTAGCGCCGCTGCGGCGGCCGGCGACACACTTTGTCGCAATCGGCGGGAACCACCATCAGTCAAATGCCGTTCGATGGCGCAAAGCGGCAAGGAGACAGGGCGATGGGCGGTTATCAGGTTCCCGGACACGGTTCCGGTGACGACGGCTACGACGCAGACGGCTATGATGAAAGCCAGCGCGCCGAAATACTGGAGGTGACGCAATCGGGGCCAAGCGACGGCACGATCCAGACCGATCTCGATCCCGATCTGGAAGACGAAGCCGAAGACGAAGCCGATCTCGATGATATCGAGATGACCGACGACGATTACGGCGAAGAGGACGACGATCCCCGCGAATCCGACGAGGATATGGAGGAGGACGACGTTCAGGACGAGTTCGACGACGGCAGCTTCGGCGATGACGACCTGGACGACGAGGAGGATGAGGCGCTACGTCCCTGATCGCCGCCTGCCGGGGCACCGGCCAAGGCACGGCTTTGAATTGGATTGATGGATTAAGGTAAGGCTTCCCGGTGCGCCGTTTGCTCGTTCCGCTGCCGCTGATCGTCGCTGCGGCGGGCTGCACCCGCCATAGCGCCGTCGCCAACAACGGTCAGGCGGTCGATATAAACGGCGCGGCTGAGCAAGCGCAAGGCGACATCGATACCTACATGGCAAACGCGTTGCAATCGCCCACCGAGGCGGCAACGGTGAGCCAGCCGGCACCGAAAGCCGGGTCATCGCCGCTCAGCCCGCCGGCACCGGGCGAGCCGGGCGGCTTGCCCGTCGATCACACCCCGATATCGGAGGCGCCGTTCACGCCAGGAAGCGCGCAAGGCGCTGCCAATGTCGTGCAGACCTATTTCGCATTGATCGAGGCGGACCAATATGCCCAGGCCCGTGCCTTGTGGGATGGCGGCGGCAACGCCTCGGGCATGAGCTTGGCAGCTTTTGTTGCCAGCTTCGCCAAGTATCGCGAGTACCACGCCAATGTCGGTGCGCCCGGTCGAATAGAGGGGAGTGCTGGCCAGCGGTACATCTCCGTGCCGGTGCAAATCTATGGCAAGCTCAAGGACGCCGAGCGGCCGTTCAACTTGCGTGGCGAGGTGTCTCTCCATCGCGCGGCTGATGTCGAGGTCGCTACGGCAGCGCAAAAACGATGGCGAATCAGCGCGATCCATCTCGAGCCGACGCAAGCGGGTACATCGCCACCGCTGGGCCCGATCGACAATGGGCCTGACGACATGATCCCTGCGACCGCGGCGGCCGATTATCGCTGCGAGAACGGTTATGCCTTTCACATTGCCTTCGACAACCGCGCCAATACGGCGACGGTCATTGTCCAAGGCAAACATGTCGCGGTTCTGGACGCCCAGCGCGCCGGTTCGGGCATTTGGTACAAGGGCGCCGGTTACGAACTGCGCGGGAAAGGCGACAAGGCTGATTTCACCCGCCCCGGCGGAGCGGCGATCGCCTGCACCGCCGACTGAAGCTTACTTGCCGCCCACGAACTGCTGAAGAATGGCGGAGTCCTGCGCCGTCACATCGGAACCGCCCGATTGGTGCACCTCGGCCTTGCCGTGGTCGGCGGGCGGCGAATTTGCCTCGGCGACATCGTAGGCGGTCCATACGATCCCGGCTGCCCAAAACAGCGCCGCCCATCGGCTGCGGAATATCTTTCCCGAGAACATGCGTGCGAAACATGGCGGCGAAGAGTTAATGCGCCCTTCGTCACCAAGGTTAACGCGGCGTTCCGAGCCAGTGGCAGGCGCTCCTGCGGCGGTCAATTTCGCGAGCGAGCAACGCCCCGTGGATCGACGTCCAAGACCCGGATTAGGCGGAAGCGATGAAAACGCCGAACAGATTGCGCCAATCAACGCACGCGCGGGCCGCCGAACGGCATCGGCGGTGGCGGGCGACGGTCGCGGCGGGGCAGCTGCGCCTGATAGGCGTGGCCGCAATGCTCGACGCAATAGGGAAAGCCTGGATTGACTGGTTCGCCACAAAAATGGAAGTCGGGCTCGCCGGGATGGCCGATCGGCCATTTGCAAATACGGTCGTTCAAATCGAGCAGCGAAGTCTTGTCGGCGACCTCAGGGCTCGGCCGCGCCGGCACCAAGCGACGCGGCGGGGCCGGCGTCGAGGGCGCCTGCTGCTCGCCGGGGGCCTGACGGATGAACCCGCCCGGGCCGACTGAGCGCAACACCACCTGCGGCTCGCGCTCCGCGGCGGGCTGCGGCGTCGGCAGCGGACGGATCGGCTCGGCGGCGACGGGACGAGGTTCGGCGGGCTTGGCCGGCTTGGCCTCGACGGGCCTGGCAACAGGTGCCGGCGCAGCCTTGACAGGCGCTGGCTTTTCTTCCTCGTTAGGCTTGACCGGCGAGGGGCGTGATTGCAGCCCCAGTCGGTGCGCCTTGCCGATCACCGCGTTGCGGCTGACTCCGCCGAGCTTGTCGGCGATCTGGCTGGCGGTCATGCCTTTTTCCCACATCGATTTCAGCGTATCGATGCGCTCGTCGGTCCAGGCCATGGTCTCGTCGTTCCTCAATCTCAGTTCACGCCGGCTTGCAGGTGGCTGCGGCAGCGACTAGTCGATCGCGCCATGAGCAGCCAGCCCGAAATCGGCGAAATTCCCTCAGGCATCGTGAATGCCCCCGGCGTGCCGACTATCCGACGCGTCAATTGGGGCGGGCTTCGCACGCTCTATGTGAAGGAGGTGCGGCGTTTCTTCAAGGTCCAGCTCCAGACGGTGTGGGCGCCCGCGGTGACAACCCTGCTTTATCTCATTATCTTCACGCTTGCTTTTTCGGGGCGCGGGCGCGGTGGGGTAATGGGCGTGTCATTTGCCGAGTTCATCGCGCCGGGGCTGATCGTGATGGGAATGCTCAACAATGCTTTCCAGAACGCCAGCTTCTCGTTGCTGGTCGGCAAGATCCAGGGAACGATCGTCGATTATCTCCAGCCGCCACTCTCGACCGGCGAGCTGCTTGTTGGCTTGACCGGCGGCGCGGTTACACGCGCCTATTGCGTCGGCGGCGCGGTATGGCTGGCGATGTTGCTATGGCCGGGCATCCACGTCATCCCGCACCATCTATGGGCCGTGGTGTGGTTCGGAACGCTGGGCGCGATATTCCTCGCGTTCATCGGCGTGATGACCTCGATCTGGGCTGAGAAGTTCGACCATGCCGCCGCCGTCACCAACTTCGTCATCGCCCCACTCACCTTGCTGTCGGGCACCTTCTATTCGGTCGATAGCCTCGCGCCGTCGTTCCGGGCGGTAAGCCACCTAAACCCCTTTTTCTACATCATCTCGGGTTTTCGCTTCGGCTTCCTCGGCGTCGCTGATTCGCCCATCGCGCTGGGCAGCGCGGTTGTAATCGTGATCGATGTGGTGCTCGGCTGCGTTTGCTACGCCGCCCTTCGAAAGGGCTGGAAGCTCAAGAGCTAGCATTCTGCCCGGGTAGGCCGAGTCCCTGATGGTGTTGCACCGTCCTTGCCCCGGCCCTAAAAGCGCCGAGGGCAGCCGACCGGCTGCCCTTTGCCGTTCCTGAAGGAGCCCCCTACGATGTCGATCACCCCGCTCATGCCCGTCTACCCGCGGTGCGATGTGCGGCCGGTGCGAGGCGAGGGTGTCTATCTGATTTCCGAGGACGGCCGTCGGTTCCTCGATTTTGCCGCTGGCATTGCGGTCAACGCGCTTGGGCACAGCCATCCGCATTTGATCGGCGCGATCCAGAAGCAGGCGGAGACGCTGATGCATGTCTCCAATCTCTATGGATCGCCGCAAGGGGAACATCTGGCACAGCGGCTGGTTGAGGCCACTTTTGCCGATACCGTGTTTTTCACCAATTCGGGCGCCGAGGCGGTTGAGTGCGCGATCAAAACCGCAAGACGCTATCATTATGCCAACGGTCACCCCGAGCGGCACGACCTCATCGCCTTCGGCCAGGCGTTCCACGGCCGCACGCTCGGTACCATTTCGGCGACGAATCAGGCGAAAATGCGCGACGGATTCGAGCCGCTGCTGCCCGGCTTCAAATATGCAGAGTTCAACGATCTTGCCGGCGCGCTGGCGCTGATCGACGAGCGCACCGCAGGCTTTCTGGTCGAGCCCATTCAGGGCGAAGGAGGTATCCGTCCGGCGACCGAGGAATTCCTGCAGGGGTTGCGCGAGGCTTGCGACGAGAATGGGCTCCTGCTGGTGCTCGACGAGGTGCAGGCAGGCTACGGCCGGACCGGGAAATTCTTCGCTCACGAGCTCTACGGCATCACGCCGGATATCATGGCGGTGGCGAAGGGGATCGGCGGCGGCTTCCCCTTGGGCGCCTGTCTTGCCACCGAGGAAGCGGCCAAGGGCATGGTGTTCGGGACTCACGGCTCGACCTATGGCGGCAACCCGTTAGCCATGGCAGCGGGCGAGGCGGTGCTCGACGTCATTCTCGAGCAGGGTTTCCTCGAGCACGTCGAGAAGATGGGGGAGCGGCTGCGCTCCAGCCTCGAGCAGCTGATCCCCAATTACGACCACCTGTTTGAAAGCGTCCGTGGCACGGGGCTGATGCAGGGTATCAAGCTCAAGCATCCCAGTCGCGATTTCGTCGCACATCTGCGAGATCGTCACGGCCTGCTGACAGTCGCCGCAGGCGACAACACGGTGCGCCTGCTCCCGCCGTTGATCATCGACGAAAACCATATCGCCGAGGCGATCGAGAAGCTGTCCGAAGGGGCAAGGACCTACGTGCCGCCCAGCGATGATTGAGATGAGCAGGATGCATCCGGTTGAAGGGCCTCGGACCGATCGCCGAGTGAGCGGCGGAGGGGTGTTGTCCGTCGCAATCCGCGAAATGCACGCGGCGCACGACCTGCGCCCAAGCGAGAGGATCTAGGCCATGCGCCATTTCCTCGACCTTTCCTCCGCCGGCGCGGATGGCGTCGCGGCGATCCTAGCCGATGCGCTCGACCGAAAGCGCGCGCGGCTCGGCTGGCCCAAGGGAAAGCCAGACGCCGATGCGCCGCTCGCGGGTCATGTGCTGGCGATGGTTTTCGAGAAGAACTCGACCCGTACACGCTTCAGCTTCGACGCGGCTATTCGCCAGCTCGGGGGCCAGGCGATCATCTCGGACGCCAGCCAGATGCAGCTCGGTCGCGGCGAGACCGTCGCCGACACCGCGCGTATCCTGTCGGGTTATTGCGACGCAATCATGGTCCGCACCGACGATCATGCGAAGCTGCTCGAAATGGCCGAACATGCGTCGGTGCCGGTCGTCAACGGCCTGACCGACGCTTCGCATCCGTGCCAGATCATGGCCGACCTGCTGACGATCCTGGAGACCGGCACGTCGTTGCCGGGCCTCAAGGTCGCCTGGCTTGGAGACGGTAACAATGTGCTCGCCTCGTTCGTGGAGGCGGCCGGATTGCTCCAGTTCGACGTCGTTGCCGCCTGTCCACAGGGATTCCAGCCGGGCGAGGAGGACATCGTCCGCGGCAACGGTCGCGCGCGGGTCGTGGGAAACCCGCGCGAGGCCGTCGAGGGCGCCGACGTGGTCGTTACCGACACTTGGATCTCGATGGGGCAAGCACATGCCGATACCAAGCTTGCTGCGATGATGCCGTTCCAGGTGACTGCCGAGCTAATGCAGACGGCGAAGCCGGGCGCGAAGTTTCTCCATTGCCTGCCTGCCCATCGCGGCGAGGAGGTGACCTCCGAGGTGATCGATGGCCCGCAGTCTTTGATCTGGCCTGAGGCGGAAAACCGGCTGCATGCGCAGAAATCGATTTTGCGCTGGTGCTTTGGGCAGATCGGTTGATCGCAGAACTGCGCATCCTACATCCGTCCAGCCGGCCTGAGCTGGCATCTCTCTTCTCTCTTCCTCGCGCGTTCGCGACATGAAATCCCGGCTTTTGCTGGGATGACGGATCTACTTAATAATGAAGGAAACCATAAACGACCTCGACCGCGCACTCGGCTTCACCATTCCGGCGCGTCACGCTCGCGGCCGGCTGGCGCGGCTGGGCCCCGCGCTTGACACGATCCTCGCCGCACATGCCTATCCGCCGCCGATCGAGCGGCTGCTCGCTGAGGCGCTGACGCTTACGGCGCTGATCGGGTCCACGCTCAAGGATGCCGGCGGCCAGCTTACGCTTCAAACGCAATCGGAGACCGGCGTCGTCCAGTTGCTGGTGTGCGACTACAAAGGCGGCGAGCTGCGCGGCTACGTCAAGTTCGACGTCGAAGCGCTCGCTGCGGCGCCCGCCGAGCCAACGCTGTTCGCGCTGTTCGGGCAGGGCTATCTGGCAATCACCTTCGACCAGGCACTGACCGGCGAACGCTATCAGGGCATCGTTCCGCTCGACGGCGAGACGCTGGCCGAAGCGGCGCAAAGCTACTTCGTCCAGTCGGAGCAGATCCCGACGCTGATCCGGCTGGGCATGGAGCGCGACGGCAATGGTCGCCATCGCGCTGGCGGCCTGTTCCTTCAGCACTTGCCCGAAGGCGAGGACGGCCGCGACCGCATTCACACCCGCCTTGACCATCCCGAATGGGAGCATGTCGCTGCGCTCGGCGCGACCATGGGTACTGACGAGCTTGCCAACCCGGAAATCCCGCTTGAGACCCTGGTGTGGCGGCTGTTCAACGAAGAGGACGAGGTGCGCGTGCTCGCCGAGACGCGCCTCAGTCGCGGTTGTCGCTGCACCGCCGATTATATCAGCCAGGTGCTCGCCAAATTTTCGCCAGAGGAGCAGCGCGAAATGGCCGATGAGACCGGCACGATCGCGGTAGACTGCGCCTTTTGTGCGCGCACGTTTCCGGTGATGGTGGGGTGATCGCGTCCCGCGAAAGCAAGTGCCGACGTTAAGCGCGTGTTTACGCTGACCTGCTAGAGACATCGTCGTGTCACTTTTTCGGCACGCTTTCCTCCCTAGCAGGCTCGCAAGAGCCGTCCTGGGCCGCTTCAAGGGGCGGCCCGTTTTTTGCCGGTCTTGCGTCGCTCCCGGCATGCGCCTAGCGCACGGCCCATCATGACAGATTTCAAGACCCCTGCGGTCGTCCTCGTTTCGGGCGGCCTTGATTCGATGGTTTCCGCCGGCCTCGCGCGCGAGGCGGGCTATTCGCTGTTCGCCCTGTCCATCGACTACAACCAGCGTCACCAGGTCGAGCTCGCCGCCGCCCGCCGAATCGCGGCGATGTTGGGTGCGCAGCGCCACATCGTCCTGCCGCTCGATCTTTCCGCATTCGGTGGCTCTGCGCTGACCGCGGATATCGCCGTACCGAAAAGCGGGGTGGGAGCGGGCATTCCCGTAACCTATGTGCCTGCGCGAAACACAATCTTTCTCAGCCTGGCACTCGGTTGGGCTGAGGCCGCGGGCGCACGCGATATTTTCATCGGCGTCAACGCGCTCGATTACTCCGGCTATCCCGATTGCCGGCCAGAATTCATCCACGGCTTCGAAAAGCTGGCAGAGCTTGCCACGAAGGCCGGCGTAGAAGGCGAGCCGTTCCGCGTTCATGCCCCCTTGCAGCACATGAGCAAGGCCGACATCGCGCGAGAGGCGGCCCGACTGGGGCTCGACGCCGGCGCCAGCTGGTCGTGCTATGATCCCGCGCCGGGGGGCGTTCATTGTGGCTTATGCGATAGCTGTCGGTTACGGTCGAAGGGCTTCGAGAAAGCCGGCCTTTCTGATCCCACGATTTACGCGACACGGCCATGATCCTGTGAGTTACGCCGTCAAGGAGATGTTTCTGACGCTGCAGGGCGAGGGCGTGCAAGCCGGCCGCCGCGCAGTGTTCGTGCGCTTTGCCGGCTGTAACCTGTGGTCGGGCCGCGAGGCCGATCGCGCGACCGCAGTCTGCCGCTTCTGCGATACCGATTTCGTCGGCACCGACGGCGCTGGCGGTGGCCGCTTCACAGATGCCGCGGCGCTTGCCGATGCTGTTGACGGTCATTGGGGGACCGGCAAGGTTGACCGTTTCGTCGTCCTCACCGGCGGCGAGCCCATGCTGCAGATCGACGATGCACTGGTCGACACGCTCCACGCCCGCGGATTTGCCATCGCGATGGAGAGCAACGGGACGATCGCTGCACATCCCGGCCTGGACTGGGTGTGCATCAGCCCCAAGGCCGGCAGCGAAGTGGTGCAGCGCTCGGGCGACGAACTCAAGCTGGTTTGGCCGCAGCCCGGCAGCGATGTCTTAGCGATGGAAGACTGGGACTTCCGCCATTTCCTCGTCCAGCCGCTCGACAGCGAAACCGCCGGGGCCAATCGCGCCGCAGCAGTAGCGTTCGTGCTCGACCGCCCCAAGTGGCGGCTGTCAGTCCAGACGCACAAGCTGCTGGGGTTGCGATAGGCCGAAGGGTTCTGTTCGTGTCGAGCAGGTTCGAGCAGTGCAAGCTGATCGGGTAAACCATGCCCGCATGGTCCAAGCTACCAGGAATGACCTGGTTTGATCATCCGCTCGATGCATCAGCTCGTTGGCAGCGCGGGTTGACGGACCTTCTGGCACGGCGGCGACTGCTATCCTGATACTGGCTTATGGTTGCCAATGGTGCGTATGCATTCGCCATCGTGAGAATTCCAGCCGTCCGCCCCGAGCGAGGTCGAAGAGCATGGGAAAGTGTTCAGCACAAACGGACTGGAAGTCCCGATCTCGCCGGTCGTCACAAAAGAGACCTACATCGCTTGCTTCGGTTCGCAACCTCGCTCCAACCGAAAGGCGAAAGGTCGATCGTATCAGCGTTGTGCGTAGGCGGTCGTGGTGAACGGGTCCACGCCGCACTTCTTGGCGTTCCACGCGTCCTTCTTCCAGCACTGGTCGTCGAGTCGCGGTATCGCGACGTTGTAGACCATCACCGAGGCGGGGAACTTCTGCTCGCCCCAAGGCACTAGGCTGTTGCGCAGCTCGCGCGTACGGGCGTGGGCAATAGCGGCGATCCCGCCTTTCGGCGCGAACAGCACATCTCGCCCGACCTCGCCCGCCGTCTGGCAGAATGGGCGTTGAGCAGAAACGGTCGAGAAATCCGACGAGACACGCGTGTTGAACTGGTCAAACGCGGTCTGGCCCGCCTTCTTGGTTTTATTGAGGCGGGTGAAATAGGCGAGCAGCGTCTTCTGCGCGGCATCGAACTCGGCGTCGTGATCCTCGATGATCGCGTTATAGTTGGAAACGGTCAGCAGCGTCGGCGCGAACTGGCACTGCAGCGCCGCGACATTGAGCGCGGAACGCAGCTGCCACACCAAGGCGGCATTGAGCTCGTCCTGGGTGGCACCCGGCATCGGCGGCAGCACGCCGGGCTCGTTGCCGGTCACCGGCGCGCCCGACATATCGTGCGACTTGAAGAAGAATTGAGCCGACGCCGGGCTGGCTGCCGCCGCTACGACCAAAACGATCGCCGGTACTATGCTACGCAACACACTGATAACCTTCATGGACCCACCCCGTGGGGGCCACGCTTCCACAACCGCGTTCGGCACCCGACTATCCTTTTGCCTCTTCTCGCGGCGCTTTTCCACCAACAACGACGAGCCGAGTCATTTTCGGGCACGAGCTGTTGCCGCGCCGCCCTTGGAATTCGTGCAAACGAGAAAGGCCGCCCGGTCTCCCGGACGGCCTTGTCTCGATCATCATCCCCACCGTCGAGCGGTGAGGGACGACGATTACATGTTGCCGGTGGTGTTCGCGGCAGCCGCGTCGTTCGCGCCGGTGTCGTTCGACATCGCGGTGTCGTTCGCCATCATCGCGTCGTTGCCCATCGTGCTGTCGACGGCGGTCATGTTGTCGTCGGTGGTGCCCATGGTGTCGGTCGAGTTCATGTCGGTGACCATGGTGTTGTCGGTCGTC
>Ga0164242_10009360_pt1 | contig 10575 bp, 11 predicted proteins | sample OricomgcompostMG_FD_108783 | JGI IMG/M metagenome (GOLD analysis project Ga0164242, IMG submission 108783) | Miracle-Growth compost microbial communities from Emeryville, California, USA - Original compost - Miracle growth compost (MG) ... | reverse complement strand
GAGCGTCTGGGCAACTGGGCGCGCGCCCGTATCGCGCATGAGGAGCGTAACGGGCGGGTCTATGCGTGCCTTGCCGGGCTGGCCCCGCTGGAGGCGGGCGATGCCGCCAGCTTCGTGACACCGTACTACAAGCCGGGCTGGTATGACGTGCGCGAGGGACGCTGTGAAGGCTTCGACCGCCTGCCAGGATGGTTGCAGGCGCAGGCGATGGCATCGCGCGACTGGCCCGGTCACGCCATTGGAAACGAGCGCGCGGCAGATAGCGCCACAACGAACGGCAACGCGTCTGCACACCGTCCGCGTGACCAGGTGAACCCTGAGGCCGTACGTGAGGCGGCGGCCCGCCATACGGGCGCGGATGGCTTCGAAGCAATGGCGGACGATGTGCCGTTTTAGGCCAGGCAATGCATCGCGTGGCCGGTTTGCTGGCGGTGGCGCACGATGACGGCGGCATATGGCGCAACAGAGGGCGCAAGCCACGAAGGCACGCCCCCCGCTAGCCTGCGTGGGTCCTTCCCGGCGCAAATCGCCATGCGGGCAATTGAACGCGCGATGAGCCACCAGCGCGCTATCCCGAAACCGTCTTGACGCTTTACTTCGGATGGAGGACACCATGCCTTTGACCATGACGCAGGCGGACTACGCGCGGCGCTGCAACGTGACGCGCGCAGCCGTGAATCAGTGGAAGCAGGACGGACGCATCGTGATGTATGGCCCGCTGGTGGACGTGGAGGCAAGCGACGTACAACTGGCGCGCTATCGTCGCGACGGCCTGCCGCCGATCAATCCCGCGCCACCCACCGTCCTGCGCGGGCGGCCCCGCCGTGACGGCTTCGTGACGCTGCACCGTGACGAGATCGCTGCACGGCTGGCGGCGCTCGATTGGATGCAGACATTCGATTTCTCGGACGCAGCGCAGGACGAACGCGCCCGCCAGGCCGCCTTATGCGTGGGCTGGGTTGCCCTGGAAAGCGACGTTCGCGACGATGGGCACTGGGGAGGCTTTCAGGTGCGGGAGGCGGGCACGGAAAACCGCGAGGGGGATGCAGCATTTAACTGCGTGATTCGAGGCCACGGCTTCGACCTGTCCGCTTGGGAGGTGCTGGACCTGTGCCGCGAGGAGGTGGGGCCGCTTGAGGATTTCCCCACGGCGACGGTGCGACTGGACCTGCTGCCGGTGCTGGCCCATCCGTTTGATGAGTGGGACCGCCAGCGCGTGACTAGCGAAAAAGATGTTGATTGGCGCAGTGAATTTGCTCGGCCATTCTGAAGACTTTGTCTATCGGCAGATGGACACGCATGAATTGATGCTTGCGTTCTTGACGTGCTATACAGTGGACATCGCTGCCTATACAAAGGCGGCTCAGGCTTGGCGGCCTGAAATGCAACACCCCGCACGCCCCTAGGGCGTGCGGCTGTCTTCGCACGTCTGTTGCTTTCGTCAATGGGCGGGCCTTGGCAGGGAGGTCTTCGGGCCTGCCGGTTTGGTGTTGCACCGGTCCGCCAACCTTGTCAATGTGCCCGCTCACCCTTTCGCGGGCACCTACTCGCGAACGAGGGCACGCAATGACCCGAAGCACAAAAGCAGCGCAGCGCAATTCCGTTGATGTTCGTTTTGAGCAGATTGCAGTGGCGTCACTAGGTATCTGCGAACGGTACGTAAACCATCTTCAAAGCATCGTTGCGGTTCTCGCGACTGCGGTGCGAGTACCACCGATTACGGAGGACGAACGCCGCAGACAGTTGCATCTCTTGCGTGCAACGCTGACGCTTGCCGAAAAGCATGCTACCGAAGCGGAACATGACTACGCGCTCTTTGCCACGGTAGCCCGGCATACACGCGGGCTTCCATCTTGTGAACTGTCGATGACGGATGCTGCGCAGCTATTGACGCAGCGCGCGTCCGATACTGAAGATCGTCAAACGGAGTAGGAGGATTTCCTTAGCCGTTCCGATCGAATATCTCCATGAGATTCGCCGCATGATTCCAATTTCGCTTGCCGCTGTCGAAGCGCGCCACCTCGAACAGCTAGTAGCCGATCGCATACCCGAATCAGAGACTCTAGATTTCAAGCGACTTCCGCCAGATAAATCTGATAGAGGTCGGAATGAATTTCTGAAAGATGTTTGTGCAATGGCAAATGGTAGAGGCGGCGATCTTGTTTATGGGATAGATGAGGCAGACGGAGTTGCGGGCGTGGTGCTTCCGATCAATCACGAATCATCGGACGATCTGAAGCGACGGCTGCTGCAAGTTCTCGACGCCGGGATTGAGCCTCGGTTAGTCGGACTCCACATTCGAGACATTGCAATCGACGGCGGGTATTTGCTGGTTGTCCGAGTGCCGCAATCCTTTAATGGTCCTCATAGGTACGTTATGAACGGGCACAGCAAATTTGTCGTTCGGAACGGCACACTTTCTTCCGAGTTAACGTACGAACAGCTTCGATCCGCTTTCGATCGTACGGCATCGCTGACCGCCCAAGCCAAACGCTTTATCGAAAAGCGCATCGATCGCATACAGCACGGCATGGGTATCCGGCCAATGCAGAGCGGTCCGCAGCTTGTCTTTCATCTGGTGCCGGTCGGCTCTGGATTGGTGGGCGAAAGTGTTGATGTCGCAAGTCTCTACGACAGCGAATTTACAAAGTACATTGTGAGCGGATGGGCCGGGGCAACTCGTTCCCTCAACCTCGAAGGCATTGTCATCCATCCACCGAGCAATTCAGCGTACTTCTCGGACTATGTGCAGGTTTTTCGGTCTGGAGCCGTGGAGGCGGTCTCTTGCCAGGGAGGTGACTTCAACGGTAGGCACATAATCCCGGCTACGCTCGCCTCGACATTCTTTCGATACGCTCTTGCAATGTCGCTTTCACATTGCCAAAGACATGGCATAGCTGGGCCTGCGGTTTTCAGTGGGGCGCTGCTGGGCGTGGCTGGCTACGAATTGGGAGTGGCCCGCCAGTCGCTAATGTTCGGCAGATTTTTGTCCGATCGAATGACAATGATTTTGCCGCAGCAATGGATACCTAGTATCGAAACCGCTGACGCAGACGCGTATGCCCGACCGCTACTCGACGTTATGTGGCAGGCCTTCGGTGCGGACCGCTGCGCTGAATACACTGAAGATGGAGTTTGGCAGCCACACCGCTAGGTGTTCGCGCGTTCTTCGCGACGGCTGGTGGCCCAATTAATTGCGTCGGCGTTGCTCGAATTTGCCTACACAGTGCCTACACGGCCCCACAAAACAAATAGCCCATCCGGTTAGGGATGGGCTAAGTGCTTGAAACTAATGGTAGGCCGTACGGGATTCGAACCTGTGACCAACGGATTAAAAGTCCGCTGCTCTACCAGCTGAGCTAACGACCCAAAAGAGAAGCGAGAGTATAGCCGCGCAGATTACAGGTGTCAACCTGCGCGGCCCGACTACCGGAACCGGAACGAGCGGGCGGCGGGCTACGCGCCAAACGCGCTTCACGCGGGTGGAAAATGCCCGGGACACGTCCGGACGGCTAACGTGTCCCGGGATTTTCTCGCATGCGAGAGACGCGCTATGCGGTTAAACCCGCTTGCGCCAACAGCATTGCTCGCGCGGCAGCGCTTATTTGAGCTGTGACAGCTTGCTCTGCGCCGACTGCGCGACATCCGAACTGCCGTACTGCGAAACGATCTGCTCGAGCGTGCGCTTGGCCGCAGCCTTTTGCCCCTGCTCGATCTGATTGTTCGCAATTGCCAGCAGCGCTTCAGGCGCGCGCGGATGCTGCGGATAGTTCTTGACCACGTTCTGCCATGTTGCGGTCGACCCTCTGTAGTCCTTCATCGCGTAGAGCGCGTTGCCGAGCCAGTATTGCGCGGTCGGCTGGTACGGGCTCTGCGGATACTTCGAGATGAAGCTGCGGAAGGCCGAAGCCGCCTTGCTGAAGTCGCCGTTGCGAAACAGCTGCGAAGCGGCGTTGAACGCATCCGTCTCACCCGGCTGAACCGTGCCCTGCACGCCATCCACGGTTTCCTGCTGCGGCTCGAACTTCTTGAGACGTGTGTCCAGGTCCGTGTAGTAGTCCTTCTGCTGCTTCTGCAGGGTCGCCAACTGGTTCGCCATGTCCTCGTTCTGTCCGCGCAGCGTCGCGACCTGCTGGTTGAGCTGGTCGAGGCGGTTGGACTGGTCGAGGATCGTGCGCTGGGCAGCGGACAACTGGCTAGACAGATTGTCGGTTTTCGCGCGCAGGTCGAGAATGGCCTGGCGCGCCTGATCGTCATCGAAGAGACCCGCGTGAGCCGGCAGCGCCGCGAAGGCGGCGCCGGCTACGCAGGCGGCTGCGGCCAAGCGCAGCGGGGAGAAACGGTGCGACATACGCCCCTTCATCCAATACTCAAATTACTGTTGATACACGAGGTCGGCACGGCGGTTCTGTGCCCACGATGCTTCGTCGTGGCCCAGCGCAACCGGCTTTTCCTTACCGAGGCTGACGGCTTCCATCTGCGAATCGCCCACGCCGTCGAGCGCGAGGACGCGGCGAACGGCTTCAGCACGCTTTTGGCCCAGCGCCAGGTTGTACTCGCTCGAGCCGCGCTCGTCGGTGTTGCCCTGGATCAGGACGTGACGTTCCGGATGCGTCTTCAGGTACTGTGCGTGGGCTTGCAGCAGCGACTGGTAGTCGTCCTTGACCGAGTAGCTGTCGAAGTCGAAGTACACGCTGCGCTTGGCGAGCGGGCTGTTCGGGTTGTTCAGCTCGTCGACGTTCACTTGGGCAACGGCGTTCGGGTTCGGCTGGGTAGCCATCGCGCCGGTGTTTTCGTTTTCGCCGGTCTTGACGCCCGACTTACACGCGGCCAGCGTGCCGATCATCATGACGGCCAAGGCCAGGCGGACTTTATTCGACATCATTTTTGCTCTCCTGAAGTGTTATTGCATAAAAGGACCCCAGGACGGCTCGCGAACGCTGCCGCCCTGAACGGACAGGATTTGCCGCGTCCGACCATCGGTCGATACAGCAGCCAGCACGCCACGGCCGTTCACCTGAGTGGCGTAAAGAATGTACTGACCGTTCGCCGCGAAGCTTGGCGATTCGTCATGTGTCGTGTCGGTGAGCGCCGTGGCGACGCCGGACTGCAGATCCTGAATGTACAGCTTAAATCCGCCGCCCGTGCGCGAGATGTACGCCAGTTCCTTGCCGTCGGGGCTGACCTTCGGGCTCGTGTTGTAGTTGCCGGTGAACGTCACGCGCTGTGCCGCGCCAGCGCTTTCGCCCTGGGCCGGCATCTTGTAGATCTGCGGCTGGCCGCCGCGGTCGCTCGTGAAGTAAATCCAGCGTCCATCAGGAGAGTAGGTGGGTTCCGTGTCGATCGTCGTGCCTTGCGTGAGGCGGCGCAGACCGGAGCCGTCGGCGTTGACGGCGAAGATCTGCGTGTTGCCTGTACGCGACAGTGCGACGGCGAGCGTGCGGCCATCCGGCGACCAGGCCGGCGCCGAGTTGTTGCCCTTCTGGTCCGAGATCATGACGCGCCGCCCCGTGGGCAGGTCATGCACGTAGACGATGGGCTTTTTCTTTTCGAAAGAAACGTAGGCAACCTTGGTGCCGTCAGGCGACCAGGCCGGCGAAATGATGGGCTCGGGGCTCGAGAGCGCGATGTGCGCGTCTTGTCCGTCGGAGTCCGAAATCTGCAATTGGTAGCGGTTGCCCGTCTTGATGACGTAGGACAGGCGCGTGGCGAACACGCCGCGGTCGCCGAGCAGCTTCTGATAGATGTAATCCGCAACCTTGTGCGCGCTCATGCGCAGGCCGCTGGCAGGGCTCTGCAGCACGAGGCCGCCGAGGCTTGCCCCTTTCACCGTGTCATACAGCTTGAAGCGCACTTCGTACTGGCCGTTGGCGAGCTTGTTCACGCTGCCCGCAACGAATGCATTGGCGCCCTTGGCCTTCCAGCTGCCGAGGTCGACCGAATCGTTTTCCGAGATCGGCGCGCTGCCCGCGTCGATATTGGTGAATTTGCCGCTGCGCGCGAGGTCGGCGCGCACGATGGCGGCGACTTGTTGCGGTGAATTCGCTTCGCCGGCGAAATTTGCCGTGGCGATGGGAAACTGGGTGGAGCCCACGCCGGTGACGAGGACGTTGAGTTGTGCGTGCGCCGCAGTGCCTGCTGCAAGCAGGCAAGACGCGACGAGGGTTCGCAGGCCAAGCTTCGTCATCAAACTCATGCTGTGCTGTTTCCTGAAAAAGCGATTTTTGTCACACCGCGCAACAGCAGACAGACCGGAAAACGTTCGATTCGTTCCTCGATCCGCTGCTGTGCATCGGCTTCCCTGTGCCCCGACTGGCGCCCTTAACTTGCCGGGCGCAAGGTAATTTTAAAGTTCGACGGTGTCTTGCCATCCGTGTCGAGCGGCATTGGATCCGAGCGCTGGACCGCACGCAATGCGGCGGCGTCCCACTGCGGATTGCCGCTGCTGCGCGAGATGGTGGCCGAAAGCAGTGTGCCGCTTGGCGAGCAATGCACCGAAACCTCCGTTTCCAGGCCAGCCGTTTCGCCAGCCCAAATGATGTTCGGCCGCACACGCCGCCGCACCTTGTCCGCGTAGCCCGGCGAAGTGGCGTTGCCGCCCGAGCCGCTGCCGGTGCCGCTCTTGGCGAGACCATTGCCGCTCGTGCCCGCGCCGCCGCCCATCGAGCCTTGCATCTGCGCGATGCGCGCGCGCCGCTCGGCGTCGAGCTTCTTCGCCTGGGCGTCGGCTTGCGCCTTGGCCTTGGCGGCTTTTTCGGCGTCGGCCTTCTTCTGCGCGTCGAGCTTCGCCTGCTTTTGCGCTTCTTCCTGCTGCTGCTTCTTCAACGCTTCTTGCTGCTGCTGTTGCTGCTGCTTGAGCTTTTCGGCGGCTGCCTGCTGCTCCTGCTGCTGCTGTTGTTGCTTGAGCTTCGCCTGCTTTTGCTGCAAGGCGAGTTGCGCAGCCTGCTGGGCCGCGAGTTGCTGCTGGCGCTTCGCCTCGGCTTCCTGCTGCGCTTTCAGCCGCTGCTGCTCGGCCAGTTGCGCTTCGCGCGCCGCCTCCTGCTGCTTGCGCTTTTGCTGTTGCAGGGCGATGTCAGCCTCTTCCGTTTGCGGCGGAGGCGGGGCAGGGGCGACCGGCGCGGGCGGCGGCAAAGGCCGCGGCGTCGACATATCCGGCACCTCGGTCCAGAGCTCCGCCTCTTCGCCCGCCGGCGTGCTGTTCTGCCAGTGAATGCCGTGATAGAGGAACAAGCCGAGCAGCACGTGCATCAGTACGGCAAGCGCAAGAGCACGTCCCGTGCCCCGCTCGCGCGGAGGCTGCAGCGGATACGAATCGTTGTTCCGGGTCATTGCGATTTGACGAGCAGTCCGACACGTTTGACGCCACGCGACTTCAGATCGGACATCACGTTCATCACCGTCTCGTACTTGACGGACTTGTCGGCTGCGATCACGACGGGCTGGTCGGGATGGCTTTGCTCGCGGTCGGCGACGAAGCTGTTGAGATCGGCGCGCGTCATGTTTTCCTGCTGCGTGGCGCCCGAGTCATCCTTGTAGCGTACGCTCAGATTGCCGTCGGGGCGAATATTGACCACGACGGGCGGCGTCTGCTGCTGTTGGCTTGCCCCGCCGACGGTCGGCAGGTTGACGATGGACGGCGCGACCAGCGGCGCCGTCACCATGAAGATCACGAGCAGCACCAGCATCACGTCGATATACGGCACGACGTTGATGTCGGCCATCGCACGGCGCGAGCGGCTGCCTCGCATGCTCGAACGGACTGAGCCTCCCATCTTCGACTCCTTGCTATCTGGTGAAGATTAGTGGGCCTGACGTTGCAGGATGTTCGAAAACTCTTCGATGAAGGTTTCGAAGCGGATCGCAAGACGGTCGATATCGTGCGCGTAGCTGTTGTACGCGACCACTGCCGGAATGGCGGCGAACAGACCGATCGCGGTGGCCGTCAGCGCTTCGGCAATGCCGGGCGCGACGTTCGCGAGCGTGGCCTGCTGCACGTTCGCGAGGCCGCGAAACGCGTTCATGATCCCCCAGACCGTGCCGAAGAGACCGATGTACGGGCTCACCGAGCCGACCGACGCGAGGAACGAGAGGTTCGCTTCGAGCGCATCCATCTCACGCTGGAAGGCCGCGCGCATCGCGCGGCGCGCGCCGTCGAGCACGAGGCTCGGGTCGTTCAGGCGCTTCTCCTTGGCCTTGAGAAATTCGCGCATGCCCGACTCGAAGATACGCTCGAGCGCGCCGATCGTGTGACGGTTGTTGGCCGCGCTCTGATAGAGCGCCTGGAGGTCGCCGCCCGACCAGAAGTCGCGCTCGAAATTCTCGGTCTGCCTGCGCGCGCGGCGGATGGCGAACCACTTGCGGAAGATGAAGGTCCAGGAAATCAGGGACAGCAACAGGAGCAAGCCCATCACCGCCTGTGCCAGTATGCTCGCATTAAGAACGAGAGAAAGGATCGACAGATCTTGTGTAGTGTTCATAGAGGTTCTTGGTAACGTCCCGGAAGGGGCGAGCGGCTGCAAGACAATGCGAACTTTTCCGCAGGCAAATGGAAAGGTGTCGCGCCGCTGCAACCGAACCCAGCCTGGTCACGAATCGACCGACACGAGTTCACTGGCGTCGTATCAACGGCAATTACTGCGCGGCCGTTGACACAGCCGGCAAGACTTTCTTCATGCCACGCTCCAAAGCCTCAAAAACGTGGTCAGGAATGGCTGCAGGGCGCATTTTTGCGCCATTCACGCAGGCAACGCGAATCTTTCCGGTGGCTAACAGCGTGTCGCCGCGCCACGCTTCCTGCATGAAATCGACCGACGCGCGCCCCAGTTTTTCGAGCCGGCTCACGATCGTTACGATGTCGTCCAGGCGGGCCGGCGCACGGTAGTCGAGCGCGGTGCTGCGCACGACGAAGAGTGCGCCGGATTCCTCGGCGAGCCTGCGCTGGTCGACGCCGCACGCGCGCAGCCATTCGGTGCGCGCGCGTTCGAAGAACTTCAGATAGTTCGCATAAAACACGATGCCGCCGGCATCGGTATCTTCGTAATAGACGCGTACCGGCCAGGTAAAGCCAGCTGCGGCCTCTGATGGGGGCGCATCCGGGGTGCAGGTAGATCTTTCCATGCCGCGCATTCTACCGGAACGCGTAGTCGCCACGCCGTTCGTACGACTTGATGCAAGAAAGCGAAATGCAGGGTTTCAGCCGCGATGGACGCTGAGGCCGGCAAAGGACTGCGCGACCGGCATCAGCTCGATCCGGTTGATATTGACGTGCGCGGGGCGCGTGGCGATCCAGTAGATGGAGTCGGCGACGTCTTCGGCGGTGAGCGGCTGCACGTCCTTGTACATGTTGGCGGCTTTTGCGTCGTCGCCTCGAAAGCGCACGTTGGAGAATTCCGTGCCGCCGCACAGGCCCGGCTCGATATCCGTCACGCGCAGCGCGGTGCCGGTGAGGTCCGCGCGCAGATTGAGGCTGAATTGGTGCACGAAGGCCTTGCTCGCGCCGTAGACATTGCCGCCCGCATAGGGCCAGTTGCCTGCCGTCGAGCCCAGATTGACGATGTGGCCGCGGTTGCGCGCCACCATGCCGGGCAGGAGCGCACGGGTGACCCGCACCAGACCCGCGCAGTTGGTGTCGATCATGGTTTCCCAGTCGTCGAGATCGGCTTTGTGCGCGGGTTCGACGCCGAGCGCGAGGCCGGCGTTGTTGACGAGCACGTCGACGTCGGCGAATTCGGGCGGCAGCGCAGCCGGCGCGGCTTCGACGGCGGCGCGGTCGCGCACGTCGAGCTCGAATGGCAGGAGGGCGTCGCTCAATTCCGCGGCGAGGGCGTCGAGACGGTCCTTGCGGCGCGCCGTGGCGACGACACGGTGCCCGCCCTTGACGAAGGCCCGGGCGACGGCGGCGCCGAATCCCGCGGATGCGCCGGTGACGAAGACGATCATGGTGGCTCCCTGGTCAATGGAAAGCGAATAAAGGGGAGAGCCTACTGGCAATGCGGCGCTGCGGCAAGGAAGCGGCAGAACGCTGGCGAGCCGTGCGGACGCAACGCGTGCGATGCCGTCTGTAGCGGGGTTTCTCGCGAGCGGGCGCGCGGCTTCGCGCAGGCCCTCGCGGCGCAGCACGAGGCGCCCGCCACGGCCGCCCCCCAGGTTGCCTATTCCGGGCGCATCCAATAAACTAACGCGCTCAATCCCTGCGTGACTGGCGATAGGGTCCCTGAATGGCAACGGTTGTAATAATTGCCCTTCACGCTGCGTGTGGTGGATATCGCGCGGCTCAACTAGGGGCTCAAGGTGGAACGACCCACCGTGAAGCGCAGGGTGCCGTTTTGCCGTTCGCCTGGGCAGCCGAATTCCGCGCGCTTCACCAAGCGCTGCTGGGCCTTCACCGGCCATGGCTGTCCTGCCTCGCGTGTGCGGCACCTTCTTCCGCCACGTCAAGGCTGGCCTCTTCGCCAGCAGCGCCGCGTACCCGCTACGCGTTCGGCGCGAGACCCGGTCAACCTGAACACACTTAACGGAACCCGTATGTTTGACAGAGCCGAAAGCACCATCGCCAACGTCGATCCCGAACTCTTC
>Ga0164242_10009359_pt1 | contig 10576 bp, 10 predicted proteins | sample OricomgcompostMG_FD_108783 | JGI IMG/M metagenome (GOLD analysis project Ga0164242, IMG submission 108783) | Miracle-Growth compost microbial communities from Emeryville, California, USA - Original compost - Miracle growth compost (MG) ... | reverse complement strand
TCGGCAAGGCCCGTCGTCTCGACCACGATGGCATCGAAGCGGCCCGGCCTGCGCATCAGCCCCTCGACGACGCGAATGAGGTCGCCGCGCACCGTGCAGCAGACGCAGCCATTGTTCATCTCGTAGATTTCCTCGTCGGATTCGACGATCAGATCATTGTCGATGCCGATCTCGCCGAACTCATTGACGATGACCGCATAGCGCTTGCCATGGCTTTCCGAAAGAATGCGGTTCAAAAGCGTCGTCTTGCCCGAGCCGAGATAGCCGGTAAGCACCGTCACCGGAATTTGTGTCTGTGTTTCCGTCATGGTTGTTTCCCGCGAGTTTATCGCTCTGGATATAAGACGGGATGGTCTCTTTTGCACCTCCTGATGAAGATGCGCTTCAGTCCAGCCGGTAATGTGTCATCCGGTTGTCACATCGTTTTGTCATTGAAACAGTCGGTTGCCGGCAAAGCGTTTATGCTTGGCGGCATCCGCAAGGCGAGACTATGGTCTGGACGACAGGGTGTTCAAAGTGGGGGTTACGATGGCCAAGAACGCCAAGCGTGCGACGATGAGCCGGCTGCAATCAGCGGCGCGGCTGACGCGGACCGCGCTCGCCCAGCGCCTGGTCGCCCATGGTTTTTATGCCGGTCAGGACCAGATCATGCTGGCGCTGGCGCAGGAGGACGGACAAACGCCAGGGCAACTGGCGACCAAACTCGGGGTGCGGCCTCCAACGGTCACCAAGACAATCAATCGCCTCCAAAGCCAGGGATTTCTCGGCAAGGAAGCGTCCAATCACGATGCACGCCAGGCGCATATCTACCTCACGGAGAACGGCAAGGAGGCCATCAAGGCCATCGAGAAGTCGCTGCGCAAGACAGAAAAGCTGGCGCTGAAGGGTTTCGACAAGAAGGAGCAGAAATTGCTCGCCCGCCTTTTGGCCCGGGTCGAAGCGAACTTTTCCGATGCCGAAGCGCCCGAAATCGAAGATGCGCTCGACCTCGAGGAATAGCGGTCTAACTCTCAGCAACGTCCCCTTCCGATGAAAAGGCTTGATCTTTCGGGCGGTTCTGCCTTATGAGCTTAAACAATTTAAATTGTTTAAGCCGGAGGGGGCGCTGGCGCAGAAGATCAAGCTCTCGACGATTGCAGATGCGTTGAACGTATCGACTGCGACCGTTTCGCTCGCCTTGCGAGACAGCCCGCTGGTGGCGGATGCGACGCGTGAACGCATCAAGGAACATGCACGCGCAATCGGCTACATCTATAATCGTCGCGCTGCCAGTCTCAGGACCTCGCGCTCCGGCATCGTCGGGGTGGTGGTCCACGATATCATGAATCCCTTCTTCGCCGAGATATTGCGTTCGATCGAAAAGGAACTCGACCGCAGCCGGCAAACCTTCCTGCTTTCCAACCATTATGACGACCTTGAAAAGCAGCGCACCTTCGTCGACACATTGCTGCAACTCGGCGCCGACGGCGTCATCATGTCGCCGGCAATCGGTACGCCGCCGCAGGACATCATGATGGTCGAGGAGAACGGGCTGCCCGTGGTGCTGATCGCAAGAAGCGTCCCCGGCGCGGACGTTCCGGTCTTCCGCGGGGATGATGCCTACGGTATCGGACTGGCGACGAACCATCTGATATCGCTCGGCCACAGGCGCATCGCCATGATCGGCGGCACCGACCAGACCTCGACCGGCCGCGACCGCTTCCAAGGCTATCTTGCGGCGATGAACAAGGCAGGTCTTCCGGTGCGGCCCGAATGGCGCCTGCCCGGTCCGCGTATCAAGCAGGCGGGCTTCGAGGCGGCGCAGGAATTCCTGGCTCTCAAGGACAAGCCGACGGCGGCGGTCTGCTGGAACGATCTCGTCGCCATCGGGTTGATGAACGGCATCGCCCGCGCCGGACTTGTGCCGGGCGTGGACATCTCCGTGACAGGCTATGACGATCTGGAGGAAGCGGCGATCGCGACGCCGGCGTTGACGACGGTGTGGAACGGCCAGCGGGAAGTGGGGCGGCGCGCGGCTGGCGCGCTGCTCGACCGGTTGAGCGGCATTACGGTGCATGGCGGACAGGAACTCATCCGGCCCGAACTGCATGTGCGGCAATCGACCGGCAGGCCCGTCGAGCGGAACTGAGCATCAAAGGCTGGTTTCCAGGCAAATCAGAAGGACAGATGATGAGTACCAGACAGGACGTTGCCATACTCTTGCCAGGCAAGATGCTCGATTATGCGCTCAAGCGGGTGGAGAGCGAATTCCATGCGGTAAAGCTTCCGAGCGCCGATCCGTCTCTCATCACGCCTGAAATGGCCGGTATGGTCAGGGGAATCGGCGTGATGGGAAGGATCGGGGCCGACCTCATCGACGCCTTGCCGAAGCTCGAGATTATCGCCAATTTCGGCGTCGGCTACGACGCCATCGATGTCCATCATGCCGTCAAGAAAGGCATCCTCGTCACCAACACTCCGGATGTTCTGACGGAAGAGGTGGCCGATACGACGATCGGGCTCCTGCTCAACACGGTGCGCGAGTTGCCGCGGGCCGAAAAATGGCTGCGGGAAGGGCGCTGGGCGCGGGAAGGCAGCTATCCGCTGACGCACGCCACGCTCCGCGGACGCAAGGTCGGCATTTTCGGCATGGGCCGGATCGGGCAGGCCATAGCGCGCCGGCTCGAGGCGTTCGGCGTGACGATCGGCTATCACAACCGCCGTCCGGTCGATGGATCAGCCTATGAATATCATCCGACGCTCCTCGGCCTGGCCGAGGCCGTCGATACGCTGATTTCGGTGGCGCCCGGGGGACAATCGACGGAGAAGGCCGTCAATGCGGCGGTGCTGAAGGCGCTTGGACCGGATGGCGTCTTCATCAATGTCGGCCGCGGCAGCACGGTCGATGAGGACGCGCTGATCGTTGCGCTCGAAAACGGCACGATCCGCGCGGCTGGTCTCGATGTCTTCGCGGATGAACCGAACGTTCCCGAAGCCCTGATCAGGCTGGAAAACACCTGCCTGCTGCCGCATGTCGGCTCAGCCAGCCATCATACGCGCCAGGCGATGGGGGATCTGATGGTCGAGAACCTGCTCTCCTGGTTCACGAAGGGGGCGGTCGTCACGCCGGTGCCGGAAGCGAGCGATCTCGCCTTGCGCTTGGCGAAAGAGCGCAAGTAATCGATCAGGTCTGGCGTTCGCGCCCGAGCACGATCGGCTCGCCATGGGGCGTAGCGCGCGCGGCCCTGTCCCAGGCGTCGCGCCGCTCGGCGATTTCGCTCGGGTCGAGAACGCGCTTTTTCCTGGTGATTGCTTCAAGGGCCGCGAGCCAGGCCCGGTAATAGGCGTCGGCGCCCGATTCCGGTCCCGAGGCGGCGATTTCCCGGCCGAGCGCCTCGGCCCATTCGCCCCAGGTGAAAGCGCCCTTCTCGTGCAAGGCGAGGGTCATGGCGAAGACGGCCGCCTGCCACGGCGCCGCGAAGACCGGCTCGCCGTCGGCGCTGCGCGGAATGGACGGCATGCCTTCTTCAGACGGCTTCAAGATAGGGCTCCCAGCAATCGGCGGTGACGGAGTCCATGGGAGGACGGTCTTCCCCCCACAATTCGCGGGCGGAAAAGCGCACGGCATAGAGCCATTGCGGATCTTCTCCTTTTCCATGGGCATTGCTGTCGGGAAAGACGTGGACGCCATGGACGCGCACGATCTCGCCGGTATGACCTCTCAAGTAGCGGGGCAGCCTCGTATGCGTCACCGGATGCATGTTCTTCGCACGCACCTTGTCGCCCGGCTTGAAGCGCCCAGGCACGGAAATCTCCCGTTCCGTCGGAGCGCCGCTCGCCAGAACCTTCTCCACATCGTCTGCGGCGAGTGTGCGGGCGACAGGCTTATGGCTTTCGGCAATGCCCGTCGCCAGCTCTCGTTCGGTCAGCAGAGCCCGCTCCAGCATGAGATTCTCGAGCGCCTTTTCCCAAATCTGGTAATAGCTCGAATTGTAATAGACGGCGGGCGGCAGGCTTTCGCGGGCGAAGCGTGATGCGTCCAGCGTCCAGGAGCCCGTCGCGCCCATCGCAAGCGTCACGGCGAGAACGCGTTTTTCCCAGTCATGATGAAAATTCGGCTCGTCCGCCGAATGGTTTATCGCGCCAAAACCCATCATGCCCCCGACATCGGCCGCGCCGTTCATGCTGTCGCTCCTATCTGGCGCGCCAAGCCCGTTCCGATCATGGAATCGCGAGTCACGAGGGCCGCCAGCGCCTCCTCGTCCAGCGCTTCGGAACCGTCCGGCCGTTGCGGGATGACGAGATAGCGGATTTCCGCCGTGGAATCCCAGACGCGCACTTCGGTCGTCTCCGGGATGTCGAGCCCGAATTCGGCGAGAACGCCTCGTGGGTCGATCACCGCGCGCGAACGGTAGGCCGGAGATTTGTACCATGTCGGCGGCAGGCCGAGCACGCTCCATGGGTAGCAGGAGCAGAGCGTGCAGACGACCATGTTGTGCACGTTCGGCGTGTTCTCCACCGCCACCATATGTTCGCCCTGCCGGCCGGTATAGCCAAGGGACGCGATCGCCGTGGTGGCGTCCTTCAGGAGCCAGTCGCGATAGGCCGGGTCGCTCCAGGCCTTCGCAACGACCCGGGCGCCGTTTCGCGGCCCGATCTTCGTCTCATAGCTTTCGATGAGCCGGTCGAGCGCGGCCGGATCGACATAGCCCTTTTCGACCAGAAGCGATTCCAGCGTGCGGACGCGCAATTCGGTTTCCGACAATTCGGAATTTCCGTGAGGATGATGATGGTCGTCCCGCGTCGAATTCGTCATCGTCTACTCCGCTGCCGTTCGCCCCTGCCTGCGTCCCGCCGCGTGGTCGCGGACGGCATTCCCGAAGGCCTGGAAGATACGCGCCGATGCGCTGTCGCTCCGCGCCCAATATTCGGGATGCCATTGAACACCGACCGCGAAGGCCGGCGCCCCTCTGACCGCTACCGCTTCGACCGTGCCGTCGCTTGCGACGGCTTCGAGATCGAGGCGTGGCGCGAGCCGTTCGACGGCCTGGCGATGCAGGGAGTTCACCCTGATCTCGCCAGCGCCCAAAATCCCGGCGAGGCAGCTTCCCGGCCTGACGGAAACCGTCTGGCGAATGGCGAAACGCTCGTCCTGTTCGTCGCTCATCGGCGCGCGATGGTCCAAGCTTCCCTCGCGTTCCTGGATTTCGGTGGCGAGAGTTCCCCCGAGCGCGACATTCAGTTCCTGAATACCGCGGCAGATGGCGAGCAGCGGCAGGCCCGCGCCGATGGCCTTCCGGATCATCGGCAAGGTTGTCGCGTCGCGCGCCTGATCATAGGGCTCGTTCACCTCACTGACCTCGCCGCCATAATGTGAGGGATGGACATTGCTGCTCGAGCCGGTGATCAGCACGCCGTCAACGGACGCGAGGAGCCTATCGAGATCGAGCTCGTCTCCGAAAGAGGGCACAAGGAGCGGGAAAACGCCCGCCGTCCGGATGGCGGCTTGCAGATATTGCTCCGGAGCCGCGTGCCAGACGTAGTCGTCGAATTTTCTTCTGTCCGTCGAGACGGCGACAAGAGGTTGGTCCATCGGAAACTCTTCGAGCGGTGCAAGAAAGGCGTGGCCGTGCCTTCATAATACGGTTTGTCTCTCTTTCCAACGCGAGTGAGCGCGTCGAGACTGGAGCAGGTTTTCCGCGGCCGCTTTTTGCTTGTTGCGATGAACCGTTTTGGACGCTAAGCGTGGTTTATCGGGGCGCGCGATGTGATCGCTGTCAAAAAGGGGGCGCGTCCGTCTTCAAAACGGAGGGAATTCATGGATCGACGTTCATTTTTCAAGAAGGCCGGCGCGGCTGGCGCGGGCGTGGCCGCGGCGAGCGCTCTTGCCGCCCCCGCCATCGCGCAGTCGAATCCAAAAATCACCTGGCGCTGCACGTCCTCGTTTCCGAAGTCTCTGGACACGCTCTATGGAGCGGCGGTGAAGATGGGAAAATATCTGTCGGAAGCAACCGACGGAAACTTCACCATGCAGTCCTTCGCGTCCGGTGAAATCGTGCCCGGCTTGCAGGCAGCCGACGCCGCGGCGGCGGGCACCGTCGAGGTGGCGCATACGGTGGCATATTATTACTGGGGCAAGGACCCAACCTGGGCGCTGTTTGCCGACGTGCCGTTCGCGCTCAATGCGCGCGGGCGTATGGCCTGGCAGTATTTCGGCGGCGGCAACGATCTCTTCAACGAGTTCCTTTCCGACAAGAAGCTCGTGGCTTTCCCCGGCGGCAGCACCGGCACGCAGATGGGCGGCTTCTTCCGCAAGGAGATCAACACTGTGGCCGATCTGAAAGGCCTCAAGTTCCGCGTCGGCGGCTTCGCCGGCAAGGTGCTGGAACGCCTCGGCGTCGTGCCGCAGCAGATCGCCGGCGGCGACATCTATCCGGCGCTCGAAAAGGGCACTCTGGACGCCTGCGAGTTCGTCGGTCCTTATGACGACGAGAAACTCGGCTTCGTCAAGGTGGCGCCCTACTATTACTATCCCGGCTGGTGGGAGGGCGGTCCGACCGTCCACTACATGGTCAACAAGGACAAGTGGGAGAGCCTGCCGAAGAATTACCAGTCGCTCTTCCGCACCGCGGCGCGCGCGGCGGATGCCGAAATGCTGCAGAACTATGATTGGGTCAACCCGCCGGCGCTGAAGAAGATCGTCGCCGAGGGCGCGAAGCTGCGTCCGTTCAGCCAGCCGATCCTCGAAGCCTGCTTCAACGCGGCCAATGAGGTCTATGGCGAAATGGAAGCGTCCAATCCGGAATTCAAGAAGGTCTGGGAATCGATCAAAGGGTTCCGCAAGGAATACTATCTGTGGACACAGATTGCGGAATACAATTTCGATACGTTCATGATGATCCAGCAGCGCGCCGGCAAGCTCTGACCGATCGAACTTGAAATTGTTGACGCCCGGCCCGAAAGCGCCGGGCGTTTTGTTTGGGAAGTCCCGCGAAGGCATATCGCCTCGAAGCCCCATGAACCGGGGCGATCTTCTCCTGTATTGACCTCTCCCCTTCCGCCGCTACTTGGCACGGGAGTGCAACGCATGGGAGGGGATGGCATGTCCACCGCTGCTACCGTGACCGAAGTGGAGGGAGAGAGGCCGGCGCGGCCGCGCAACATTCCGCTTCTTCTTTTGTGCATCCTGTCGGCAATTGCGGTGATTGTCGCGGCTGTGAATACTTTCTCTCAGGGCAACGGCATCGCATTTTCCGGCGGAGCCTATCTTGTCCTCTGTTCGACGGTCCTCCTGTTGATCGCCTCCCTGATTGTGATGTTCTCGACTTCCAGCCCGGGATGGGCGCGAGGCATTCTCCTTTTCCTGATCTTTCTCGATCTTCTGGGGACGGGCTTCGCCGCCTATTTTCTCGATGCCTACGTGCTGCTTGCCCTGATGGCGCTCGGCTTCATAGCGTGGCTGATCGGTCTGTTCGCGGGCGGGAGCCGGGGCGACGGAGGGAGGGTCGTAGTATGATCGCGAGAAAGATCGTTCTGGCATCCCTATTCCTTCTCGCCGGGGCTGTTGCTGCCTCCTCCCAGGAAACAAAGACGCCGCCGGCCTCCGCTGCGCCTGCCGCCTCGGCAGCCAATCCGGAAGCGGGAAAACCAGCCAGTCCTCCTCCAAGCAATCACGCGCCCGATCCATGGGTGAAACCAGATCTATGGGCGACGTTCAACGGCGACCTGATGGCGCAGAAATACGCCATCCCCGACCAGATCACGCCGGACAATGTCAAGAATCTCAAAAAGGCATGGGAATTCCACACCGGCGACGTGTCCGACGGCAGCGGGAACAAGCCGATGTCGGTCTGGTCAGCGACGCCGCTTTTCGTCAACGACACGCTTTATATCGGCACGCCCTTTTACCGCATCATCGCGCTCGATCCAGGAACGGGCCAGCAAAAATGGGCTTTCGACCCGCATGCCGCGCTCAAGGCGCTGACCCAGCCCGATCTGAAAAACCGGGGCGTCGCGTATTGGCAGGCGGACAACCCTCAAAAAGGCGCCGCGTGCCAGAAAATGGTCTATATCGGCACGATGGACGCCAAGCTTTACGGCGTCGATGCGGATACGGGAAAGCCATGCGCGTCGTTCGGCAAGGACGGCATGGTCGATGTCAACCAATGGAATACGGTCAACAAGAAATGGCCGCTATCGCTGCTGCAGCCGCCCACCGTTTATCACGATACGCTGTTTTTGGGCTGGGCCGGCCGGGACTGGACCGACCAGACCGATCCGCCCGGCACGGTCTTCGCCCTCGACGCGCGTACCGGCAAGTTGAAATGGACGTTCAACGCGCTGCCCAAGGAAGTCATATCGACGACCGGCACGGCCAATGTCTGGGCCTCGATGTCGATCGATCCGAAGCTCGGGCTGCTCTACATTCCGGTAAGTTCGCCAAGCCCGAACATGTATGGCGGCGACCGCAAGGAAAAGCTGCCGCTCGCCACCTCCGTCACGGCGCTCGACGTCGATACGGGAAAGGTGGTCTGGAGCCGACAGCTCATCCATCACGACATATGGGACCTCGACACCAATTCGGCGCCGACGCTCGTCGATGTCAAGAAGGACGGGAAGACCATTCCCGCGCTCGTTCAATCCTCGAAGCAGGGTTTGCTTTACGTCCTCAACCGCAAGACGGGCGAACCCATTTATCCGATCGAAGAAAGACCTGTTCCCAAATCGGACGTACCGGGCGAGCAGGCCGCCGCTACGCAGCCTTATGTGGCAAATCCCGCTCCGGTCACGCCGGATAAATGGCCGGGCGTCTTTCCGCTCGCCGATTGGATCAGCCTCGGCGCCTGCAGCCGGGAAGCGGCGAAGCTTCGCGACGAAGGCCGTTTCACTCCGCCCAGCCTGAAGGGCAGCATCATCTTTCCCGCCACGGCGGGCGGCACCGAATGGGGCGGCGGCGCCGTCGATCCGACGACGAACACCTATGTCGTCAATTCGAGCCGGGTGGTGCAGATCTATACGCTGATCCCGCGCAAGGATTACCAGCAGAAGGCGCAGAACGGCGAATCCTCCGGTTATTATCCGCAAACCGGAGCCCCCTATGGACTGAGGCTGGAAACCTTCCTTAACTGGGCCGGCATGCCGTGCTGGAAACCGCCTTACGGGACGCTTGCGGCCTACGACCTCAACACCGGCAAACGGCTGTGGAACAGGCCTTTCGGCGAAGTGCAGCGCTACGGCTTTTATATGCCGAAATCCTGGGGCTCGGTGACGATCGGCGCGCCGGTTATCACGAAATCGGGGCTGATCTTCATCGGCGCGTCCATGGATTCGCGCGTCCGGGCGATCGACCTCAAGACGGGCAAGGTGCTGTGGCGGAGCCTCGTCGATGCGCCGGCCGTGGCGATGCCTGCCGTCTATACGTATAAGGGGAAGGAATATGTCGTGTTCGTCGTCGGCGGGAACTCCATCCTGCTGCCGAAAGTGAGCGACCAGGTTATCGCCTACGCCCTCCCGAAATAGCCGCGGCAGGTGGAATGGCGCCCGCGAAGAGCCTGAAGCTAGGCTCTTCGCTGCATATGAGACAAGCTCACTGGATTTTCGGCGGTTGGCTGAGATCCGGAGCAGGTGCTGGGGCCTGCTGTTGGCCGCCCAGCCCCGGAGGCGGCCCGTTCAGGGTTGGAAGCGCGCCGCCCAGTCCCGAGGGCGCGCTGCCCTGGCTGCCGGCGCCGCCAAGCGGCGGCAGACCCAGTCCGCCGCCCGGCAGCTGAATCTTGATCGTATTCGGATTGACCGTCGGGAGTTCGGTTTTATAGCGTGTGACCATCTGCGGGAACGCGATGACCAGCGCCATCATGACGACCTGGATGAGCACGAAGGGAATAGCGCCCCAATAGATCTGGCCGGTGGTGATCGGCTCCATCCGCTTCTTTGTTACCTTGTCGATATAGGGAACCTTGGGTGCGACCGAACGCAGGTAGAAGAGGGAAAAACCGAACGGCGGGTGCATGAAACTCGTCTGCATGTTCACGCCCAGCAAGACGCCGAACCAGATCAGATCGATGCCGAGCTTTTGCGCCGCGGGTGCCAGAAGCGGCACGATGATGAAGGCAAGCTCGAAGAAATCGAGGAAGAATGCCAGAAAGAAGATGATGAGGTTGACGACGATGAGGAAGCCAACCTCCCCGCCGGGCACCGACGTCAGGAGATGCTCAACCCACAGATGCCCGTTGACGCCGTAGAAAGTGAGCGAGAAAACACGCGAGCCGACGAGGATGAAGAGGACGAAGGCGGAAAGCCGCGTCGTGGAGGCAAGCGCCTGTTCCACCGATTCCAGTGTCAGCCGGCGTTTTGCGGCGGACATGACGAGCGCTCCGACGGCGCCCATCGCGCCGCCCTCCGTCGGCGTTGCGATGCCCAGGAAAATGGTGCCGAGCACGAGGAAGATGAGCGCCAGCGGTGGGATAAGGACGATGATGACCTGCTGCGCCAGGTGCGACATCAGCTTCAGCTTGAGCCCGCGATCGAGGATCGCCGCGAGATAGATCGCGATCGTCGCCACGACCAGCGCCCAAATTCCGGCATTGCCACCATAACGCGG
>Ga0164242_10009358_pt1 | contig 10576 bp, 5 predicted proteins | sample OricomgcompostMG_FD_108783 | JGI IMG/M metagenome (GOLD analysis project Ga0164242, IMG submission 108783) | Miracle-Growth compost microbial communities from Emeryville, California, USA - Original compost - Miracle growth compost (MG) ... | reverse complement strand
TAGTCGTATATACACGGGTACAAACACCACGACGTTGAGGACAGGCGTCCAATGCTCTGGATTTACTCTTGGCTTTGATCGTCTCGCGGCCCTTTCTTACTAATTGTTGTATTGTAGGCATTCTAAATACTTAATATTTTTTTTACGGATTGCAAAGGTAGGTATATTATTTAAACAATTCAAAATTTTATCGAAATAATATTCTGTTGTAAATATCCACACCTGTGTATATCTGTATTTTATGTCTAGGCGCAAAAGTACATAAAAGCTACCTTATTATATATAATTAAGGGGGGAAATTCGGTGAATTAACCCCTGTTTTAATTATATAATCCTGATAATCAACAAACTAATAGAGAACAACTAGCCCTAATCATCTTCCCCTGGTTAGGTATAAACAATACTCTATTTACCCCTATATAAATAGGCCTTACAGGCAATGTACCGCATAAATTTTTCTATTCAGGTCAAAATTTAATTGATCGGGATGGCTGTATCTAAAGCCACTGGAATCAGGTGTTACTTCGCCGTAACCTTCCACCAGATAATCCTGGATTCTTTTAAAGGCCACTTGTCTTTTGCTTTGCATACCTTCACTACTAAACTGATAATCAGCTAGTAGTAAATCCCCGATCCTACGCCCTTCCAGGCTACCGATGTTTCTGTCCTTTTCATGAAGCTGATAGAGCATGGAACCAGTAAACCTACTGGTATCCAACCATTTAATAGTTAAAACCACGGTGTCTCCTCCTAGCATAAAGTTGTAACAGTCCTTTTCTCCCGCCTTAGGGATGACTGGACTTGTGCTTTGGCCACCAGCCGCAGACTTTTCTCTTCCTTGGTTGGCACAGGCTGTCAGGCTCAGCAGGCCTGCAGCAGCAATTATGTAGTGTAGCTTCATATAATATTTTTAATATATAACTGTATCCTTAGCATCCAGGTTATCTTTTTATTTTTAGCTCAGTTTTACCGCAATTTAAGACAGAATTTTTATAAACAACTGTAACTGATGGATAATTATAGGCCAATTTTTACGCTAAATAACCTCTGACGTGGTCGTTTGCTATCATAAACAGGCCGATGCCATTTAAATATAATGCGCTGGCTGGGACGGAGCGGTTAGGATTGGCCATGGAATCTGGTCCAGGGTTTATTAAAGCCCCCTCAGATTTTCAGGCAAAAATTAATTAATTTGCGCGCAACGCCAAGTTTACTTTATTTGATTTTACAACATATGTTAGGACTTAAATTGACAACGGACCCAAGATGGGCCAATATAGCAGAGGAGAATCTATCAGAAATTCTGACCGACCACGCCTGGTGTGAACAGAAAGCCGCCACCAATGCGATCTCTTTGATTGCCAATAACTCGGAGCATCCAGAGCTGGTGAAAGCATTGACGGAGGTGGCGCTGGAAGAAATGCAGCATTTTCAGATGGTAACAAACCTGATCTGGCAAAGAGGTTATACCCTAGGCAGAGAAAGAAAGGATGACTACGTTGGTCAACTAATGAAATTCTGCAAAAAAGATGGGAGCCGCAATAGTGCCTTTATTGAAAGACTACTGTTTTCTGCCATGATCGAGGCCAGAAGCTGTGAAAGATTTAAACTGCTGTCCACTAATATCAAGGATCCGGAACTGGCGAAGTTCTATTATGACCTCATGGTATCTGAAGCCGGGCATTATACGCTGTTTTTAAACTTTGCCCGCAAATACGCTGTAGACGTGGATGTGGACAAAAGATGGCAGGAGTGGCTGGAATTTGAGTCTGTTTTGATCCAGTCTTATGGCACCAAGGAACATATTCACGGGTAGCAATCTGCACCTCGAGGTTCTTATAGCGAATTTAGTATTTCTGCAATAATTTAGGCTGTCATGCCTTGGGTTGCCAACTTACTATTGAGTCTAAGAAAGGTGTACTAAAATTCAGTACACCTTTTTATTGCCAATCTTTTACCCAATAGCCTCCAGCCCCATCAGCGGATCTGTTTTACCAGGAGTGCCGTCTTCTACCCTGCCTGCATATTGAATACGTAGGTTATTTTCTTTATCCTGCAATGAGAAATCATACCATCCATAGCTTTTTTTAGTGGCCCATTTAACCCTGCTGGTATCTTTTGGCAGGATGGTAAGGGTTTTAGATCCTCCCCCATAGCTGTTATCCTTTAAGGTTACATGAATGGTAGACTTGCCTGGATTTTTTATCTGGATATCCAGGGTTTTATCCTTTAGGTATTGCAAATTAATGATGGCCATTTTACGAATGGCCGCTTTTTCCCCCTGCCAGGCTCTAAAAAACCCGTTGGGGCCATGGAGCTGTAAATCAAATTGATCGCCTTGCCAGCTATCAAGCGTCCACTCGTCAGCTAGGCTATCTGCCGCTTTAACGGAGTAGTTGCGGACCTTAAAATCGGCGGGCGTGCCTAGGCTGTATACGGCGAAAGGAGCGCCGGCTGCCCGATCTTTAAATATTTGATGACCAGCTGTCATCTTTAAGGCTAGGCTGTTATGAACGCTGTTTACCTCTATATCTGCATAGAGTTCATAAGGCAGGACACAGCCATTACGAATACCAGGTTCTTGCCTCGGCTGATAGGGGGAAGCTGCCGGAATTTTATTGAGTGCTGTGATATCCGTCTCGCTCATTAAATGGAACCCGTCTGGCAGCTCTTTATCTTTGGCATCCATGATACTGCCCAGAAAATCATCTCTTTGAATAAAAGGTAAATCTGCTTTTCTGCCATTAAATGGCCTGAATGCAGAATGCAGGTTGCCGCAGATGGCTCTACGCCAACTGCCTATATTTTCTTCCTTAATCTCTTTGCCGGTCTTTTTTGTTAACCAGGATTCCAAGAGCTGTAATACGGAAGTATGATCACAGATTTCAGAATTAACCCAACCGCCCCTGGACCATGGAGAGGCTATAATTAAAGGCACCCGGTAGCCTAAGCCTACGGGACTTTCTCTGGCATAGGCCTTATAGTTCTCTCCTACTCTTTGAATATCTTCTTGTAAAGACACGTACTCATTGTGAATATCTAACCCCTCAGAGGCCTGACCGGAGCTTTTATCCGCTGGATTGGGGGCTACAAAGGGCGGTACATGATCATAATAGCCGTCGTTTTCATCATAGGTTAAGATAAAAATGGTTTTTTTCCAGATCTCCGGATTGCTGGTCAGAATATCCATTGCTTCAGATACATACCAGGCACCATACCAAGGTGAGCTGGGATGATCAGAAAATGCCTGTGGCGCTACAATCCAAGACACTGCTGGCAACTGTCCGGATTCAACATCTTTTCTGAACTGATAAAAGACATCTCCTTTGGGTGCTTTCATTTGTTTTTTGGCTCCCGTATCCTGATCGGTATAACGAATGGTGTCTACCTGATGATAATCAGGATCATCGCTATTGACGGTGAAGGCTTTATTATGCAGATTCTGCCGTTTTTGTGATAATTTTTTAAATTCCTCAGGGCTATAAGTCTTTATGGCTGTTTTAGCATAACTAAGCCTGCTTTCCATGGCAGCCAGTTTGCTGGCTGCTTTTTTTTGATCATTACCCGTTAAGTTTACCAGTTCGGCTTTTGCCTTTTCTATTGCAGCAGGCAGCTGCTGCAAGTCTTGTTTTACTTTATTATAATGGCCGGCACTGTAGCGGATTCCATGCTGTTTAAACCATTCTAACGGGTTATCTGTAAAGTTCCCCAGCCAGAAATCTTCCGTTCCCCCAAGTCCGTTATCCAGGCTAGTTTCATTTTGATAGACCTTCCAGCTGATGCCTGCATCTTCCAATCTTTCTGGAAAGGTCTGCCAATCCACTTCATGACTATAGTCCACGTTTTCATTGTCTACATTGGCCTGATTATTTTTACCACCCCTTAATTTACCGGTAAAGAAAAACAGTCGGTTTGGCGTGGTTCCTGTCAAAGAAGAACAAAAATGCTGATCACAAACAGTAAAGGCATCTGCCAGTGCATAATAAAAGGGAATATCTTCTCTGGTATAATGCCCAACGGTTAAGGGCAGTTCTCTATACTGCTTAATCCCTGATTTTTTGGCAATCAGCCAACGGTCAAATCCTCCCTTATTGCGCGCATCGGTCTGATTGGTCCAGGAATGCGGCAGATTACCTGTCCAGGTAGACCGGGTCTTTTTAATATCCAATCGGAAAGGCGCATAGGTCCTGTCTTTGTCATCTGTTTGCAACCAGACTTTATTGCCGTTGGGCAAGGTAATGGCTCTGGGATCATTATAGCCTCTTACCCCTTGAAGGGATCCCAATAAATGATCAAAGGAGCGGTTTTCCTGCATCAGCAGCACAACGTGCTCGGCATCCATAAAAGTGCTTCCTTTTTGGGGGTCAATTTCCAGGGCTCTTTTTATAGAAGCAGGAAGCGCGGACCAGAGTCCGACACCACCTCCTAACATCCCTGCCTTTTTTAAAAAATCTCTTCTGGTATCCATATTGTAGTCTCAAATTGTACAGTTAAAAAACAATGCCTTGCCGGAACAAGGCACTCAAAATACATTTTTTTATCTATCAGGCCTTAATTTTAACACCTCTCTGACCTTTGTTATTTTAATATCCACATCAGGCTGTTTACATTGTCATTGCCATCATACTGGCTTTCAATAGCAGCCGCGACATTATCAGCATTATGATCGAGTTCATTTTGTGGATAAAGCCACCTTTTAGGAAAACTGGTATTGGGTTGATTCAAGTTGGTGGAGGAATTCAGGATAAAGGCGGGATAACCTGTCCTTCTGTTTTCAAACCAGGCGTTATTATTCGCATCCTGCATAAACCCGGCAATATATTGCTGGGTGATAATCTGCTCAATCTTATGCTCTGTGTCTCCACTCAACTGAACCGTGGGTAAAAAACTGGCTATATAGCTATCCGTTATCGCCATTCCATGCGTATAACTATCATCTGTGTGGGCTACTAAAAATTCCATATTAGATTTAATACCCTTCTCATAATAGGATTCGGCTTCACTGGCAGGTAACCAGCCTCTTACCGCGCCTTCTGCCAATACGAACTGTAACTGCCAGTAATTAAAGAGTCCGACCGGTTCAGCATTATATAAATCCACATAACGCTTATTAACATCACAGAATAGCTTATCATCGTGTGCCAGTTTAATTTGATTGAGTGGATCAGATGCCTCAACGCCGATATAAGCATCATAGTTATCTGCGGATAATCCGGCTGAAATTTTAGCGGCAGCAGGTTCCGTAAAATAGAACAAGCGCCGGTCTTTGGTTGTTTGTAAAGGTTCAATCAGGTTTCTGCCTACCACTGGATAGATTACAAAGGAATTCACTTGTACGGCAGTGTTGGACCAGGGGTAACAGAGTCCACCCGCATTTTGATAGGTGACTGCAAAATTATCCGCAAAGGAACTCATCAGGTTTCTGGTGGTGGCAATGGTCTTGAATCGTTCTTTGACTTGTAAATCTGCGTCATCTGTATGTTTATTAAGCTGAAGCAATACATACAACTCAAAACTATTGGTCAGTTTTTGCCACTTACTGACATCTCCATCATAGATAAAGTCACCCTCAAAATCGGTCCCTTGCCCAAATAGCGTGTTCGCACTATCCAGTTCATTTAATATCCCTTCAAAAACTTCTTTCTGGGTATCGTATTTTGGTTTAATTACACCATCTGACTGTCCTTTTATGGCCTCACTGTAGGGAATGTCTCCAACACTCATAGTCGTATAGAAAAACTCCCAGGCTCGTATAAAATGTCCAAGTGCCTCATAGGAAGGCTGAGAGCCATCCGTTAATTCTGCTGCATACTCCAGCATCACCGGCACATTCCTTAAGACCTCCAGGCGGCTAAAGTCAGTTCTGCTGATTTTATTGTATTGGGTTCCTTCCTGTTGCTCGGTCCATAAAATATATTTACCCATCATAAACGGTCCCATAAACCCTTTGGTGCTCTCTATATCTGAAGAAGTAATGGACGTAATCATACTCGTAGCCAGGGCAGATGCGCTGGTACTGGTTGATTTATCAGGATTGGTATTTATCTCATCAAAATTCTTGGTACAGCTGCTGAGCAACAATCCCACAGCCAGTGAAAGATAAACGGTTGTCATTATAGATTTAAATATCGTTTTCATTCTTTTTGTTTTTATCGGTTTAAAAATCAACATATGGAAGGCTTAAAATCCCAGGCGGATATTAATCCCGATCATACGTTGTGATGGTGAGTTCAGATCCTCGGCGTCGTTGTCTGGATCGGAGTATTTGAACCCGGTGAATAAAAACAGATTTTGAGCAGTCAGTGACACAGAAGCGCTCTTGATACCTGTGCGTTTCCCGAACCATTTATTTGTTGGAATATTGTATCCGATAGACAGCTCTCTAACCTTGACAAAAGTTTCATCAAAATAACCATGATTACCGCCTCCGGAAAGTGATTGTTCATAATCCTGATACCCCACTTCTACATCATTTTTGGCATAAGTTCGGGTATCAGCCGTAATGCGGCCATATTTATCATAACTGACTTCTCCTGACGCTATTTTCACACCATTGCCTACATAGTTATTTTTACCATTGACAACCTGATCATAACGCCATTTGGTATCTGTTTCAGGACTGGCTCCTGTCTCAAACATATCGTCCCAGACATCATCATACATGACCCCGCCAATCCGGCCATCAATATTAAGGCCAATGGTGAAACGCCCAACCGTGAAATCGTTAATCCATCCAAAGGAGAAATCTGGATCTCCATAACCGATTTTGGATTGATAATCACTTTCAACCGGGAATCCGGATTCGTGGATAATATTACCCTGTGGATCTCTGAGCCAGTCATTAATCAAATAGGTATCCACTCTTTCGCCTTTTTTAGTCCATAAATTATCCGAGGAGTACACGGGATCTAACTGCACATAATACCGGTGTTGATTAGAATAGTTTAGAGTTGAATGCCATTCAAAGTTTTGATGTTTGATAATAGACCCGTCCACCGTGATTTCCAAGCCCCGACGGGCAATCGTCTCGTCCGTATTCACTAAGGTTGTCTCAAATCCAGATGCTTCTGAGATATCTACAGAAGTCTGCCTGTCATAGTAGAGTTTACTGAAATAAGCAATATCAAAATGTAATCTGTTATGCAGCAAATAAGCTGCGGTACCAAATTCCCAGGTTCTGGTGGAAGAAGGTAACAAATCAGATGGCAATAAGGAATTTGGATAGCTGGAACTGGTCAGGCCCCAGGAAGAACCAATGGAATAGAGTCTGTTGGTCGCGTAAACCTTGGCCATATCTTTATCCACGGCCCAGGAACCACGTAATTTCCACATATTTACAACTTTCGGCAGATGGAAAAACTCGGATAATATTAAGCTGGTGGAAATGGATGGATAAAAATAGGACCTTTCAGAAGCGGGTTGCGTGGAGCTCCAGTCTTCACGTCCGGTAATATCGATGAATGCTGCATTTTTCCAATTGGCGGAAGCCTTTCCATACAGACTATTGACCTGCCTGGCCCAGGTACCGTAATTATTGCTGATAGAATTTACGCCTACGGCGGTGGATGGAATAGCGTTGGCCAGTGAGTACCAGCCGGGTACCTGCAGTCCATTGGCGGTTTTAGCGCCAAATTCTCTATCTTTATAATAATAGATACTTCCGCCGCCTAACAGATTCAGACCAAAGTCGCCTATTTTCTTATCATAGGTTAATATCAGATCACTGTTCAGGCTATAGCCCCACATCTCATTCATACCGTACATCCCTTTACCGTTCCAGCTCCAGGAAAAGCTGCTGCCGCTGGAAGCACCTCTGGTGGAATTAATGCCGGCTGGGTTGCGCACTGTTTCTTCGTTGCTGTAATAATCATAGCCATTGCGGAACATGAGTTTCAGATCCTTTGAAAAATGATAATTGGCGACTAAGGATGCATTGAGTTTATTTTGTTCAATACCGTCCAGTTTTTCATTGGCGATTAAATAAGGGTTGTCATACCAGGCGTTATAGAGCCAGTTTTGTTTGACATTTGGCGTCACCCAATAATCCTTATAGTCTCTGATATCATAGTCTGGACCTGTCCAGATGAGGATTTGATATAAATAACCCTGCGCATTGTAGCCATGACCCCAAATCTGGGGCGCCGTTTGACGGGTATAACCCATATGACCTTCCATATCAAACTTGTCCCCCATTTTGATCTGGCCGCTCATGGTGTAATTGATAATATTCAGGTTTTCATTAGGGAATTGTCCTTTATTATAAACATGGTTTAACCCTGCCCTAAAATAGCCGTTTTCTCCACTTTTGGTCACACTGATATTATTGCTGGTGATGATACCTGTCTGCATAAAGTTCTGCAGGTTATGCTTGCCACTGGAAACCAGGGGCATCATCTCTTCTTGTTTGGTTTTAGGGTTCCACTGAATAGCAGAATCTCCAATATCCAGCTTAGGCCCCCAGACATAATCGGTAGAGATTTTTCCATTTTGACCATGGGCATAAGAAGTCTGTACCTTGGGAATGGCCAGATAGCCCAGATTAAACATGGTGTTGCTGTTCAGTGTAACAGAGAGTCCGCCGTCCTTGCCTCCTTTTTTGGTGCTGATCATGATGGCTCCATTGGAACCTCTGGCGCCATACAGGGCAGCGGCCGTTGACCCTTTTAATACACTCATTTCCGCAATGTCATCAGCCGGGATGTCTCTTAATGATACATTCCCATAAGGAACCCCATCAATGACCAGCAGCGGACTCTCCCCTCTTAGCTGAATGTCGGGAGCTTGGTTAAATTCAGTAGAATTACGGACCACCAGGCCCGCTACATGGCCCGTCAAAGAAGTACCGATATCTACCCCTTTTACCGTTTCCACCTGGTCTCCCCCTACCTTTTGGACAGAATAACCCAGGGCCTTTTCCTGGCTTTTTATACCTAAGGCGGTTACCACAATATCATTCATTTGGTGGGGTTGTTCAGTCAGTTGGATTGTTAAATCCCTGTTCCCCTTAACAGCTACATCCTGCGTCAGATAGCCGATAAAGCTAACCACGAGTACAGCTTCATCTGGATTTTGAAGGCTTATGGAAAAATTCCCTGACGCGTCGGATAAAACTCCCTTAGTGGTTCCTTTAAGCTGAATGGCTACGCCTGTTAACGCTACGCCCGCCCGGTCGGTCACATGACCTGTAATAGTTGTCTGCGGGATTATTGCAGGACTTATGGGAGCATCTTCTTTCAGGGGGTTCCCGGGTACTGTCCTAATAAAGACGGTTTTCTTTTTGATAACAAATCCTAGATTTTGCTGACGTAAAATCATACCTAAGACATCCTTTAAGGGAGTCCTGGTAAAATGTAGGTTGGATATTATTTTACCCTGAATATCAGCATCTTTATAAAAGAAACTATACCCAGTCTGGGACTCTATTTTGTTCAAAGCGCTTTTTAGACTCATATTAGATACATCCAGGGTCACTTCCTGCGCATAGGATTTTGCCTGAACCTGGGTTAAGGCAAAGAATAACATAATGATAGTCAGACGCATGACGAGAAAAATTTGGCGGGATTGCACCACTATCCGGTGTACTGCCGGATGGCGGAGAGTATTTTTTTCCATACTTTTGTTGAAGTTTGAAGTTAAAAATTCAGTTTACAGACGAAGGTTTAATTTTTAGACTTACCGGCCGGCATGTGTTCGCAGCACTGTCGGCTTTTTAAGTCTATAGAGGTTTTATGTTTTTTCCATAGCTATTTAGTATTTAGTTTTCTATTATAATGGTTCTTTTATTTTTATCTATTTTAAAATGTACTTGCGAAAACTGAAGTCCGTCTAACACATCTTGTAAATCCAGGTTACGATCAATACTGCCGGTAAAGAGCTGCCCGCTTGCCTGTTGCTTATCAAAGGAATTATTATAGGCAATATCCACATCGTACCACCTGGAAAGTTGGCGCATAATCTCTTCAACACTCGCTTTTTGGAAGGCGAAAAAACCTGATTTCCAGGCCAATACCTGACTTAGATCTGCTTTATATACGGACATATCCGAGATGCCCGCTTTCACCGCCTGACCTGGGTTCAAACGCAGCGTTCTGACACCATTGGAAACATCTACGATTCCCTCTACCAGAGAGGTACGCACACTTGATTCATCGCTATACGCCTTGACATTAAACTTAGTTCCGATATCTTCTATGAGCTGATTTTTTACTTTTACCTGGAAGGGATGGTCCTGGTTGTGCACTACCTCAAAGTAAGCTTCTCCGCTTAATTCAACTGTCCGGTTCTGTTGATTAAAAACCGTCGGAAAGCGCAGTGTGCTGGAAGCATTTAACCATACTTTGGTACCATCGGGTAACTCAATCTGGTATTGCTTGCCTCTGGGGGTCGTCAAAATGTTGTAAAGGACCTCAGTTCCTGCCTGAGCCATCCCCGCATTGGATAATTTAGCGGCATCTTTCCCGGGCTGGATGGTCAGGCCCCCGATATGTAAAAGGCTTTTATGATTACTGCCCAGCGCTATTTTACGACCGTTACTCAGGGTTAGAATAGCGCCTGAAGACCCCGGCAAAATGGGTAT
>Ga0164242_10009357_pt1 | contig 10576 bp, 7 predicted proteins | sample OricomgcompostMG_FD_108783 | JGI IMG/M metagenome (GOLD analysis project Ga0164242, IMG submission 108783) | Miracle-Growth compost microbial communities from Emeryville, California, USA - Original compost - Miracle growth compost (MG) ... | reverse complement strand
CGGGGCGGCGGTTATCGGTCCTGGCATTATCTTGATGAACTGGCTCCTTCGTCTCATTATGATCCCATCGAGCAAGCTTTGGGATATATTAATGACCATCTCGGCACAGCACTTTCTATTGATAGCGTTGCGCGTCAGGTAGGTTTTTCACGCCGCGCTTTCACAGAGCGGTTTCGCGAGAAAACCGGACAATCTTTCAAAGTCTATGTCACGCGGTTGCGATTGGAACATGCAACTACTTTGTTGTGCGAAGCCAATCTTCCTGTAAATAGAGTGAGTCGGATGGTTGGACTTAGTTCTGGGCAATTGCGCTACTTGTTCCACGAACAACATCAATGTACTCCAGGTGAATATCGTGCAAAAAAGAAATGCCTGAAGTAGATGCTACTAACCCATAACCGAGGTTTAGTATGTCGGTTTTTGTGGTATAATATTAGAAACCGATAAGATTTTTGACGACATCGCTATCTATTTTCGGTTAATTATTTCTGGAGGAAAAAATGTACTGCAAAGCAAGGCCTCAAAAAAACGAAAAAAGCGGATTTACCTTGATAGAATTATTGGTTGTTATTGCTATTATTGCAATATTGGCGGCGATTCTATTCCCTGTGTTCGCGCGTGCACGAGAAAATGCGCGACGCACGTCGTGTCTGTCTAATCTCAAACAGATGGGATTGGCTGTGATGATGTATGTGCAGGATTATGATGAAACGTATCCGCGCAATCAGCAAACCAAGGATGGGGATGCAACTCATTACAATTACTGGCAAAATCTAATTCAGCCTTATACCAAAAACGAACAGATTTTCCTGTGCCCTTCAACAACACGCACAAGCATCGTTGATGGCGGTTATGGGGCGAATGCGAGTATATTCGTGCAAAGGACATCAACGCCGATAAAAATGGCATCCATTGTCGCAGTGGCAAATACTTATATGATCATGGATTACGGAACGTGGCGGATTTTCGGGAATTATCCGAATGCTCCCGAGAATTTATCCTACTTGCCGGGAGTGGGCGATATTGGTGTGAGCTGTAGTCTTGCCTCTGCTGGAACTGGACGTGACGATTGCCAGAGTGGACGGCATTTAGGAGGCGTAGTTGTGAACTTTGCTGATGGTCATGCGAAATGGCTAAAAACAAATGCAGTGTTGAGCGAATTCAGAAAGCCGACTCATGGAGCATTTGACCCGGCGAATGGGTAAAAGTACTTTTGCAACAAATGAAGGAATTAAATATGAAAAAACTATTGTGGATGTTAGCCGTTCTATTGATGTTGCCGGTAATGAGCCGCGCAGATTCGTCTATTTCGCGGGTCGATGGAAAGCAGTTTCCTTTGGTGATGTTTGCCGTTCCAGGCACTGATGCACATTTTAAGAAAGTGCATGATATGGGATTTGATTATGTGCATATTTATGGCTTGACGCATGGACCGGTCACGGATGTGGTATTTAAAAGAATTCAAACTTATCTCGATTTGGCGCAAAAACATCATTTGAAAGTAATGCTCGATTTGGATGGCTCGCGCCGCGTGCCGACGGGCGATGATGGCATTGCGGATATGCGCAAAGTAGTGCAACGTTTTAAAAATCATCCGGCGTTGGGATTTTGGTATTTATATGATGAACCAGAATTGCGCAAGGTTAGTACTCCTGCTGTGTTGCTGAAATATTATCAGATGATTAAAGAGGAAACGCCGGATATTCCCGTGTGCATTTGCACTTCGACTTCTTCGGGTAAGCCGGGCGTGGATCATAAATGGTATGATTTTGGCGATGATTACGATATTCTGGCGTTTGACACTTATCCCATTCGCGGCCAGCAGTTTCCTACGGCTCATTTGGAGACCGTGACAAACTTCAATAAAAAGGCCATCGCTCTGGGCGAACCGGTGATGCCGGCGTTGCAGATTTTTAATTTCAAAGCGTTGCCGTCGTATGTGAAAAAAGCGGAAGATGCTGGACAATCTACTGCGGACTGGCGTTATCCAAACTTGCAGGAATTGCGTTATTGGAATTTCGCTTCATTACTCCAAGGAGCGCGCGGCATGATGTATTGGTCGTATATGCGTGCTGCCACGGTGGAAAATACAGATGCTACTTGGCTGGATAAAACCTTGAAACCTGCCACTTTGGAATTTCGTGAATTTACTAATTTAGTACAACCAGCAAGTGAAAAAGAAGTGCTTAATATTGGCGCGGAAAAAGATATCTTCTTTGCGCGTTGGGAAAAAGAAGGCAAGCAATATTTGGTTCTTGTTAATGGAGAATCAACAGCGCGCAATATTACAGATGCAGCTGTTCTCCAATCGCTGAACGCTGGAAAGCTGAAAGCCTGGAAATTTACTCGCGCGGATATGTTGCATATCGAAAGCGGAAAAGTGAATCAAGTAGAATTGCAGCCATGGGAAGTAGCTGTTTGGGAAATATCTTAAAAGTACTTTTACCCCGATCTCAGTTGTGTGCGAATGATGTTATGACTCATGGCATCCGCTGCCATTTAGCGGTATAATAATGTCTTGAACAATTAAATATTGAACTTGCTCCCGGTATAGGACAAAAGTACTTTTGTCCTGGGAACACTGAGAATAATAGAGAAGCATTATTCAAAGGGACGGCCCCGCCACTGTAGTCGCAGACGAAGCCAACAGTCACTGAATCATAGATTTGGGAAGACAGGCCAAGGATGAAGCGATGAGTCAGGAGACCGACCGGAAGCATTTGATAGACGCACTCTTCGAGGGAAAGGGGTGAAAACTATGAATCTATTCCGGTAGCATTTTTCGTGTTGTGCCGATGATTTTGAACTTCACCCCAGACAATTTTTGTCTGGGGTTTTTTTGTGGGAGATTTCTGTTTCCCAAAGGTTAAACTAGGACATAAATGATGTCGTATCGTGATTACAAAAGTACTTTCAAAGCATTTACGTTAATCGAATTGCTTATTGTCGTGGCCATAATTTCGTTGCTCGCGGCGATTATGTTTCCGGTGTTTGCGCGGGCGCGGGAAAGCGCGCGTAAAAGTAGCTGTTTGTCGAATCTCAAACAGATTAGTTTGGGCTGGATGATGTATGCGCAGGATTATGATGAAACGGCGCCGCTTGCGGTTTATTATTCAGATGGCGGTAGCATAGAGCATGGCTGGGATTTTACATTGGATTATTCCAGCGATTATAATCATCCGATCACGTCACCAGGATTGCTTGATTCTTACCTCAAGAACGGCCAGATCAATAATTGTCCGTCATTTACCAGCGATACGGTAGGAAGACCATATTCTGGATATGGGTACAATACCACCTATATCGGTGGTGAAGGCAATTACGATGGTAGTGGTTTGAAACATTCTTCTGCGAATTTGGCGCAAATAGAAGTCCCTGCTGAAACAGTGCTATTTGCGGATGCAGGGGCATGGTCAACATACTCTAATTCTGTCATAGGACAAAATTACCTACGCGCGCCGAGTGACGATCTATTGTATAAAGCGTCCACCGCAGAATTCCGGCACAATGAAACGGGAAATGTTGCTTATGCTGATGGGCATGTCAAGAGTGTTACGCGTAAATTTGGTCCGATAAACGGACATGAACAATTTGCATACTTTTCCTCAGATGATTCGGCATACGATTTAAATTAGCGGAATTGCTGAAAGGTATTTTTGGAGTGCGGGAGTTTGTTCCCGCACTCCAATCACGGCACGCCGTTTCTACGCCATTGTTGCCAGAGTTGATGTTGGTTCATTTGCAGTGTCATGGAGAAAGCATCGTCGGGTGATGTGTCGTTTCCGATGAGGCGCAAAATCTGCAGCAATGCGTTTCCGCCCCAATGAGCCACAATATAATCCACCATCGAGTTGGCTTGTGAATAGGCAAGAAAAGCGCGTTCGCCGTCCACTTGCCATTGCAGCATTTCGTCCATGGAAAGTAATGTTCCATTCTGCGCAGCGCTGTGCAAGCGCGGTTTATAACCATCGTAACCGCCTTGCACAGCGCAGGCGATTCCTTCATTGAGCCAAACGGGAACGTCGCGCGCTTTGCTCATTTGGCGCACAGCGACATGGCCATATTCATGTGCCACGGTGGAAAACCAGGTGGTGTCGTGGCTGGAATAGACGTTCATTTCTTCGCTTAATACGACAGGGCCTTGCGCGGTGCCGATGAGTTTTGTGAGAGTGAGCGCAGTTACAAATTCCGAATCTGCCGTTGCTGAAAAACGGGTGGTATAGCGTTGAAAGTCCGCTTGGTTCTGCCATAGCAACACTTCTGTATTATTCATGGGGATATTGAAATCCGCGTAAACGGTGTGTTGCGCTGCTTCCAACGCTGCTAATAACGAAAGTGAATTGGGATCATCATTCCAGCAGCGAACCGTGAACAGCGAAGAGCGAATGATATTGGGTGGCTTGAGAGCGGCATTGCGAATGCGTTCTTGCAGGTGGTCGAAAAGTACTTTTACCCAGGCATTATCGGAGTTGCTTAATCCGTCTGTTCCCTGATCGGCCAGCAAGTTTTGCGCTTTTTGCAGCATTTGCGCGGCGCGATCATCATCGCCTAACTGCGAATATTCATCGCCCAAACGTAGTGCGGTGAGCGGTGAAGGATCACGAGAAAATTGTTGTGTGAGCGCGTTAATCTGATAGGTGGGATGAGTGGGATCAAGGCCGATGCGCGCCTCGTTTTGCAGTTGCGTGGCAGCCAACAATTCGGGATCCTGGCTGCGTAATTTATTGACTTTGTCCAGATAATCGGGATCGACGCTGGCTGGCGAAAGCGCGCTGGCTTGTTGCAATTGATTGCTGGCTTCCACGTATAATCCGGCGTTTGCGAGCGCTTTTCCAAAATCACGATGCGCGCTGGCGGAGGTGAAATCTTCTCCATTAATTTTGGTGCGTAGCACTTCTAATTTACTATTTTGATCATCCTTCTGATGCGGATCATCTTGCCAGGCGCTGCCAATGCCAACCCAGCCGGAATTGCCTGCCTGGAAAAAAAGATGGATAGTTCCTTTGCCTTTGGATGTGTAACGGTCTAATTGCCGCTGCAACCACAGAGTGTCCATCGGCGCTGAAGGTGTAATTTGTTGCGCTGATTCCAATTGATTCAATATCAGCTTGGACGCTAACGCTCCATTCCAGCGCATCTGCCGCAGCGGAATCCAGCGTCCACCGTTGCGCTCTGCGATTAATTGCAAAATTCCCGTGGCTGATTCCTGCCAGGCTTGCAAACCCGTGTTCGCCAAAAGCTCTTTCACTTCAGTTGGCGGTGACCACATTTTTTGAGAGAATGCAAAACCATCATTGGTGCGCGTTAGCCAGAATTCCAAAGAGCTGGTTTTGAGCGTGTTTGCACTTGTTGCCTGGGATGTTTTTCCCGTAATCTGATAATTCACTTTCACTAAAGCACCAGCAGGCGCAGTTGCCAGGTGAGAGATTTGCGTGTGCGAAGTAAGAACGCTGTATTTTTGCGCTAACGAATCGAGTCCGTAATACTTCAGAGCATTGGGATAACGCGCAGCGATAGCGCTGTCGAGTTGCGCCACAAGGCGTTCCACGGCATCCTCGTCTTGCAGACTGGCATTGGTGATTTGTGGCGACGATGGCTGCGGCGCGGCGACCGGCAGATTTTGCGCCACACTGGCTCGCAATAGAAAAAGCAAGCAAAAACCCGTAAGAATATTGATTTTATTAAGAGTACGCAACATAAGAATAATCGGACGTTTATTATAGTTTAGTCGTTGCGATAAATAAATGAAAATGGCGTTGTTGCATGAGCAGGCAAAAGTACTTTTTATATCTCGCGCAAGCCCACGCTTGGGAAAGACGCAGAGGCGCAAAGATTACAAAAGCTGATGTTTAAAATTAAGCCGTTTTTCTTTGCGCCTTTGCGTCTTTGCGCGAGATATTTTTTAATCTATGTAATCGCCCGAATTCCCCCTTGTAAAGGGGGATTAAGGGGGATTCTTGAGAGTAATAAATATCCTGATAGTTCGCGGAAACTATGACGTTTAGAATCCCCCTAACCCCCTTTACAAGGGGGAATACGTTAACGAAAATGCTACTTCAATGAAAAGTAAAAAAATTTACTTTGATCTTGCATCCAAAGCGCCACGAGGAATGAGATATACCGTAAATTGTTCGTCATCCACAATGCCTGGTGCGGATCGCCATAAAAAGTACTTTTGGAGGCGTGCGTCGTTGAGCGGTTCTTTTAATGCGAGGACGACAGTGTTTTTCCGAGCGTGAGTTTTGATGAAATACCAGATTCGTTGTCTCCATTCTTGTCTTGCCTGGTCGCGCGTGGCGTTCGTTTTCTGTGGTTTTCCATAAGTGAACGTAGTGCTCACGATATCTTGTTCGGGGAGATAGGCAGGCCGTCTCAGAATGATTGCAATTGGTTCATCCGTCACCAATACGGCGTTTTGGAGATGATGCTTTTGCAGGTAAGTAGCGGTGGCCAGATTTGCAGAAAAGGGATAAACGATATCCAGACAATAAGCGAAAAGGCCGAATGCTAGTTGAGCCAGTAACAAAAAACGGAAGTCGCTTTTTGCGTATTTTTTAACATGTGTCAACCAGCTGCGTTGCGAAATCTCCTGTTTTGGAAAGTAAGCATAAAGCCACCAACATGCGATGAAAAAGAGATAGGAATGGCCCGCGTGTCGAGGTGCGTCAAGGCGGCCAATGAAGATCCAGGCGAATAGGATTAAGAGTGTTGTGCCAGTTCCCCAAACAATAAATATTGACGGTCGCTCCCAGAAATTGAGAGGAAGACGAATAGCGGCTAAGATAAGACGACAAAATAAATAGATAACAATTGCAGTCAATAAAATGGCGATTACCGATCCTGTAATATTATGGGAAGAGAGCAGTTGGTCGTGTAATATCGAAAAATCTAAAATGTCTTTAGGCAATCGAATCCGTGGGAGGATAATAGCTTTCAGCAGCCTGATTTCAGCTTTAAAGGGATGGTTGAACATACCGAAGAAATGATTCCGTAGGCTGTCCCATTGGGATGAGGTGATAACTCGTAAAAGTGCATAAACCAGCAAGGCCGCCGCGATGGCTGCAATGCCACTCAACCAAAGCCAGGTGGATTTTGCAATCTGTTTCTTTGCACACAACTCCCAGATCAGTAATCCGGCCAGCGGCAATGCCATCAGAATGCCGAAGGGTTCATTGAAAACCATTATCAATAAAAATATCGAAGCCATCCAGAGGTTGCGATTTTGCTCTTTGGCCCAGCTATACACCGCGCAGAAGCCAAAAAGTCCTAACATATTCCATGTATAGCTGCGGCTGATCACGCCGTATTCGTACAGGGGAAAATACCCGAATAGGAAAAGTACTTTTTGCCAGCGCTTAAATGGCGCGAAGCGTAATAATAGATATGCACAGGCGATTGCTGTAAAAAATTGCGCAAATTGCACCGCGTGCGGATTAGCGGTGAAGCGAGAGAGAAAATAAAAAATTATATAAGAGAATGGCAGATGCCCCTCGCCGCGCAGGTTGCTCAGCATTTGCGAAAGCGAATGACTATATAACACCAATCCCCAGGCATGATATTCGTCGCGCCACATTTCGTGTCGCCACAGGCCAATACCGATGGCAGCGCTGAAAAGTAAAGTAATCGCTGTGATGAATTGGCTTTCACTGCTGAATCGACGGGTCATTTTCATATGATGTAAAAGTACTTTTAGCCATAGCGCAGGAAAAGTATTCTGCCGCGTAGGCGAATTGAGAAATAAATAATAACCCACTCAAATAACCCACTCAAAATTAGAGTGCTCTGTTTTTTGAAGGTTGCTCTTTAAAGTTTAAGGGAATTCAAGACTCGTCCAACCACACTGACACAGTTATTTCGCCATTCTCGCGTTGCAATTGCATTTCCCAATTATTGGCATTGGCAATAGCCTCACAAATCGTCATTCCCAATCCGTGACTGTCCATCTTGGATTGCGGATCGGTTCTCTTGGTGGTGGAAATGTCGCCTGCCACAGAATCGTATTGATTGCTGATTTGCAAAAGTACTTTCGCACCATGACAGCGCAAATTAATTTTAATAGGACAACTTCTACGCGAATATTTAACAGCATTCTCCAACAGATTGCGTACTACTATATCAAAATGTCCTGGAGGAGCGCTCCATTGTAAATTTTCAATATGACATTCAGTCCGCAATTTCCGCCGTTCGATTAAAGGCTGTAGCACCGTTATTTGGCTATCAATAATCTTTGATAGATTCACTTCCACATGCTGTGGCTGTGTCTTATTTTCAATCTGGTAAAGTTGCAATAACGCCTGCACCAGCAGGATAAGACGTTGCGTTTGCCCCAGTGATTCCTGCATCACTTTTTTGTATGCTTGGTTATCGCGATCTCGGGAGAGAGCCAGTTCCAAATGTCCCGATAAGGCTTGTAGTGGCGTGCGCAATTCGTGGGAAGCAATTGCATAAAAACGGCTGCGCAGTTCCGCTTCGTCACCCAAATGCTTGAGTAAGCCATTTAGAGTATTTACCAACTCTACCATTTCAGCGTCCTGGGAAGGTGGATTCAGCCGCACTTGCAAATCTTCTTTGGATGCCTGTTTGACCTGGCGCGCCAATGCGCCGATGGGCGACAATGTGCGTCCCACCACCAGCCATGCACCCAGCGCGGTTCCAATTACTGCCAGAATGCCCAAAGCAACTAAAGCCCAGGAACGTTCCACGAATTCCAGTTGCACCGATTTCCATGGAATCCCCAATACTAATTTTTGGTGATTTACATCCAGTGATCGCCAGCGCCAATTCGGCGAGGGTTGTGGCCAGCTTAATGCATCTTTTTGAGATTTCCACAGCACTTGATTCTGCTCATCAACGACCAACACAACCACATCAATGCCAGTGATTTCGCTTTGATGTTCTTTAATCATTTGAACCAACGAAATCGGACCGGGATGTTCCTGGGAATATTGCACCAACATTGTCTGCGCCGAAAGATACGCCACGTCCAATCTGGATGCGGCGCGTGTTTTGGCAAAATGTTGTAGGAGAACTACAAGAGTCAAGGTTCCTGCCACCACAACAATAGACATGAATAGCGCAAATCCCATTGTCATACGGGCGCGCATGGAACGAAACGGAGAGGGTAACATTCTGGGGGTTTTGGATTCAAACAATGTTGCAAATAATAATTAACCACAAAGAACTTGGGTAACAAATGGAGAAAATAGCACCATTCTTGCGTTCCGTGTGTTCTTTGTGGCTATATTATGGTGTTCAATCTGCTTGATTTACGACTTTGCTGATTCTGGTTCTTCCAACGGATCGCCCATGCGAAAACCAACCGCGCGCACAGTATGAATTAAGGGATCGAAACCTTTGTCAATTTTTTGGCGCAAGTAGGAAATGTAAACATCCAGCACATTGTCATTGCCGCCGAAATCATATTGCCACACATGTTCCAAAATTTTCGGACGCGCCAACACTTTGCCGGCATTGCGCATCATGAATGACAATAGCCGATATTCTGTTCCAGAAAGGCGCACCACATTGCCGCCGCGTTTGGCTTGGCGCGTCAATGGATCCAATGTCAAATCCTGCACTTCCAGCACATGCGCCTGCGTATCAGAACTGCGTCGCAACAAAGCTCTGGCGCGCGCCAGTAATTCGGCCATCTGAAACGGCTTGCACAGATAATCATCCGCGCCCGCATCCAATCCGGCGATTTTATCTTCCAACGCGTCGCGCGCCGTGATCATTAACACCGGCACATTGTTGCCGCGTGCGCGCAATTCCCGGCACACTTCCACGCCGTCTTTTCCCGGCAACATTACATCCAGTAGCACCAGATCAAAAACCTCTTCCTGCAACAGGCGTAATGCCACAGCGCCATCTTCTTCCCACCGGGCTTCCCAGCCTTCCTCGCTGATCACCTGATGCAGAAACCGTCCCACACCTTCATCATCTTCGACCACCAAAACTTTGACTGGCACGATATCCTCCTCTGCGCTCATATTCCTTCCTTTTATTCTATCTCGATTTGCTTTAAATTACATTAAATGTAACGATAAAACATATTCGTAAATTGCAAGATGTCGCGCAATTGGTTCGGTTCCAATTGGGACATGGATTTAGACTATTCACAGAGAAAGATGTGGTTTGACAAGAGGACAATATGATACAATAGGGGGGATCAAATCCATAAATAAAAAGGAAAAAAATGTTGAAGAAGAAGTTTTTGTTGGTGTTGCCGTTGATGGCAATTTTGTTGGGTGGTTGTAATCGAAATACAGCGTCACGATCATCCAGTAACTTGAAAGTATTAGCTTTAACGAATTTTATGTATGCAGAGGCGCATCAATATTACTTACCAGATATGTCAACTCCGGCTACTGTTAAAGCAGCTTTGCTTCCTTATGTGCGTCAAGAAGATTCTGAGAAACTTGGTGACATCTTTGTAAATCCTTCAACGGGCAGGCCATATCAGCCCAATACACTTTTGAGTAATTTACCTGACGCTAATATTGATGAGCCTGCAACAACAATTCTTTTTTATGAAGATACTCCTTATGATGATGGCGTGCGCGGAGTCGTATATGCT
>Ga0164242_10009356_pt1 | contig 10577 bp, 7 predicted proteins | sample OricomgcompostMG_FD_108783 | JGI IMG/M metagenome (GOLD analysis project Ga0164242, IMG submission 108783) | Miracle-Growth compost microbial communities from Emeryville, California, USA - Original compost - Miracle growth compost (MG) ... | reverse complement strand
TGGAACATCCCGACGAAGTTGAGGTCCGGCGGCAGCTTCAGCGGCGAGAACCCGAAGCAGCGCATGCCGAGCTCGGAGAACGACTTCGCGTCCGTGCCACCTGACAGCGCAAACGGGACGACACGAGCGTCCGGATCTTCATCCACGATCGATGCGCTCATGGCCGCAACAAGGTCCCCGTCGAAGGTCGTCTCGTACGCGATCTGCGTCTGCAAGACCTCGATCGCGACATCGGGACCGACGACGCGCGCGAGCTCCTCGCGAAAACTCTCTTCACCGCCGGGCAGGAAGCGGCAGTCGAGGTACGCGTAGGCCTCGCCGGGGATGACGTTCTGCTTGTAGCCGGCCTCGAGCATCGTCGGGTTGGCGGTGTGACGGACGGTCGCGCCGACCATGCGCGCAACATTGATGAGCGCGCTCGCAATGCCGGAGCGTTCGACCGATACGGCATTGACGGCTGCCCCCATCAGCGGGCCGGTGGCAAAGCCCATGCCGAGCCCAGTCAGTGCCAATCCCGCCTCGGTCGGCGCGATGGACGGCCATGTCGCGGCCGCCGCAAGCAGCAACAACCCGCTTCCGATGACGGCAACTCCTCCGCAGGTCGCGACGCGCTGGCCGAACTTGGCGGCGACCGTACCGGAGAACGGTGACACCAGCACAAACACCAAGGCCATCGGCATCAAGGCCAAGCCCGCCTGCTCCACATGGAATCTACCTGTCGCCTGCCACGTGAGAGGCACAAGGAACAGCGCGCCATACATGCCGAACGTCATTGCGCCGGTGGCGATGATGGCGCTCCGGAATTCCGGCAGCAGGAACATGTCGAGAGGCACCAGTGCGTCGGGCCCGCTTTTCCGCTCGCTCCGGAGAAACAGCCCGAAGCCGGCCGCCGCTGCCGCAAGAGCAAGCGCCGCAACCAGCGGAGATTCATGCGCTTCGGTAGCGGCAAACGTCAAGCCGCCGAGCCAAAGCCCGCCGAGGACTTGCGGACCGGCCGCAAATCGCCGGCCCTGCGGATCTGCGGATTCGGGCATCGAGATACGGGCGAGGACGACGGCAGCGAAACCGATGGGAACGACGACGAGGAAGATGCTGCGCCATCCGAACTGGCGCATCAGGACACCGCCCAGGCCAGGCGCGATCGCCAGCGCGAGGCCATTGCAGGCGGCCCAGATGCCGAGTGCGCGCGCGCGTGCCGCTTCTTCTGTCCAGACCACGCGAATGATCGCAAGCGACGCCGGCAGCAACAGCGCTGCTCCCAAGCCGGCAAGGGCGCGACCGGCAACCAGGATCGCCATCGACGACGCAAGAGCGCAGAGCAGGGATGCCGCCGTGAAGATGCCGGCGCCAAGCATGAAAACCGCGCGCCTCCCATAGAGGTCGGCAACCAGCCCTCCGGTCAGCAAAAGCACGCAATAGACGAGGTTGTAACTGTCAACTACCCATTGCAAGCCCTCGACGCCGACACCGAAGTATTGACCGATGGGACGGGTGGCCAGATTGACCACGGCTGTATCCACCTGGGCGATCAGCACGGCAAGACAGAGGGTCAGCAATGTGAATAGGCGGCGTGACGGCGCGAGCGGCGTCGGCGTGGAAGGCTGGAAGCCGGACATGACGATGTTGAATGGAAGTCGCGGGAGCCCAAGAAGTCTATTGAGACTAACCATTGAAGTGCTTCGCTGCGTATCGAAATGTACGGTATCGACATCGCAGGCGCGGCAAGCTCAGAACCGGATTTCTTACGGCCTGGATATCTCGACCGGCATCGAAACGTCGGCACTGCGGACTGAGTACAATCAAATTTCCTACGGAGAGAAGTTCCCATGCAGCATCTGCCCAGCTTTTCCATCACTGCATTCCTGATCGCCGATCATGCACGAGCGGCAATGCTGACCGCCTTGCTTGACGGCCGCGCGCTGCCCGCCGGTGAACTCGCATTCGCGGCCGGCGTCACCGCGCAGACGGCGAGTTCACATCTGGCCAAGCTCCTGAGCGGCGGTCTGGTGTCCGTTGAAACCGAGGGGCGTCATCGTTATTACCGGCTTGCCGGGCCGCATGTCGCGCAGGCACTCGAGCAGCTTGGCGCGATACAGCCACAGGTCCCGGTGCGGCGCAAGGCGCTCAGTCCGCAGGGGCGCGAACTGCGGTTTTGCCGCTGCTGTTACGACCACCTGGCAGGGCAGATCGGAGTCGCCGTCACGCGCTCGCTCCAGGAGCACGGCTATATCCGCCCAGCGCCGGACAAGCAGTTTGATCTGACCCCGGCGGGAGCTGAATGGTTCGGTGGCATCGGTGTCGACATCGCCGCGCTCAAGCCGACCCGACGTGGCCTTGCGCGACAGTGTCTCGACTGGACGGAACGTAGCCATCACCTTGCAGGGCCGCTTGGAGTGCAGTTCATGAAGGTGCTTTGCGATGCCGGATGGCTGCGGCGGACCGGGACGCCGCGCGCATTGCAGGTGACCCCGCGCGGCTGGGATGAATTGGAACGCCAGCTCGGTATACGAAGGAGCGCGGTCGCCGACGAACAGCCCGCAGCATAATGTCCGGCATGCGCGGACCGGCAGAATTTCCGGAGCCGCCGCTGTCAGATAGAAGCGGGATTCGGCGGCGCAGTGCTGCCGCGATGGACGAGCTGGATCGGAAATACCTGGAACGGTTCGTAAGACTGCCCCTCCAGGCGTGCAATGATTTGCGCAGCGGCCGCCGCGCCGATCTCGATGATGGGCGTACTGATGCTGGTCAGACCGGGAGTTTGGGTGGCGCCGAGATCGGTGTTATCGACACCGGTAAGGGAAATGTCCTCGGGTATGCGAATGCCCGCCTTGCGGCAGGCAACCATGGCGCCGACCGCGAATACGTCGTTGGTGGCGACTACAGCGGTGGGCCGCTGCGGCTGCGCCAGGATGCGGTTCATCCCCTCTTCCGCCGTAGCGAGTGAAATCGCCGCGTACTGCACGTATCGGTCTTCCAGCATCAACCCCGCCTCCGCCAAGGCCGCCCGCACGCCGGCGCCGCGCGCGCGCGCCCGATCGTTGCCCATGACCGGAGCACTGAGCAAACCGATTCGCTTATGCCCGAGTCCAATCAGGTGGCGCGTGATTTCGCAGGTTGCCGCCTGGTTGTCGAAGCCGATGCTCGGGTGCCGCCGGAACGGATCGATGCCCCAGGTCAGCACGTACGGGCGGCCGTAATCCTCCAGCAATGCAAACAGGGCGGGATCATGATCCATGCCGACGAATACGAACGCGTCCACGCCATGCTGGATCAGTTGCCCGGCCACCCTCAGCTCTGAAGCGAGATCGTAGTGATGCGCGGCCAGCACCATGGAATAGCCACGCTCGTCGAGCCGCTGTTGCAATGCGCTGGTAGTGCGGGCGTACAGCGCGTAGTCAAAGGAGGGCACGACCGCGCCGATCATCTTGCTGCGATGGCTCCGCAGCGAACGGGCTGCGCCGTGGGGAACGTAACGCAGCTTGGCCGCCGCTTTCATTACCCGCTCGCGGGTCTCCGGATCTACTTGCTCCGGATTGTTCAGCGTGCGGGAAACCGTGGCCGTGGAAACGCCTGCCAGACGAGCCACATCCCTGGCCGCAGACCGGACCTTCAGTTCGACAACCTTGTCGTCAGGGGGCGGGAGTCGCGACATTGCCGTCAAGTAACAGCGCAGTCGCGCTCCATACAATCGTTTTCATAAATCGATTATGCATTATTAAAAATATTCTTTGTACAAAGACGAGATCAATGCTACATTAAAATTCATGTAATCGATTACATGCCCGCGTTGAACAGGTGTTGTAGCACCTTCCTGTTGTCCTGGTCGGCTGCTGCCAATACTGCATATGCCGAGTTGAATCAATCCGCAGCTTCCACGATGCAGCGCCCCTCCTCCGGAGGGATAAAACATAGGAGACAGGACCTTGAAAAAAACAACCTTCCCCCCGCATCGCCCCTTCCAATCCGCCAGGCGCAAGGCCCTGAAGCAGGCCGCTTCGCTTGGAGCGCTGGCAGTCGCCGGCACGCATTTGCTGCCTGCGGCTTTGGCTCAGGCCGATGACCTCGCACCGTACAAGAGCGCGAAGATCAACTGGCGCCAGGCCGAAGGCGAGTCGATCGCCGTGGCCGTGATCCCGGCGAGCTATTTCGACAACCTCGGCTCCCTGATACCGCAGTTTGAAGCGCTCACCGGCATCAAAGTGCGCATGGAAAAAGTCCCGCCGGGGCAGATCCGCCAAAAGGCCACGCTCGACCTGTCTTCCCGGACCGCCACCTATGCCACTCACGCGGCCGATCCGATGTATTACCCGCTGTACGTGGCAAACAAGTGGGTCGATTCGCTCGATCGCTACCTGAATGATCCGTCGCTCACGGATCCCGCCTGGTTCCAGTATGAAGACATCCTGAAAGCATGGCGCGAAGCCGATTCGATCGACGGCAAGCCCTATGGCATTCCGTACGACGGGGAAGTCACGCTGCAGGTCTATCGCAAGGACCTGTATGACGCGAAAAACCTGAAGCCGGCCGACACTTACGACCAGCTGGTCGCCAACGCCAAGACGCTCAACGATCCCGGCTCTCGCCTCTACGGACTGGCCCTGCGCGGCATGGCCGGCGCCGGCCAGAACATGTACATCTACCCGTCGCTGTTTCGCGGCTTCGGGGGCAACTGGTTCACCGACTCAAAACTGAAAGTGAACACGCCGGAGGCGGTGAAAGCCCTCCGCTGGTACGTCGACGTCCTGACCCACTACGCGCCGCCGGCGGTGCGCAACTGGAACTGGCCCGACATCGCGGATGCGTTCGCACAGGGCACGGTCGCCTGCTATATCGACGCGCACTCGTCGGCGGCGGTGCTGAACAATCCCGAAAAATCCAGAGTGGTCGGCAAGATCGGTTTTGCGCGCTGGCCCGCGGGGCCGAGCGGCAAACGGGTCACCTCGATCTGGAACTGGGGCTTTCCGATCAATGCCGCTCTCAGCGAGCGCGCGAAAAAAGCCACCTGGCTGTTCATCACCTGGGCCTCCAGCGCGGAAACCCAGGCGCGCACGTCGTGGAAGTTTTCAGGCCCGTCCAAGCGCTCGGGCATCAACCGGCTTTCGTTATGGAAATCGAAGGAATTCGAAGCAGCCTTCGCCAGTTCCGGCTACAACTTCGTGCAGGCGGCGCTGGAATCGCTGGAGCACGACACCGACGTCGACTGGCGCCCGCGCGTGCCGCAATGGCCCGCCATAGGCGACACCATGGCGACCGAAATTCAGGCCGCGCTAACCGGGCAGAAAACGCCGAAGGAAGCGCTGGATGAAGCCCAGGCCCGCATCCAGCGAGTCATGCCGAGCTAATGCGGCACCTTACTTCATCCGGCGGGGCCGCGAAGGCGCCCCGGGCAGACGCGGCGCACGGGGCGCGGACGCTGGCGAGCCAGGAGCGGCGTTTCGCTCTTTTCCTGCTGGCGCCGGCGCTGCTGGTGCTGATAGTGACCACCACCATTCCGTTGATCTACCTGGCGTGGAACAGTGTGCACCGCATCGATCTCGGGATGCCCTGGCTGTCGGGTTTTGCCGGGCTTGAAAACTATGTCCAGATGAGCGGCGATCCGCGTTTCTGGAATTCGCTGTGGCTAACCCTGATCTACACCTCCAGCACCGTCGTGCTGCAGGTGGTGATCGGCCTGTCGCTGGCGCTGCTGGTGCTGCAGATTCCGAAGGGCCAGGGCGTGCTGCGGGTAGCCACGATTCTCCCTATCGTGCTGGCTCCAGTGGTGGTCGGCCTGTTCTGGCGCACCCTGGTGCTCGCGCCCGACTTCGGCCTCGTCGACCTGGTGACGCGCAGCCTCGGCCTGGGCAGCTATTCCTGGCTAGGCGATCCGCAGCTGGCGTTGATTTCCGTCATCGCCATTCACACCTGGCAGTGGACGCCCTTTGCGTTCCTGGTTCTGCTGGCCACGCTCGCCACGCTGCCGCCCGATGTCTACGAAGCGGCGCGACTGGATCGCGCAAATGCATGGCAACGGTTTGTTCACATCACCCTGCCGCTGATTCGCCCTGCGATCGTCATGGTGGTCATCCTGCGCATGATGACGGCATTGTCCGCGTTCGCGGCGATCTTCGCAGCTACTGGGGGTGGCCCGGGTTCCGCCACCGAGATCCTCAACCTGTATGCCTACCGTACTTCGTTCTCCGAGCTGAACCTCGGTTACGGCGCCTCGCTGGCCATGGTTCTGATGGGCATCACTCTGGCGATTTCCTACCTGATGTTCCGAATGAGGAAAGCGCGATGAATAAATCCAGAATCCGCAGCCTGGCGCTATGGCTGCTGGCTGGCTTGCTGCTGCTGGTATGGGCTTTCCCGGTTTTGTGGGCGCTCATGACCTCGTTCAAGTCGGAGCGCGACGTGCTCGCCTACCCGCCGACGTTCTTTTTCACGCCGACGCTGGACAATTACCGCGCGGTGATTTTCGGCGCTTCGTCCATCCTGCACAACCTGTGGTCGAGCATGGTCTTGTCGAGCTGGACCACGCTACTGACCATGCTGTTCGCGGTGCCCGCGGCTTATGCGCTGGCGCGGCTGCACTATCCGGGCAAGCGCAGCTCGGGCTTCTATGTGCTGGCGACGCAGATGCTGCCGCCGATGGGACTGATCATTCCCTATTACCTGGTGCTGCAGAAGATCGGCGGACTCGACACCTACAGCGGCCTCACCGCGATCTACCTGTCGTTCTCGTTGCCGTTCGCGATCTGGCTGATGGTTTCGTATTTCGAGGACATTCCCTACGAGATGGAAGAAGCCGCCCTGCTCGACCGTGCCGGACGCGTTCGCACGCTTTGGTACGTCATCCTGCCCCAGGTGCGCGGCGGCATTGCGGTGACCACCATTTTCGTGTTCCTCAACGCCTGGAACGAATTCCTGTTCGCCGTGGTCCTTGGCGGCAATCACGTCAGGCCGGTCACGGTCGCCATGTTCAATTTCATTTCCGTCGAGCAGACCCAATGGGCGCGGCTCGCGGCCGGGGCCATGCTGGCCATGGCGCCGGTCATCCTGATCGGGCTCGCCGCGCAACGCCATATCGTCAAGGGACTGACCGTGGGCGCAGTCAAAGGAGGAGGTCGTCGATGAATCACTCGGGAAATGTACGTATCGAAGGCGTGGTGAAGCAGCATGGCAGCTTCACCGCCCTTCACGGGCTCGATCTGGATATCCGTTCGGGCGAATTTTTTGCGCTGCTCGGCCCGTCCGGTTCCGGCAAGACCACCACGCTGCGCATCCTTGCCGGGCTGGAGTCGGTCAATGCCGGACGAGTGCTGCTCGATGGCCAGGATGTCACCCACAAGGAGCCGGGCGAGCGCGATGTCGCGATGGTTTTTCAGAGCTACGCGCTGTATCCGCACATGACCGTATCGGAAAACATTGCGTTCCCGCTCAGGATGGGCGGCACGCCCGCTGCCACGATCGCCGGCGCGGTCAAGGATGCGGCCGACAAGGTCGGCATCGGCCATTTACTGTCGCGCCGTCCTGGCCAGCTGTCCGGCGGCCAGCAGCAGCGCTGCGCGCTGGCGCGCGCCATCGTGCGCCAGCCACGCCTGTTCCTGCTGGATGAACCGCTATCCAACCTGGACGCCAAGCTGCGGCTGGAAACCCGTGCCGAGCTGCGCAAGCTGCAACGCGCACTCCGCACCACTGCGGTCTACGTGACGCATGACCAGGAAGAAGCCATGACGGTGGCCGACCGCATGGCGGTTTTCATGGAAGGCCGAGTGGTACAGGTCGGCACGCCGCGCGAAATCTTCCTGCGTCCGGCCAATGTAACGGTAGCCGGCTTCATCGGCACGCCGCCAATGAACCTGCTGGCAGCCACGCTGGCCGACGGCACGGTCCACCTAGCAGGCGTGGGCATGCCGGTAAGCAGCGCAGGCGCCGCGCGCGGCGAAGTAGTGCTCGGCGTGCGGCCGGGCGACCTTTGCATCGCCGCAGAGGGCATCCCGGCGCAAGTCGATTTCATCGAAGACTTTGGCGACAGCACCATTCTCAACCTGCTGGTCGGCGAACAGCGCGTCAAGGTGAAAGCCGGCCAGGCGCCGCAGGTGTCCGAAGGCCAGCAGGTGCGCCTCGGCTTCCCGCCTTCGGCGGCCCATCTGTTTGACCGCCAGAGCGGCCTCAGGCTGGGGAACTGATTTATGAACAATGCGGCTGCAAACAGGTAAAGGACCAGACCGGAAATGAACAAGAAGCCAAATATCGTACTCATCCTGAACGATGATATGGGTTACTCCGACATTGGCTGCTACGGCGGCGAGATCGAAACGCCCAACCTCGACCGCCTGGCGGCCAACGGACTGCGGTTCTCGCAGTTCTACAATACGGCGCGCTGCAGCCCCTCGCGCGCCTCGCTGCTGACAGGCCTGCACCCGCACCAGACCGGCGTCGGCATCCTCACCTACAACTTCGGTCCCGAAGGCTATGCCGGCAACCTGAACAAGAATTGCGTGACGATTCCTGAAGCGCTCAAGTCCAGCGGATATCGCACTTACATGAGCGGAAAGTGGCATGTGGCCAGCAGCCTGACCGAGCCGAGCGACGCGTGGCCCCTGAAACGGGGATTCGATGATTTTTTCGGCACCATCATCGGCGCCGGCAGCTTCTACGACCCCAACACGCTCACCAGGGGCGAGCAGAATGTCGAGCACGAAGCGAAACAGGATGCCGGGTTCTTTTACACGGACGCCATCAGCGACCATGCCGCCGCCACGATACGCAAGCACGGCCAGGAACACCCGGACCGGCCGTTCTTCCAGTACGTCGCCTATACCGCGCCGCACTGGCCGCTGCATGCGCATGAGGAAGACATCAGGAAATACAAAGGCCGCTTCGACAAGGGCTGGGACCAGCTCCGCGCCGAACGGCTGGAGCGCCTGGTCAAGGCCGGCATCCTTGACGCTTCCTGGAAGTTGACCGACCGCGACCCGACCCAGCCCGAATGGGAAAAGGCCGAACACCGCGACTGGCTGCTGCGCTGCATGGAGGTGTATGCGGCCCAGGTGGACCGGATGGACCAGGGCATCGGCCGCATCCTCGATGCGCTTGAGGCAACCGGACAGATGGACGATACGCTGATCATCTTCATGTCCGACAACGGCGCCTGCGCGGAAGACATTCCGGAAGGCGTCACCGTGGACGAGCTGGTCAACAACCTGATGATCGCCAAATCCCATACCCGCAGCGGCGAACCGGTGCAGTTCGGGAACAATCCGGCGCTCATGCCGGGACCGGAAAATACTTACCAGAGTTACGGCACGGCCTGGGCCAACCTGTCGAACACGCCGTTCCGGTTATACAAGCACTGGATTCATGAAGGCGGCATTTCCACGCCGCTGCTATTGCACTGGCCCCAGGGCATCAAGGAAAAAGGCGGCATTCGCCATACGCCGGGCTACCTGCCCGACATCATGGCGACCATCCTCGATATCACCGCAACCGGCTATCCGCAGAACTACGCGGGCAATCCGATCGCGCCGCTGGAAGGCAGTTCGCTGCGCCCCGCATTCGATGGCGACGGCATCCAGCGTCCGCCGATGTTCTGGGAGCATGAAGGCAATGCGGCAGTCAGGATCGGCAAGTGGAAGCTGGTGAAGAGATATCCCGATCCATGGGAACTGTACGACATGGAGCAGGACCGGACAGAAACGGCCGACCTGGCGGCCCGGCATCCGGACCTGGTGGCGCGCATGTCGGCGGAATACGAAACATGGGCCGCGCGCTGCGGCGTCATTCCGCGCGAAAAAATCCTGGAGCTGATGCAGCAGCAAGGCACGCCCCCCGCTTTCTGGGAAGACGAGGAATCCGCATAGTCGTCGTGTCGGCAGCATGATGGAAAACGTGAAAAAGCACTGCTGCGTTCCCGCCCGCGAGCGTGAGACGCATGAATCTGCGGGGGCGGCGACGGTTGCCAGCCCGGGGCAAAAGGTGGACCGCGCCCGGCTGCTTGCCGTCCCCGGCGCCGAATTCCTCATGGGCAGCGAAACGCCGGATGGCTTTCCGGAAGATGGCGAAGGCCCCTGTCGGCGCGTCCGCCTGGACGATTTCCGGATTTCCGCCACCGCCGTCACCAACCGCGAGTTTCGCAAATTTGTTCATGAAACGCGCTACGTCACCGAGGCGGAATGCTTCGGAAGCTCCTTTGTTTTTTATCTGCAGGCACCGGACGCCGTCCGGCAGGCTGCTCGCGTGGTGCCCGGCGGCCTGCCCTGGTGGCTGCCGGTGCCCGGCGCATGCTGGCAGCGCCCGGAAGGCCCCGGCTCGCACATCTACCATCGGCTGGACCATCCGGTGGTACACGTTTCCTGGAACGACGCGCACGCCTATTGCCTTTGGAGCGGGCAGCGCCTGCCGACCGAGGCCGAATGGGAATACGCCGCGCGCGGCGGCCTGCACGCAAAAAAATATCCGTGGGGCGACGAGCTGGAACCCGAAGGCAGGCCGCGCTGCAATATCTGGCAAGGCGCTTTCCCCAATCAGCCTGCCGAGACCTGGCATCCCGGCACCCTGCCGGCGCGCTCGTTCGAACCAAACGGCTTCGGCCT
>Ga0164242_10009355_pt1 | contig 10578 bp, 11 predicted proteins | sample OricomgcompostMG_FD_108783 | JGI IMG/M metagenome (GOLD analysis project Ga0164242, IMG submission 108783) | Miracle-Growth compost microbial communities from Emeryville, California, USA - Original compost - Miracle growth compost (MG) ... | reverse complement strand
GGTCGCCGGGTCGAGATCGACCAGCGGCTGGCCAGCCCGAACCCGCTCGGTATCGTCGGCATATAGCGCGATCACCGTCCCCGGCTCGCGCGCGGTGATCGTCACCGTATCGCCGCCAACATAGGCATCATCGGTGGATTCGCTGGGTGCGGCGAGAAACAGCCGATAGATAATATAGGCCAGCACCGCGATAACGACGATCACGGCAAGGATGGTCAGCCCCCTGCGTCGTGCGCGTCGATTGCCCCGCTCGGCCGGTGCTACGACAACGGCTTCAGGCTGCGCCTTCTCGGGACGGCCTTCGCCGGCATGTTCCTGCCGGACATCCTCTGGTATGGCGTCGGTCATTGCGCGTTCCTTGCGTCAGCGACTGCACTCTCGTCGGCGGGATCGAACCCGCCGCCCACGGCGACCAGCAGCTGGATTTCAGCGATTGCCTTGTCGGCTTCGAGATTGACTGTTTCCTGTTGCGCCGCGAGCAGGCGAACATCGGACCCGATCAGATCGAGGCGTGAATCGAGCCCTGCCGATACCCGCACGTCGTTAAGCCGCCGCACCTCGGCAAGCCCGCTTGCGGCGCGGCGTTGCTGGTCGAGATCATTGCCCAGCGTCCGGACGCGGGTCAGCGCGTCGGCTGTTTCACGTACTGCGCCAAGCACTGCCTCGTTATAGCCGGCGATCGCCTCGTCGACCTTGGCGGTCGCGCCTTCATATCCGGCCTTCAGCTTGCCGCCTTCGAAGATCGGCAGATGGATCGCCGCACCGGCGCCATAAGTGGACGCATCGCTGGAAAACAGATTGCCGATTCCCAGCGCCTGCAAGCCGGCGAGGCCGAGCAGATTGACGTTGGGGTAAAAAGCCTTGCGCGCCACGTCGCGCCCGGCTGCTGCGGCGGCGATGCGGGCCTTCGCGCCAAGAATATCGGGGCGGCGCGCCAGCAGATCGGCGGGCAAATCCGTGGGCAGCGTCATTGCCGTGCCGAGATCGAGGTGCGTCGCCGCGATCGTCGGATAATAATCGGCGCCTTTGCCTGCGAGCAGCGCAAGCGCATGAACCACCGTCTCACGCTGCCCTTTTGCTGCGACAAGCGCCTGGCGCGCCTGGGCAGGCAGTGTCTCGGCGGCGCGCACGTCGATATCGCTGTCCAGCTGGCTGTTCACGCGGACATGGGCGAGCGATACGGCATGATCGCGCTGATCGACAGTCGACTGCGCCAGCGCGATCTGCTGGTCCGCGCGTGCCAGCTCGACATAGGTCTGCACCACCGAACCGGCGAGCGCGAGCCGCGCCGCCGCATAATCGAGCCGCGCGGCGTCAGCGCCGGCCTGCGCCTGGCGCACCGCATCGGCCTGGCGCCCCCAGAAATCGAGCGTCCAGTTGAGGTTGGCCTGCGCCTGGCCGACCCAGCGGAACGTGCCGCCATAAGGCGGCGGGATAATGTAGACGCTGCTCAGTCGCTGGAATTGCTCACTCGCATCGACGGTTATCTGGAGCCGCCGATCGGCGTCGGCACCGGCGAGCACGCTATCGGCGCTGCGCACCCGCGCCATCGCGGCATCGAGCCGCGGGTTGCCGGCAAGGGCATCGCTGACAATGCGATCGAGTTGCGGATCGCCCAGCGATGTCCACCAGTCGCTCGCCACGGGCGCAGCCGATGCCGCACCAAGCCCGACCGCATGGCCGGTGAGGGGCGCGACGTTGACGCGCGCCGTCGGCACCGCGCACGCGCTGAGCAAAAGGCTGACGACAAGCGTCGCGGCAGGCAATCGGCGCTTCATGCACGCCCCTCTTCTTCTTCCAGCGCTTCCATGCGCTGCAATAACTTGGTCAGCGTGTTGATCAGCTGGACGATTTCTTCACGTGCAAAGACGCTGAGAATCATGTTCCATTCGTCGACCACGGTCGCCGCCAGCTTTACCAGCATCTTGTACCCGGCATCCGGGAGCGTCAGCTTGGTTACGCGGCGATCGGCGGGATCACGGGTGCGCACGATATAGCCGCGCTCCTCGAGCTGATCGAGAACTCGGGTCATCGCCCCCGCATCGTGGTCGAGGTTACGTGCCAGTCCGGAGCAGGTATCGGCAGTGCTCGCCCATATCAGCGCCAGCACGGCCCATTGGGTAAAGGTGATGTCGCTGCCGTCAAAGGCGCGCTCGATACGGTTGGCACCGAGCTTGTCGAGCCGGCGCAGCAGATAGCCCAACGATACGCAGGGCCGAAAGCTCTCAATTTCGTAGAAATCGTTTTCCATTATCCATGCCTGGGCAATGATTGCCCGGGCAGGTAATAACGGTCCGCCTTTTCGTCAAGGTGATTGGGCGCAAAGCCAATGGCGGGGTTCCTTGCAGCCGGCGCGAGAACCCTGCCCAGAAAACCGTGCTGACCGGCCGGCGCCAGCCACGATGTTGGTCCGTTGGTTTATCGCGCTTGCAACGCGTGGACGATCAGGTCCACTGCGCCAGCCAATCCGCCAGCGCCTGAGGAGACATGCTACGAGCGTCGGCCAGCGCTTCGGCATGGCCTCTGTTGACGACACGGTCCGTACGCGGATCAATCACCAGAACGGCCGGCACACCGGCCAGTTTGGCGATTCCGTAATGCCGGGCGATAGCGAGATTCCTGTCGAAACGGCCAACGTCCACCATCACGCGCACATAATGGGCATCGAGGAAGGTCCGGAGGTGAGGCAATTGCATCGTGCCCGCCAGAATGCGGCAATCCAGGCACCAATTGCCCCCCATGTCGATAAGCAACAGCTTGTGCCGGGCACGTGCTTCCGCCCTGGCAGCGGCGACCGCTCTGCCGGCATCCGCCTGCTCGTCATAGGGCAAGGGCAGCGGCTGGGGGAGCGCGTTAAAGCTCGATGCGCCGACCTTGGGCGCGGGTGCGTGTGACGGCATCGCCGCGACAGCGCCGACGGAAAATGCGGCAACCAACGGAGCGAGCATGGCGCGCATAGGAAGGATCCTCAAACTGCGCGCAATTGCCGCAACGATCGTCTACGGCCATCCAGCTTCGCCTTGCCGTCCAGCGATCGCGCGCAAGAACAGGCAGGGCGAGCGCCCATGGCGCCGCCCTGCCCAAACGATGGTTATTCGCTCGGCTGCAGATTCACCGCGGCATATTTGCCGCGACGATCGACCTCGAGCTCGAAAGACAGACGATCGCCCTCGTTCAATGTCGGCATGCCGGCACGCTCGACCGCCGAGATATGCACGAATGCATCAGGCTGGCCATCATCGCGCTGAATGAAGCCGAATCCCTTCATCGCATTGAAGAACTTGACCGTACCGGTCGCCTTCTCGCCGGTCAGCTGACGCTGCGGCCCGCCGCGATCACCGCCGCCGAAACCGCCCTCGCGCGGTGCGCGGGGTTCGCGCTCCTGCACCGGCATCGGCTCGCCGTCGATCTTGAGATCGGTCGCCGACACGCGGCCGCCGCGATCGACCAGGGTGAAGCTCAGGGGCTGCCCTTCGGCGAGACCGGTCAGACCCGCCTGCTCAACCGCCGAAATGTGAACGAACACATCCTCACCGCCATCGTCGCGAACGACAAAGCCGAACCCCTTCTGGGCGTTGAAGAACTTGACCGTGCCGGAACCTTCGCCGACGACCTGCGGCGGCATGCCGCGGCCGCCGCCGAATCCGCCGCCACCGCCACCGCTCCGGAAGCCGCCGCCGCCACCGCCGAAGCGATCACCGCCCCCACCGAAACGGTCACCACCACCGAAGCGATCACCGCCGCCGAAACGGTCACCACCACCAAAGCTGCGATCCTCGAACCCGCCGAAATCGTCACCGCCGAAATTGTCGCGCTTATCCCTACCGCGACCACCGCGGCGTCCTCTATCGAAACTCATGCCCTGTTCGTCTTCCCGGTTCGTCCAAATTCACATACATAAAGCCAAGCGCCGGACGACGAACGCAGGTCTTCGGGCGCTCCGCCGAACGCGCCATTGCCCCTACATAGACCAAAACAAGTCCCGTCGCGAACAAAATCGTGACATCCCCGCGAGAAGCGCTTTCGATTGTTGCGTCGCCGTGGCCGGCGCGGCACAGACAACCGATGCCGCTCGTCACCCTGATCACCGATCCAGCCGCCTGGGCCGCGCTCGTTACGCTGGTGATAATGGAACTGGTGCTTGGCATCGACAACCTCGTTTTCGTGTCGATCGTGTCCAACAAGGTGCCCGAGGTCAGCCGGACCAGGGTGCGTCGACTCGGCATCGGGCTGGCGTTGATCTTGCGCCTGGCCCTGCTGTCGATGATCGCCTGGATTGTCGGGTTGACGGCGCCGGTGTTCGATCTGGGGCTGGTCGGCCCCGTCGACAGCCACGGACAACCCAGCTTCGAAACCGCCTTTTCCGCCCGCGATCTGATCCTGCTCGCCGGTGGATTGTTCCTGATCTGGAAAGCGACCACCGAGATTCATCAAACGATGAGCGGAGAGGCGCATGGCGAAGGCGGCATGGCCGCGAAAGCCGTTCTCAGCGTCGGCGCGGCGATCGTCCAGATCCTGCTGCTCGACATGGTATTCTCGATCGATTCGATCCTCACCGCCGTTGGCATGACCGATCACCTGCCGGTGATGATCGTTGCCGTGGTCCTCGCCGTCGGCCTGATGCTGCTCGCCGCCGATCCGCTGGCCAATTTCATCAACAGGAACCCGACCGTGGTGATGCTGGCGTTGGGCTTTCTGCTGATGATCGGCGTCGTGCTGATCGCGGAGGCTTTCGGCGCTCACGTTCCCAAAGGCTATATCTACACCGCGATGGCCTTTTCGGCTGCGGTGGAGACGCTCAATATCGTCGCCCGGCGGCGGCGTGAACGGGCGAGGCATTGAGCCGGGTCGCGAACGGGTATAGGCGCGGCGCATGACCGTCCATTTCCATGAAGAAGATATTCCCGCCGCCAGCCTGTTTGGCGCGGGGCCGATCGCCGTCGACACCGAAACCATGGGGCTCATCACCCCGCGCGACAGGTTGTGCGTCGTTCAACTGTCCGACGGCGGCAGCGACCAGCATCTCGTTCGCTTCGCACCGGGCAGCGACTATGCCGCCCCCAACCTCAAGGCGCTGCTCGGCGATCCCGCGAGGCTCAAGCTCTATCATTTCGGCCGCTTCGATCTCGCCGCGATCCAGCATTATCTCGGCGTCGTTGCCGCGCCGGCTTACTGCACCAAGATCGCCTCACGCCTGGTGCGCACCTATACCGACCGGCATGGCCTGAAGGAATTGGTCCGGGAGCTTCTCGGCCAGGATATTTCCAAGCAGCAGCAATCGAGCGATTGGGGTGGCCCGTCGCTGAGCGATGCGCAGAAGGATTATGCGGCATCGGACGTGCGCTATCTCCACGCCTTGAAGGAGGAGCTTGACCGGCGGCTGGCCCGCGAAGGCCGCACCGCGCTTGCCCAGTCCTGCTTCGATTTCCTGCCAGCCCGCGCCGCGCTGGATCTCGCCGGCTGGCCGGACATCGATATCTTCGCGCATGCCTGACGCGACACCCGGCCGAAGCGCTCCTTATGTCTGAAGTCGCTCGCCAGATGCGATCGGCGCGGCAGATCTGGGCGGCGCCCGGCAGCCGCCACGATCGCATGATCGGCTTCCTGCGGATCACCTTGCCGATGGCGATCGGCGTACTTGCCGCCTTCCTCGTCATGGCGCCGCTGACGCGCAGCGGCGACGCCAGTTTCCTGCTCGCCAAGAACAATGTCGCGGTGGCGCAGGAGCGGCTCAAGATCGAGCAAGCCAGCTATCGCGGGCAGGACAGCAAGGGCCAACCGTTCGAGCTCACCGCCAATTCGGCGATCCAGAAGAGTTCCGCTGAACCGATCGTGCGAATGAACGGCCTTGCCGCCGAAATCGGGTTGGCTGACGGGCCGGCGCGGATCGTCGCCGGTCAGGGGCGCTACAACATGACGTCCGAACGAGTCGCCCTCGACGGCCCCATCACCTTTCAGTCGGCGAATGGCTATCAGCTCGACACGTCGAATGCGACCGTCGATCTGAAGAGCCGCACGATGCAAAGCCAGGGCGCGGTGAAGGGTTCGGCGCCCCAGGGCACGTTCAGCGCCGATCACATGTCGGCCAATCTCGAGAATCGCAGCGTCTCGCTGGATGGCCATGCCCGCTTGCGGATCGTGCCGGGAAAGAACAAATAGCGGGCCATGCCGCTTTTCGCCCGCGCCTTGCTGCCGCTTGCCGCCCTCGTCGCCGTGCCGGTGCTCGCGCAGGTGCGCCACGATTCGCGCGCGCCGATCGATTTCAACGCCGCCCATATCGAATTGCAGGACAAGAATAATCGCGCGATCCTTTCGGGCGGCGTGACGCTGAAACAGGCCGAAATGACCTTGCAGGCGAACCGGATGACGGTGAGCTATACCGGTCAGGTGCTCAACGGCTCGCCGCAGGTCTCCCGGTTTGACGCCGCCGGCGGCGTGACGGTGGCTCGCCCCAACCAGACCGCACGTGGGCAATATGCGGTCTATGATCTCAACAAGCGCGTCATCACGATACTGGGCGCGGTGACGCTGACTCAAGGCAGCGATACCGTCAGCGGTGGCCGCCTGACGCTCGACCTCGATACCGGGCATGCCGTGATCGACGGCTCCTCGGTCGGCGGCGCGGCGGCAAGTGGCGCGCCAGGCAACGCCACGACAAGCGGCGGACGCGTAACCGGGCGCTTTTCCGTGCCCGATCGCAACAGCGAGTCGGGCGGTTCAAACGGTCAATAGCCGGGAAATGGCCGCTTTCTGCCTTTGAACCGGAATGCGGCTTGGCCTACATGGACATGCACGAAACCTGCCAATCGCGCCGATCTCCCCCGATCGAGCGCGGCACGAGGACCGCAGATGGAAGAAATCTCCAGCCTGGCTGAGGCTGAGCCGATCATCGAAACGCCGCCAGCCGATGGGCTGGCGGTAATCTCGATCGCCAAGGCTTACGACAAGCGGCCGGTATTGACCGACGTTTCGGTTTCGGTCGGGCGCGGCGAGGTGGTGGGGCTGCTGGGGCCTAACGGCGCCGGCAAGACGACCTGTTTCTATTCGGTGATGGGCCTGGTCAAACCTGATTCGGGCCGCGTGATGCTCGACGGCGACGATATCACCGGGCTGCCGATGTATCGGCGCGCGATCCTGGGGCTGGGCTATCTGCCGCAGGAAACCTCGATCTTCCGCGGCCTTACGATCGAAAAGAACATCCTGACCGTCCTTGAGCTCGCCGAGCCCGATCCCGCGGCGCGTCAGGAGAAGCTTGATCGGCTGCTCGACGAATTCGGGCTGACCCGGCTTCGCGATGCGCCTGCCATGGCGCTGTCGGGCGGCGAGCGGCGGCGAGCGGAAATCGCCCGCGCGCTGGCGGCGGATCCGTCGATCATGCTGCTCGACGAGCCGTTCGCCGGCATCGATCCGATCTCGATCGCCGACATCCGCGATCTCGTGAAGGATCTGAAACGGCGTGACATCGGCGTGCTGATCACCGATCACAATGTCCGTGAGACGCTCGACATCGTCGATCGCGCCTACATCATCTATGATGGCCGCGTGCTGTTCACCGGCTCACCCGATGAACTCGTCGCCGATGCCAATGTACGGCGGCTGTATCTCGGCGAAGGTTTCTCGCTGTGACCGGGCTGGAGCTGGACATCTGATCAATGTCCCTCGCGCCGCGCCTCGATCTCAGGCAAACGCAATCGCTGGTCATGACGCCGCAATTGCAGCAGGCGATCCGCCTGCTCGCGTTGTCGAACCTCGAGATCGAAACCTATATCGCCGAGGAAATCGAGAAGAACCCGCTGCTGGAAGCCGGGCCGGACGATGACGGGCCGGGGTCCGAGGATATCGAGCCCGGCGCGCCGGCGGGAGATACGGAACCGGCGGGTGCTGATGCCCTGATCGAGGGGCGCAGCGGTAGCGAGGCCGCGCTTGACGTCGACTTCGCCACGGACAGTTTCCACCATGACAGCGCCAGCGATGCAATAGGCGGGATCGACGGCGGCCTGGGGATGAACGGCCTCGGCAGCGGCGGCTCGGCGAGCGAGGACGGACCCGATCTCGATACAGTCGTCGATGCCGCCGAAACGCTTGGCGACCATCTCCTCGCCCAGGCCGGCGCAACGATCGATCGTCAAGACATGGCCATCGCCATCCACCTGATCGACCAGATCGACGAGACCGGCTATCTCACTGTGCCGCTGCTCGACATCGCCGATCGCCTCGCGGCACCGTTGGCGCGGATCGAAGCCGTGCTGATGCAGATCCAGACGTTCGATCCCACCGGGGTCGGTGCGCGCAATCTTGCGGAATGTCTGGCGCTCCAAGCCAGGGAAGCGGATCGCTACGATCCCTGCATGGCGCGACTGATCGATCATCTCGATCTCGTCGCACGGGGCGATCTTGCCAAACTGAAACGCCTTTGCGCGGTCGACGACGAAGACCTGGCCGACATGATCCGCGAACTCCGGAACTACGATCCCAAGCCCGGCCTGCGTTTCGGCGGAGAACCGCTTCAGGCGGTGGTGCCCGATCTGTTCGTTGCCCGGCGCAAGTCAGGCTGGGCGATCGAGATCAACGCCGCCACCCTGCCCCGCGTGCTGGTCAATCGCTCTTATTATGCCGAATTGTCGTCCGGGCCGCAGGACAAGGCATCGCGAAACTGGCTTTCCGATTGCCTCGCCAGCGCCAACTGGCTGGTCAAGGCGCTCGATCAGCGGCAGCGGACGATCATCAAGGTGGCGACCGAAATCGTCAAACAGCAGGAAGAGTTTTTCCTGAAGGGCATCGAGCATCTCAGGCCCATGACATTGAAGCAGATCGCCGACGCGATCGAGATGCACGAATCGACCGTCAGCCGCGTGACCAGCAATAAATATCTCAGCTGCGCGCGCGGCCTGTTCGAGCTCAAATATTTCTTCACCTCGGCAATTGCCGCCGCCGACGGCGGCGAGGCGGTGTCGGCCACGGCGGTGAAAAGCGCAATCCGTCAGCTCATCGCCGGCGAAGGCAGCAAGATCCTGTCGGACGACACGCTGGTCGACCTGCTGAGGGCCAGGGGATTCGATATCGCCAGACGCACCGTGGCCAAATATCGCGAGGCGCTGGGGATCGGCAGCTCGGTGCAGCGACGCCGGCAAAAGGCGCTCGATGGCGCCGGACAGCGCGGATGAGCCAGCGAGACGAGGATCGGCAACCCTCGCCAGGCAATCCCCATCATTGCCGGTGCCGCGCCGAGCGGTCTTGAGCGAGCCCGGCCCCCGGTCTAGGGCAGGCCAAACGTTAGCAAGGGCTCAGGAAGCGATGAAGAACAAACTGGTGACGCTTGTCGGCGGCGGCGGGTTCGTTGGCCGTTATGTCGCGCAGGCTCTGCTGAAGAGCGGGGCGCGGCTGCGCATCGCCCAACGCGATCCGCGCCAGGCCTATTTCCTGCGGCCGCTGGGCGGCCTTGGCCAGACCCAGTTTGTCGCCGTGGACGTTCGCAAGCCGGATACGGTCGCTCGCGCCGTCAAGGGGGCGGACGCGGTCGTCAATCTGGTCGGCCTGCTCTCCGGCGATCTTGACAATGTTCACGTCAACGGCGCGAAAAACGTGGCCGAAGCCTGCGCCGCGGCCGGGGTGGAGGCGCTGGTCCACCTCTCGGCGATCGGCGCCGATCCGCAGGCTGACTCGCGCTACGGGCGGAGCAAGGGCGAAGGGGAAGAGGCGGTACGCGCCGCTTTCCCCAACGCCACGATCATGCGGCCCTCGATCATCTTCGGGCGCGAGGATCGCTTCATCAACCGCTTTGCCGAAATGATTGCGGCGGCATCTGCAGTCCCTCTGCTTCACATCGTGCCGGTTCTGCGTGCCGGAACGCGGTTTCAACCGGTGTTCGTTGGCGACATCGCTGCCGCGATCGCCAAGGCGCTGTCCGACCCCGAGCGTTACGGCGGCAAGACGTTCGAGCTCGGCGGCCCCGACCAGATCTCGATGGCAGACCTGCTACGCTGGATCGCCCGCGAGATCGGCCGCGATCCGAAATTCATCGAAATGCCCGACGCGCTCGGCGACGTGATGGCCAGTGCCGGCTTCCTGCCGGGCGCGCCGATCACGCGCGATCAGTGGCTGATGCTTCAGCGCGATAATGTGGTGCGCGCCGGCGCCGAGGGCCTGGCCGCATTCGGCATCACGCCGACCCCGCTTGCCGCCGTCGCGCCGCATTATCTGGTTCGCTTCCGGCGCAACGGCCGCTTCGCCGATATCGATCGCGCCGCCTGACGGCGGCGGTTCGCGGCCACTCTCCGGCCGGGCTTGTTTTGTCCACCCCTTAAAGGCGCATCTGCATGCCGTTGATCGTCACCGCCATTCTGCTCGGAATCGTCGAGGGGCTGACCGAATTCATCCCCGTCTCCTCGACCGGGCACCTGATCCTCGCCAGCGAGCTGTTCGGCTATTCGGCCGATCAATGGGCGGTGTTCAACATCGTCATCCAGCTCGGCGCCATTCTTGCCGTGATCGTTCTTTACTGGCGCACGTTCTGGGCGGTCGCGCAGGGCATGATCCGGCGAGAGCCGGTATCCTGGCGGTTCGCGCGCAACGTGGTCG
>Ga0164242_10009354_pt1 | contig 10578 bp, 4 predicted proteins | sample OricomgcompostMG_FD_108783 | JGI IMG/M metagenome (GOLD analysis project Ga0164242, IMG submission 108783) | Miracle-Growth compost microbial communities from Emeryville, California, USA - Original compost - Miracle growth compost (MG) ... | reverse complement strand
GGTGATGGGAAACCTGGCAGCGTTACTTGGCTCACTGTACCTTTACGTCTGGGGAAGTGTGAGCATGCCCGAGGGAGTAGACGAAGCTCGGTACATCCGTGCCCGAAAAGGCATTGTGGAGACGCTGAATAAAGCGAGAGGAACCATTCGCATCAAGGGTGTTGAGGAAGACGAAGCTTGGGAGGGGTGGCAAGAAGTTGGAGCAACTGATATTGACAACGCGGCCCTAAAAGTGAACCGACACGGATGGTTGGAAGGCGACTGGGCGACGGGAATTGAGGACCTAGTCCAGAGGCATGAAGCGAACGAACCTAGAGGCGAGGGCGAGGGCGAGGGCGAGGATGAGGACGGCGCCGAAAACATCCAGACTGACCGGATCAAACGAGCCGACACGATGTTCCAGGACAGATACGACTTCTTGAGCGAGCGCAGGAGAATAGAGTATGCAAGTTGGAAGGAGGGGATACTCGAGAGAATCAAGGGCCTGGAAAGGGGCACGGATGCCATGGAGGTAGACTCTTAGCAGCAGGAGCGCCGTCCTCGGGTTAGGAGCAACCTAATACTCCTTTGATTTCGCTCCTTTTAACGACTTTTACGTTCATTCCTCTAACCTCAAAGCTAACTATGTCCGAGCCAGAGTCTAGTCTCCAACAAACCTAACGAATTCTCTCTCGTCCGCGGCAATTTTGGCTCCCATAGCGTGAGCTGCCTCATGCGCCATTCGCCTGCAAGCTCTTGACCGTGTCCACCACACTTTGCTCTAGAGAAATCCACTTGATACCTAGCAACTTGCGCGTCTCGGTGTTGTCGTACTTGTATCTTTGGTTTTCCGGCGGCATTTCGCCGCCCTTGACATCCTCGGCGGGCAACTTGTCCGCGAGCTCGGGGAAGTTCTTCCTCAAGATAGGCACAACCTCGCTGTTACAGAACGGTCCGGTGACGGCGAACAGCCTTCTACCTCCTGCCTCCGGGATCTCCAAGCCGGCCTTGACGTGGGCGGCTGCAACATCTCTGACATCGACCCAGTTCAGCGCCGCGCCGGTCGAGGGGACCTCGTTCTTCCACTTCCCCTGGATCGCGTCGAGGAAGCGCTGGTTGCTCGTGTTGACCGAGTCCAGGTTGGCGAGGTGGTGCACGAGGGGGCCGAATACCAGGGGAGGGTTGACGGTGGCGATGTCGAACTTGGCGCCGTTGCTCTTGTCGGCTACGAAGTCCCAGGCCGCCTTCTCCGCCAGCGTCTTGGACGCGCGATACGCGGTGGCCGGGCTGCTGTAGATCTGGTCAATGGTCACCGGGTTCCACGACTTCTCGTTGAAGGTGGTGTTTGGGTCCGCCATGTGATCCTCGTGGATGATGGCGGCGAACGAGCTAGTGATGACGACGCGTCTAACGCTCGGCGCCGACCTCGCGATAGCCTTGAGGATCCCTGTCGTGCCGATGACAGCAGGGTCTACGAGATCCTTCTTGGGGTCCGCTTTGCGGTTGAGGGAATTGTCAGCTAGCTGCTCCGATTTTGGTGGAGATGTTGCGTTTCCAATATCACTCACTGATCTTAAAGTGGAATGGGGAGGCCGTATGAAGGACCACCTCTAGGCCGGGAATCTTGACAACCTCGTCAAAAGCATCCGACTGTGCGATGTCAGGCACAATGACGATATTCAGCTGATCCTGAGTCTTGTCATGATACTGCTTGCGGATATTTTTTGCCTTTTCCTCAGACCGGACCGTCGTTACGACGGAATGTCCCTTGCTGAGAAGCTGGTCGAGGATATGGGCTACATGCCATGGTCAGCTCTGTCAGAACCATCGTATCCCCTGAATCAAAACTCCGCCCCTATGCTTTAAATCGCATCTTACTCACCGGCGATGAAGCCAGAACCACCTGCGCATCGAGTTAGCAACCAGAGTTCAAGGGCCGCGACGCCTCTGCGGGGTATGGCGCTCTCGCTAAGTCAGGGGCATACCAGTGAGTAGGACTTTGGTCATTTTTGCGGCTAAGGTATATCTATTGAGGACTTTTAATTCAAATCTAACAATATGGTCAAAAAACCTACAATGAAGTTTGATCACAAGAGGGGTTTATAATTCCCACCGGCTTGCTTCGACGTCCCCGCCTATCGCGTACCCCACACGATGCCGCGCCGTCATAGGGGTGGAGATCATAGGAGATGCCATTAAGACCGCCGATGTCGACACTATGACCGACAGTTTATCTCCGCCAATAAAAACGGCGATCGGCGTTAACGATTACAAAGTCAATCGATTAGTAAACATCGAGAAAGGGGCTGCACTCCCCCCCGACAATTTACTCCTTACGAATGGCCAACGCCGCGTATGATGTTTTGTTTCGGGCTTACGGGATCACGCGCTTAAGAGACTACGGGTAAGTCCCGATAACCGTTCAAGTGAGTGGCCAAACACGCCACCGAGGGCTATTCATCACATCGCTACCAAGGTTAGCCACCGGACCTCGAGTGAAGCCTCTAGGGCGGTGGCAGATCTCAATGACCAAGTGGTTGGTCAAGCCGTTGCCGTTAGGATCCCAAATTCCTAGACATGATGGTCGGCTTTGAACGACGTTTTACACGGGCTCGAAGATATCGGGTGACTCCTCGACTGCTTGCGAGACACGTCACACTCTCAGCATGGTGGCTAGCCGGGTATCCCGAATGTCTGGTAGCGTTTGCGCCCCATACTGCCGTCGAAGGGTGAACAGGAAGACGTCGCTTACATCCATTCGATCTTATTAGTACCCGGGCATAGGTATCAACACGCCGTGTAGAGTCGTCGAGGGGAACAATTACGCCGGAATTGTGTGTTGACGCGCTGTCTTGCAGCCCACCCTCTATCCATCTCTCCCACCATCTGACATATCTGTCTCGTCTCTGCCGCACTAGAGCTGCCATCCGATTGCATCGCTTTTGTGTTTCCCCGATAAGAGTATGTCTCTCTACTTTGCGCCCTAGAGTTGTTGTTGCTCACCCTCTCTGTTTGTTTACACGTTGTGGCTGGTCGTCCTCACCCACGGAAGTCCGACACCATTGGAACTGCGTAGGCTCCACCCCCTCCATAGTCTGAATATTGGTTGACACATTCCTCCTTGCCATCATCTATAAAACGACTCTTCCACGTGCCGGTTGTTCTGGAGGCTGGTCCTACACCATTCTATATCTCCCGGGTAGGTTACCTCCCGGGTAAGTCTGTCAATGCTTTAAAGGTTCAACCCTGGCCTTTTGAAGCGAGGTAAACGTTAAAGCAGGCCCAACCAAAAGTAACGAGAGGTCTAAAGGCAAATAAACACTCGTGGCTCGAAAATTTCTTTCATCAACGACACGAGTTAAGGTGCAACAGTACTCTCAGATCTTCAACAAAGGTATCCCTCCAGCATTTTTGCAGTCCCACAATCTCGGACAGTACCTTCGGCTCTGGAGATAACCTACCCGGGAGGGAGCAAGGGTATTTGTCCTCGGGGCTTGTTCCATGAGACGGATTCGCTTCGCTAAGCCATACATTTCCCACGATTCAGCAATCTCGCGGTTGCACTGTCGCGAAGTAGGCCTAAGGTAATCATGACTGAGATTTGTACAGGTACAAAAGGCACACCCGAATCCCTCCCCCTGAACTCCTGGTGATCCAGTAGCTTTCGGCCGGCACAACCCAGGGTTCATCGGATTGTTAGGCCTCTGGATCGGTGACCCTCCCCGTGGTACCTCCATACCTAGAGATAGGCCCGGTCTGTATCACAGACCACCTTGCCCGAACTCTAAACGGCATCCAATCGAGCCGTCTCTGCCCCTTTCTCGGCATAGCTAATCCAATCCTACGGAGATGAGACTGTCAGCTCTAAAGTTACCATGGCCTTCACAGCAATCCGTCGGAATGGCCTAGTCCACTCTTGCCTAAAAAAGGACTCGAAATAGCGGACCCGCCGAAGCAACTGTCCTATATTTCTCTGCAATCGCGCGGCATTCCGTATGCCTTCCTGCAGCTGAGCTGAGCGGCCCATCTCCATCTCAGGCGTCACCCCACTCAGGGGAGGCACGGGTAGATGCATCTCCCCTCGCCGCTTTGGCATGCCCAACCCTGCTGCACGGTTCTCATACGAGACTATTAATTCTCGTCCGACGGAGACGCGCAGACGGGGTAGAACAGAGATAATCCTTTTGTTCCAGTGACACACCGTCGCCCCTGGCGCCAGCCTACCGTGTCTGGCCGATCGCTCCCCTCCCCCTCTCTCTATCGTGTTCTGCAGCTGTCGTGTTGCCACGCCATCGTCATCGCCATGTGTGAGGATGGAAGTGGGGGCGGCCGCAGGCTGGGGTATATAGCAAGCACGTAGGGGCGCGGCAGAACCCCGAGGTGGTCTGGTCCCTTTTTGCTGGATGCAACCTGTCGGATCTGACTAGTGCTCTCCCTCCTGCCGGTCTGAACAGGCCATCCGTCACCAACGGGCTCCCTAACCCGGACCGAGACAGGTTCACCTGTTTGTCCCCACGCTCGTTTGCCACCACGCTCGTTTCACCTTGTAGCCCACCCAGGGCTCTAGGCTTGAAGTCCCTCGCGGCTTCATAACATGACTCTCGTTTTACTCCCCGTTCTGAATACATCCACTCACTTGTGTCTTGAGGAGACCACTATCGGTCTCACCGGTGTTGCAAAGTATGGTAGGGTTCGAACTGAACCGTTATGAATACTCGTTCAATGAGACGGAGGTGACCGAAAATGGCGGCCGGGCCAAAGGGGATCCTAGTCATCCTAGTGACCCTCCGAGGTGCTTGCAGAACTGCAGAGAGCAATTCCTCGAGCAGGCGTCAGGTGCTTACAAGGAGGACTTTGGCAAAGCGTGCATCTCTCTCGCAAATGATGGCCCAAACCAGCTTCTTTGGTCGCTTTACTGGTGCGACTCGACGTTCTGCGGGGTACATATCGACGAGAACGGTTCTCTGGGCCAAGACCGTGAGTCGTATCGATGTTGGCGCCGCTGAGGATTATCCTGCTAATGTCATGGTCAGCGAATGTCGATTTGATCATCAACCAGTGCCAGAAGTAAGTATATCTCATTCTGACCTATCAACTCTCCCTTTGCTTACGCAACTTCACAGCGCTGGATATTACTCTGTCTTCGATCCGGGACCGCCGCCGCCGGATTACTCTTGCCAAACGGTCGTGACCGGGCCCTCCGGATCAACAGGACAACAGAGCAAGTGGCAGCCCCTGGTGCAGACAGCAACGTCTGCTACTAGATCTGAAGTGCCAAATACCATCTCGGCCACACCTACCAGCTTAACCCTCACCACTGCGTCTCGAGCACACATAGCAACCTCTAGCGCTGCACTCGCGACGCCCCTTTCTTCAAATGCGCCACCCGGGCCATCGAGCACCCCCGCTCCTAATCTTTCCATTGGAGCTAAGATTGCGATCGGGGCATGTTCTGGCTTGGGTATATTGGCCCTGATAAGCTTATCACTCTTCCTATTCCGCTGGCGAAAGCAGCGGAACGCGGCATCCCCAACCGGCGTCAAGGCCCACATTCGACTCCACCGCGACCCGGAGCCAGATATGTCACCGAGCCCCCTGATCTCGGCCGCGCGGTCCACGGCCACGGCTAGCATCAAGTCTGCCCTGGCTCCACCCCTCCGGCTTGGTGACAGGAGATTCCTTCCTTCAATCCTCCGGCCGTCCAATCGCTCTCCGTCGCCGCCCCTGACTCCGCTTACACCAGTCAACAGCTACCCCGGCGGCGTCTTTCCTTCCTCGCCGATCTGCTCGCCTACAACTAACCGCCTAGTCCCGCGTCACGAGCGAGGGTTAAAGTCCCAAGGTTATCCGGTCTCGGGTCAGGCTCTGGCCCTCATTAATCGCCCCCGTGGTAGTCTGAGTGGCAGCTTCGCACCGTCGATAAAGTCATCCACCACAACGCAATCGTCTCTCCGGAACGAGACCCTCGTGGGGTCAGCTACGCCGTCTCTACAGCAAATCGCGCCTGGTAGCCCAGCCCGTCCGCCGCGACCTCATGAAGCGCCGGTTGAGATCCCGGACCTCGTCAAGCCCGACACGAAACCCGTCCCTGCGCCAACTATGATGCTACCCACAGCACCGGCCCCGGTGATGGCGGAGGTGGCGCGCGAGGGCCTTCCTCGTGGTGCCAGCTGGGGTAGCTGGGACGAAGGCTGGTACGTCGGCGGCGACGAGGCGCATGGGATTGGCATCGCGATCTCGCCACCGGAGAGCCGCTTGTATTTCCCGAAGGAGATGGTCTTAGGGTGGGGCCCGGGAATTGAGGTCGCTGTAGTGGCTGAGGGTGAGGCTGAGGCTAAGTTGGAGCCCTCGTCCCTGTCGTCGCTAGATGAAGGAGTGGAACCGGCATCGAGGAGAGTATCCGTTCTCCGGAAGGAGGTTCTTGAGCGCTTGGGAGGGGGATATTAAGAGGAGGACACGGACGATCTTTAGTGGCTCTAGGTAGCCAGTCAAGCAAGCAGGGGGTGATGTCCGCAGCGCGGCGGCTCGGCGATTCTGCTTTTTTTACATACATTCCTTCGTGAGTCGCTGGGTAGGCCGGATACTTGGATTACTTGATGGGGAGGAGGTTTAGTTATTTAAGTAGCGAGCTTGAAAAGAAGTAGTTAGCAGAATGCAAAGGATACCTCTTTACCTTGTGTGTGTGTTATGGACTGGGCGAATTTAGTCGGGACTAGGATGTAAACATTGGTTACACCTAGGTTGAGGGGGCAGCACTCCAGTGTCATTCTCAGAATTTTAAAGTTTATCCCTTCGTTACTGGAGAGAGCGGCTGCTTTATATATAAACCTTTACAACCAACCTCCGCCTTTAAAGCTCATAAGCCAGAGCAAATACCTCGCAGGATAGAGATGCCGAGGATAACTACCAGTCCGAAAAGACGTAATTTTTGGGATTAAACCAAGGCCCTGACGTCTCTTGCGAAGGTCTTCAGTTATGGAATAGTAATGATGTAATCTCCCTCACCTGGACCTGGATTACGGCGGAAGAGAAGCCGGAACGAGAGTACTAATGCACCACTAGCCTCCAGATAGCCAACATTTTGAGAGACTCGGTATTCGGACCCCGGTCCCACCATATCCCGCATTACCCTAGGAAGAAGCCGATCCTCGGCCGGAGCGCCGTTCAACCAATGCGGGTCCTCCGCTTCCGTTTGAACGTACAGGCAAATCATGGCAAATCACGGCAAATCCCTGCGGATGACAGCCACTGTCTCCGCGAAGTCGTCGAGGCTTGGACTTTGAAATGGTCATCTTCCTAATCTTTCCATGTCTATTGAGGTCGGTAGAAACGACGAGAGGGGGAAAAAAACCAACGGCAGTAATAATGACAACACGACGGTAATGACAACATTAACGATAACGACGACGACGATAACCACAATACTAACCACAACTAGGTATGCTCCAATCCGTAACTACGACGTACCAAGACTGTGCTAACCTGTTACACACAAGGAAGTTGGCTGACAATGCCATTCTTTTTCTGTGCAACATAGAGACCGTGGTTTCCGGGGGCAGTCGCGAAATAGAGATGCTGCCGCATCCCGCATCCCGAGAGCCGAGAGCCTGAACCAACGAGGCACGATTCCTTATACCACTCGGTCATTGGCGTGCCATCTTCCTTGATGATTTTCATCTCGAGTTTAACTAGATCCCGACGGCATTGTCCATTTGGTGTATCCATCACCGAGGAACGACCAGGGTAGGTTGAGACATCGCAGCCAATGGCTTGTAGGTCCGCCGGCCGGACTCCCTGCACATTGGAGCCGGTTTCATTGACGATGGTGATGTCAAGTCTCTGGGCGGGATGGCCTCCGTACTTCGACGGGAACCGAATCCTAGCATGCAACTTGTGGTGTTAGCTAGAGAAGTAGAATGACTAGAAGAACAATATACCTGGTGCGCGTATTGGCGATATCGATGGTGAAAGCATGCTGACTGCGCCATTTGCTGTCATTCTCCTTCCTACTGAGACGCTGGACCAACAACACTCGGTGACATTTGATAGACCATGGCCTAAACAGAAATATTAGTAAAACATCAAAGATAGAAGGATGAGAGAATGCGGACAATTTCTTCAAACACAGCCTCGCCTTTGATGCGAAGTTTCTCGCTCTCCTCCTTACTGACACGCTTTCCGTCATGTACCCACATGGGCTGCTCCAGTGTGGGGGGTTCGCCATTGTTCTGGTAGTACTCGATGAGGAATTCGATGTTCTTGTTGTGCCGAGGGTCGTAGAACGGAGAGGTAGGCTCTAAGATCGAACGGAAAGACCGGACTTTGAGAGCGATAAACTCAGGTCGTCGGCAGGGACAGGTCCAAGACCAACAGTCCCCTGCATCGAATTTTGGAGTAGAGGACTCTTCTTGGGGAGATGCCATGTTGGATATTGTATTTGATGACGAATGTAGTGGTGGTAGGCTATCTGATGATGGGTGTAACGGGCTGTGCGATTTGATGATGGGTGTAACGGGTTGTGCGAAACGATGGTTGAGGAAGAAGAGTGTAAGGGGAAGTTGGAACTCTCTGGGTCTGCTGTTCCTTTTACGCTGAGTAGCACATGCCAAACTCTCCGCCCCAACAAGAAAATGGGGGTTGTTGGGTTGGTGCAAACCTAAATTACTGTGGAAGGTTCGACCAGCATCTGCAGACACTCCTCCCTCCCAATCGATAAGGCAGCGGCGAACCCGTGTTTGCGACATGTGTGTTTGAATAGACATCCCACTGCTAGCCTTTCTGCTCAGCTGCAAAACCGTGTTTGCGACTTGTGTGTTTTGTGAATAGACATCCCACTGCCAGCGATCGCTCAGCAGTCGGGGATAGTTGGACTGTTTACCGTCACTCCGGGACGGCCCTCACATTAGTATCCAGGTTATAGAGTTAGAGAGCTTCGAATTTATATCACAGGACTGCGCGAGATGACGATGTTAATAGCAAAGTGTATTTTGATAACTAGCAAAAGACCGCGAAGGCCGCGATAGCCACGATGTTTGATGGCAATACACGGCAAGCCTATGACCATCTGAAAGAACTAGCAAAACATCTCGATATCATCCCAACCGACGAGGCATCGGTCTACCACTCCTCATCCTCCTTCGTGCCCGGTTCAACTGACCAATCGTGGGCGGACTCAACCCCAGTCGAGGGATCAGCGGCGGTCTCAACTGGCCAATCATTTCCCCAGCTACCAGCATTGTCGTCAGTCGAAAGCATCTGCTGCAGCTGTCTCGTGAACTCGGTCGTCAGGCTCTTGCAGCTTCTCTCTGTCTTTGCCGACGGTTGTAGCGAGTTAAGTCCTGTTCGCGGTACCTTGCCATCATAACGTGGCTCGCGGTTGGCTCGGCGGTTGGCTCGGCAGTCGGCCTCGAGATGTCCAAAACCGTAGCATTTCCCGCATATGATCTTGGGAGCTCGACAATCGGCAGATGCGTGCTCGTCCGATGAACAAAGGCTGCAGTGCACGCCGGTAACGCAGTGCTCGTCAATGCGGTTCGTTGAGCCGCACTTGCTGCAGAGTTTGCGCTCGGGACAGTTCCGGGCAAAGTGACCCTTCTCTTCACAATGCCTGCATATGGAGCATTCCTCCGCCGTCTTGAGACACTCGCGCTTTATGTGGCCCTTTTCGCCACACCCGAGGCAGAACCTTTCCTTCTTAGGGCAGTCCTTGAAGAAATGGCCAGGTTCGCCGCAGGTACGACAGTTGTTGTCGTGCGGTTGAGAACAGTCCTTGGCCATATGGCCAGGTTGCTGGCATCGCCGGCAGGTCTTCGTAGGGCAACTGTCTTCGTCGTGTCCGATTCCTTTGCAGAGCTTGCACGGTTTGACCGCACAGTCGTCGTCGATATGCTCGTCGCTATAGCAATACCGGCACAAATTGCAATGGAGCTCGTAGTGGCCTGGCTTGCGGCAACGAAGGCATCGTTGGACATTGTCACAGTCGTCAACGATGTGGTCCTTGCCTCCACATCGAGAGCATGCCATGGGCTCCTCGCACTCGTTTGTCCGGTGACCCGACTGCCCACAGTTGAAACAATATCGGCGAGGGCAGTTCCTCGCGTCATGGTCACTATCCTTGCACTGGCCGCATTTGCTCTTGACCTTGCCATTTTCGCAAGTATCGTGTCCAGCATTCGGGTTCTGGCAATCAAGGCAGGTAGGAATGCGGATGATGGCACCATCCCGGTTCACTTCGTCATATAGCCGGCGTAACGCTTTAGCACGCGGCTCGACCTTCGGGTCTGCATCCCAGTTGGAAAACATGCCCCGGTTTAGGATGATGATCTCGCATTGCCGCGACTGAGTAAGAGTGAGGCATTGCCTACGCAGATCTCCACAGAAACCAAGGGATTGCGTCTTGGTATAGTCGATAATGCAGAGATCCGCTTCATCACCCTGAGACGAGTCGAGCGTGGCAAACTTCACGCGCTTCGCCTCTTCCACTGTGACCTGTTTGCTAGTGACGAGTTGGTCAAACGCTTGCTGGTAGGCCTGGAGCTGCGCGCGATAGTATGGCATAACCAAGATCGTGGCGGGCCCATCTCCCTTGCTGCTCGCCAG
>Ga0164242_10009353_pt1 | contig 10579 bp, 9 predicted proteins | sample OricomgcompostMG_FD_108783 | JGI IMG/M metagenome (GOLD analysis project Ga0164242, IMG submission 108783) | Miracle-Growth compost microbial communities from Emeryville, California, USA - Original compost - Miracle growth compost (MG) ... | reverse complement strand
GGCCTTTGGGTGGGGAAACCCGACAAAGGAGGCCGCTGTGCAGCGCGTTCGCGTGCTCATGATGCTCGTCGTCGTTTCTGCTCTATGCTCCTCGTCCGCCCAGGGACAGGCTGCCGCTGACGCCGTTCAACCGTTGCCACCGGTCTCCGGGCCGCTACAGTCACCGGCCGCGACGGAAATACCGACCCAAGCTCCGGAAAAAAACCCCGCCCAAGCTCCGGTGGGGCGACCCATCGAGCCGGAGCTGGAGCCGAACCCTGTTGCCTCGAGCCGGAGCAACCGCGGCGACAAGACGGTCGAACTCGCCCTCGGCGTCGGCTCGGCGACCGCGCCGCTACCGTCACTCGAAGCGGTTGCGGGCTACTACATAACGCCTGGAATCCTCGTTGAAGCCGATTATGCGCGCGGCCTGCTCAGCGCCTATTTCCTCGCGGTCTCCTCCGAGCTCGCGGTGGTTCGCGTCAAAAAGATCTGGGGGAACAGCTTTTATACGCGGCTCGGCGTCGGCCGTCGGCGCGTCGGTGCGTCGTTCACCCTCCAATCACTCGCCGGCACGGACGCCTTCGACACGGGTGCCACCGTCACGAGCGCCGGTGTCGATGCCGGTATCGGCAACGTCTGGCAGTGGGAGCATTTGACCTTCGGAGTCGATTGGCTCGGCCTGTTCTGGCCCGTGAAGCGCCTCGAGACCAACGACAACTTTCCCTTGAGTCGCGCCAGCACCGCCAACCGCCAGATCAAAGAGCGCATCTTCGACACCATAGCGAAGAGCAAATCCTTCGAGCTCCTGCGTTTTCACGTCGGTGTCAGCTTTTAGAGTGGCTGACCCCTAGGTTCGACTCATTTCAGGTCCTTGGAGACGCCAAATGCCAGCGTGTTAGCGAATGCGCGCTGCACGAGGCTTTCCGCCAAATCCGCGTGCAGATGCCAGTCGCTCATGTTGTACATGGCGCCGAGCGTCCAGCGGCCATAAAGTGAAAGACCGTTGGTAATGTGGGCATTGGTCTCGCCGTCGTCAACCAGCCGTCTTTCGCCGCCGGCGGCCGCGCTGATTTGCATCCCACCAAGGCCGACTTCACCGCGGAACGAGAGCGGCTGATTCTCGCGCATCACATAGCCGACGCCGCCGAGGAGGCCAAGACCCGACATGCTGATCGGGAGCTGCTCGACGATCTCGCTGTTACTCCGGGTAATACTCCCTTCCATCGCCGTGTAAACGCCGCGCGCGACGAGCTGAATCCCCTGCCACTTACGCCATTGAGCGAAGGCGGTGAATTCAGTTGCGGGACTCCCCTCACCAATCGAGACCTCCGAGTAACCGGCGGTCGCGCCCACCGCAACCATCGATGGTTCGTGGTAAACCTTATAAGCCGTCACGGGCTCTCCGGGTGACGTCGGGTTCTCGAGCAACGCGAGCTTATAACCTTTATGGATCGTACCGGTGCGGCCGTTGATCGCCACCGCGCGCCGCTCTCCACGCATGGCCATGATGCGGCCTTTCGCCACAAGCTCGCCGTCGTGGTTGAAAATGCCCACCTGGTCACCGATCGTCAGGTTCGTGCCTTCAGTAATGCAACGCGTTTGGTTCTTGTTGCATTGCAGATCACGCGCCAGCGCCGGAGTCGCCAGGATGCTCAAGAGCGCAAAGCTTGCCGTCAGGATCTTCGCCATGTTCCACCCCACTCGAGTCTTCGTTCGCTTGTAAACGGCTGCAAGATCAAGGCCGGCTTCACTTTTCAATGATTTCGATAGCTTGTAACAACCTTAAGGCGTCACGAACCTGAACGACGTCGAATCTATCGACGGCCGGACCGGTAAGCGGCGCGTAGCCTTAGGGCTACGGCATTGAGGCCGGTCAGCAGGATCTCAAGCCCTGCGCCCAACGCCTCGAGCGCGGTATAGAACCGCGCAATCATTTATATCAGATCGGTCTTGCTGCCTGCATAGGCCCACGCCACAGGCCAGCGCGAAACGCTCACGCCGCCGATCACGTGGGCGCCATGGTCAAACGGTGGTCAGTGGCCGGTCATGTAGTCGAGGCCCCTGATCTTTAAGACTCTGGCATTACCGAACGTGCTCAAAAGGGGACGTTGGTACCAAAAGATTTTGGCGTTTCGCGGGCAGCTTACGTCATTTAGAATCCCTGCATCTACCCCCGTCAAAGCTGAGGCCTTATGCAAGCCGTCTGCCTCGATGATTTTCAAGAGCTCGCCCGCGCGCGGCTCGATCCCGGCGCGTTCGACTACTACGCGGGAGGTGCCGGTGACGAGCTGACTCTACGCGACAACCGCGCCGCGCTACAGCGCATACGTCTGCGGCCGCGCGTGCTCGTCGACGTCTTGAACCTCGACCTATCCACGACTGTCCTCGGACAAAAGCTCGCCATGCCCGTGATCGTCGCGCCGATGGCCTACCAAGGTCTCGCGCATCCAGAAGCCGAACGCGCCACCGCCGCCGCCTGCGCCGACGCCGGCACGATATTCACCATGTCGACGCTGGCGAACGCGCCTGTTGCCGAGGTCGCCGCGGCCAGCAACGGCCGTCTTTGGTTTCAGCTCTACATGTTCCGCGACCGCGGCTCTTCACGCGCCTTAGTGCAAGCCGCGGAGCGCGCCGGCGTGGCAGCCCTCGTGCTGACGGTCGATGCACCGCAGCTCGGACGGCGCGAGCGCGACGTGCGACGCGCTTTCGCGCTACCGGAAGCCATGCGCCTTGGCAACTTGAGCCGCGAGGAGCAAGAGCTGCTGACCGCCGGCCACACCGGTTCGAGCATCGAGCGGCACGCACGCACGATGTTCGACGCATCCCTAAGCTGGGACGACGTGGCATGGTTACAAGCTGAGACGCGGCTTCCTGTCCTGCTGAAAGGGATCATGCGTGGCGATGACGCAGACCGCGCTGTGACAGCCGGCGCCGCTGGCATCGTCGTCTCAAATCACGGAGGCCGCCAGCTCGACGGCGCGGTCGCCACCATCGACGCGCTGCCGGAAATCGTCGCCGCCGTCGCCGGTCGCATCCCCGTGTTGGTCGACGGTGGCTTCCGCCGTGGTGTCGACGTCGTCAAGGCATTGGCTCTCGGGGCCCAGGCCGTGCTCATCGGTCGCCCAATCCTCTGGGGACTCGCGATTGGCGGTCGCGACGGCGTCGGACAGGTCTTGAGCCTGCTCCAGGATGAGCTGCGCCTGGCGATGAGCCTATGCGGTTGCCCCAACATTGCCGCCATCACTCCCGATCTCGTATACCGTTATCTGTGACGTCAGCAAGCTGGCTGCGGCTTTCTGCACGCTGCCAGCCGTGACCAAGCCCTGTCTAATGACCATGCTCCCATGCTCGGGCTTTGACACAGGCTCTGCCTGGCCACTTCGAAACGCCGGCCAGGTTTGCTCCGCGAGGGCGCCCCAGCGCAGCTGCAAGAGATCTTCGGACGATATAAACATTATTATTATCAATATGTTGCGTTGTTCATGCAAACGCTCAAACAACTTTTACTTGCCGAGGCATTCGCTTTGCATTAGAAATTGAATGAATGTTCATTCAACAATGATGAACATCAATTCATAGGTACCCAGAATGCCCACGCCCAAGAAAACCAAAACCAAACGTCCTGCCAACGCCGGCAAGGACTCCCGCTCTAAGAGAGACAGGCGTCCGTCATCGCCGACAACAGCGACGACGACGGCTCCGGCCACACTCACCGCGGCCCGGCGCGAAGCCAAGCGCAACGCCATCCTCGAGGCGGCCTTGGCGTTGTTCGCAAGTCGTGGCTTTCACGGCACCGCGGTTCCACTCATCGCCGAGCAGGCCGGTATCGCGGCCGGCACCATCTACACCTACTTCGTCAGCAAAGAAGCCCTCGTCAACGAACTCTACCGCTTTTGGAAAGGCACATTCCTAGCGCATCTTTCGGACGAGTTTCCAGTACACGCGCCACCTCGGGCGCAGTTCGCGCACCTGTGGCGCGCCCTTGCAGCCTTCCAGGCGGAGGCGCCGCAGGCGTTCGACTTCTTGGAGCTGCACTTTCACGCGCCATACCTCGACCAGGCGAGCCTCGCCCTCGAAGACACGGTACTCGCTTTTTGTCGCCGTTTCTTCGCCCAAGCGCAAGCTGCCGGCGCAGTGAAACCCCTAGCCCCCGACCTGGCGATCGCGTTGGTGTTCGGTGCCTTCGTCAACCTCGTGAAACAACGCAGCCTCGGTCGCGTCGCCGCCGCCCCGGCGACGCTCAAAGACTCCGAAAACGCGCTTTGGGATGCGCTCCGTAAATAAACTGCAATCCGCATCAATCTCAACCCGAAGGAGATCCGATCATGTCCACTAAAACCGCCGTCACCCAAACATCCCGTCAAACCGCCCTCATCACCGGCGCCTCGCTCGGCATCGGCCTCGAACTCGCACGCCTGTTCGCCCGCGACGGCAACGACCTGATCCTTGTCGCGCGCAGCGAAAGCAAACTCCAAGAACTCGCGCGCGAGCTCGAGGCCGCCCACGACATCAAGGTCACGGTCATCGCCGCCGACCTCGCGGTGCCTGGTGCCGCCGCCGCGCTGCACGCCAAAGTCTTAGGCGGAGGCGCCACGGTCGATTACCTTGTCAATAACGCCGGCTACGGCCTTTATGGGCGCTTCCTCACCTTAGACCCATCTGAAGAGGCGCAGATGCTCCAACTCAACATGGTGTTCCTGACGGAAGCCACCCGGCTTTTCGCTGCCGACATGGCCAGCCGCCGCCGCGGCCGCATCCTGAACGTCGCTTCCACCGCAGCTTTCCAACCCGGTCCGCTTATGGCGACCTACTACGCGACGAAAGCTTTCGTTCTATCGTTCTCCGAGGCGCTGGCGAACGAGCTCCGTGACGACGGGGTTACCGTCACCGCTCTTTGCCCTGGTCCTACCCGTTCCGGCTTCCAGGCCAAGGCCAAGATGGAAGGCTCGCGCCTCCTGAGCCTCGGCATGATGGATGCTGCTCCCGTCGCCGCCATCGGCTACCGCGCCTTGCACAGAGGGCAGGCCGTGGTGGTTGCCGGCGTCTCGAACTGCATCATGACGCAGGCCCTCCGCTTGACGCCGCGAACGCTGGTAACGCGCATTTCGCGCTATGTATCGGAGCAAAAGGCTGGGTAAACTCGGGCGGCTACCACCAACGGCATCTCAACTTTTGCATTCGACCGTCAAATTGACGACACCAACTGCTAAACCGAGTGGGGTACGGCGGATTGATGACGGCCCTATCATCAAGGTTCTTAAGGTCATGAAGATAAGGGCGCTCCCCTCGGGGTAGCGCCCTTTTAAGTATGGCTTATCAGCCGTCGCCGCCGCCGCGGCTCCGACTGGCCTGAGTCAAATCGCGTGACACTGGGCGATCCGTCCGATTGCTCCGGGCTTCAACGGGTTCGTGCGCCGGCAAGACCCTGGTGACGTGAACGGCAGCGTCGTTGCCGACTGACAATCGCAGTTGCAGACCTGTAGTTGATCGGCAGCACCGCATTTGGGGTCATTCTGGCACGTTCTGGAGTTGGCAGCCCGCATGCAAGTCTGCGCATCAGCTTCGCTCCTGGTAACGTAGCTGATATTGCATTTTGGGCCACCGAGACAGACTCGACCTGTAATCGAGGTTTCACCGTCGGTAGTAATGAGACCTTCATCTGGTGGGGGTGAGGTCACCGTGCTTTCGCCAGTAGAAACGACGACAGGGACGCTCGTTACCGAGCCGTCGCCCTGGCTGACTTTAACGGTCGTATTGCCGGCGTTGACCCCTGTGATAATGCACGTCGCCGGATCGACGGTTGCGATCGCCGCATTGTCGGAGGTGCAGCTCGTGCCGCCTCCCGGCACGCTCACTTGGCTGCCGACCGTCAAGGACACAGGAGGAGCTGAGCTTGCAGTCGTCGAAGTCGGTAAAGGCGCCGACTCCGTCGCAGACGAAATGGGAGTCACCGTAACTGTAACGCTTTCGTTGGTGCCGTCAGACAGCACGGCATTGATGCGAGTGGTGCCGACCTTGATGCCGGTGAGAGTGCAGGTATCCGGATCAGCCGTCGCGATCGTCGCGTCGTCGGATGTACAGGATTCAATGCTGCCATTGACGATATCGGAAATAAACTTCTGGCTGCCGATAGGCACGCTGACAGCAGCCTCTCCCGGATCGCCCACCATTAGGTTGGTGCCGCCTTTCACCGCCGCCTTTTTGTTGCTCGCTGCGGTGAAATCCCCAGAAGTGCAGGCGCTGAACATGACGGGCGTCATGAGCAAGGATGAAATCACTATGACTTTGAATCCGAGGCGCATACAAACCTCTGCTGAGGATTTAGCCGTTATTCCAACTTATCGGTGGAGAAAACAAAAAACTTAAGAAGGCCGTTTTTGTGAAGCACAAGTCGTCGATTTATAAAGGATTAGCCGCAGGTAAATCCGCCACGTTCGCCGTTTTCGGAGCGGTAAACTCTCTATGAAACGCCTCTGCAACGCGTGACCGGTACAAGGCCCATAAGGTCATCGACCGCCAATCCAAAGTCCGCCGCTACGCGCCGCCAGGCGCACACGCAGCATGCCCGCCGCTGCGAGCATGGACGACATCGGAGGAACGAGCCCGGTAAATTTCCGGCTGGTAAGCTGGCCTCGCATAAGCGGCAGCTCGATTTGTCGCTCTTCGCGCGTCACGTTGAGACATATGACCGCCTCACTCTCGCCATACTTACGGGAGAAGGCGATGATGCCATCGGCCGCGACCAGGATTCGGAAGTCGCCCCGCCGAAGCGACGGACTTTCATGACGCGCGCCGATGCAGGCGCGAGCGTACGTCTGGATCCGCTGGTTCCAAAGCGCCTGGTCCCATTCAAAACTGCGCCGACAGTCGGGATCGTGTCCACCGGACATACCAATCTCGTCGCCATAGTAAACGCAGGGGGCGCCGACGAAAGCGAAAAGCGCGAGCATCGCCAGCAAAACACCGGCCTCGTCGCCCTGTCCCATCGTCAGCAGCCGCGGTGTGTCGTGACTGCCTAGCATATTCAATTGGCACTCGGCCGCCGCGCGCGGATAAGCCTCCCACAGCTCGACCAGGCGAGCAGCGAAGGTTTCGGCCGGCAGCGGTGCAAGGTCGCGGTATCCACAACGCTGGAGCTCCTCGTGATTCAGGCTCTCCGCAAAGCAGAAGCCCAGTACCGCGCGACCGAAGCGGTAGTTCATCACGCCGTCAAATTGATCACCAGCCAGCCAACGCCTCGCATCGTCCCAAATTTCGCCGACAATGTAGGCCTCGGGATTGCGCGCACGCACCCGACGACGGAACGCGCGCCAGAACTCGTCGTCATCGATCTCGTTAGGTACGTCCAGTCGCCAACCATCGATGCCAAAATCGATCGAGTGCTCGGCGACACGGCAGAGAAACGCGCGCACCTCCGGATTGGCTGTGTTGAACTTCGGCAGCGCCGGAATGTCCCACCACGCACGGTAGCCGTAAAGATCGAGGCTCGACTCGGCCCCTGGCGGCGCGAAACGCTCGGGCAGCGAAGCATACGCGTTGAGGGGCTTGCCGGCTTCGAGCCAGGCTTGGTTGAAGTGAAACCAGTCAACATAAGGCGAGTCACGGCCGTTTTCGAGCGTATGGTTGAACTGGTAAAACCCGAGACTTGCGTGGTTGAAGACGCCATCGAGCACGACCCGCATCCCGCGTGCATGCGCTTCGTTTAAAAGCCGCTTTAGCGCTTCATTACCGCCGAGGATCGGATCAACCGCGAAGTAGTCGTAAGTATGATAACGATGGTTCGCCGTCGAAGCGAATACCGGCGTGAGGTATAGAGCGTTGAAGCCCAGCTCTTGAAGGTAGCCGAGGCGCTCGCACACCCCCGCAAGGTCACCGCCTTTGAAGCCGAACAGCGTCGGCGGCGAATCCCACGCCTCGAAGCGACCGGCTTGAACACTCGCTGCACTCTTCGCAAATCGATCCGGAAATATCTGGTAAAAGACGGCGTCACGAACCCAGTCAGGTGTGTGAGAGAGCGTCACGTGGGGACCTCGCAAGCAGGTATATGCGGGAGAGAATGTTTAAGCGATCCTAACGCTGGTGGATGCAAACCGACAAGCGCGTAAATCACTATAATAATGCGTTAAGTTTTGGTTTACAGGGTTGAATTTCGTTCTGACGTGGCGTACGTTCGCTCGCGTTCCTCTGGTGCTTTCCGCGGCTGGCAACCTGCCTTCGCGTTTTGTCCGACGTTTCTCCAGCCTACGCACGGTGTGCATCTGATCTCTGGGTGAGGGTTGGAGCTTGGCATAACTTTACCTGCCCGCTGACAGGATTCGTATACCTCATGAAAGTGTTGATGTTCGGGTGGGAATTTCCGCCGCACATAACCGGGGGACTCGGGACCGCGTGCTACGGTCTCAGCCAAAGCCTTTCTCATCTCGTGACCAAGATCACGTTCGTACTGCCCAAAATCAAGGGAACGGTGAGCGCCGGCACGGTCGAAATCCTAGGAGCCAGCGGCTACACCGCGTCCGCGTCCCGCTCCGTCAAGGCGGCCGGCGTCGGAGCTACCGAGGCGACCGCACCACCAGATTCGGCTTTTACGGCTGCCACGTTCGCTGACGCCGAGCGGCACTTCGAGCTCTTAGCCATCGACTCGCCGCTCAAACCTTACGATTCCGACAAAGATTATACTGCGGCGCTCCGCCGGGCGTATGCGCGTCGCAAAGACGCCGCGACCTTCGCCGGTAGAGACGTGGCGACTGAAGCAGCGATAGACAAAGCGGTGGATACCACCCAGCCGGCTGCCGTCCAAACGGCGGTCGCCGACCTTATTGAAATCTCAGGAGACTACGGCAAGGACCTGCTTGCCGAGATTCGTCGCTATGCGCATGTTGCCGGGCAGATCGCCATACAAGGCCATTATGATCTTATCCACGCCCACGATTGGATGACATTCCTAGCTGGTGTCGAGGCTAAGCGCCGCACCGGTTTGCCGCTCGTATTGCATGTTCATGCCCTCGAGTTCGACCGCTCAGGCGAGCACATCGACCAGCGCATATACGATATCGAGCGCTATGGTATGGAACACGCCGACCATATCATCGCAGTAAGCAGCCGGACCAAGGATATGATCATCGCGCGCTACGACATTCCCGCGGCAAAGATTACCGTCGTCCACAACGGCGTCATGGACAAGCCCAAGAACACACCGCGCCACGAAAAGAAATTTCCGGGCAAGCTCGTCTGCTTTCTCGGCCGCATCACCATGCAAAAGGGCCCGGAGTACTTTCTCGAAGCTGCCTACCTCGTCAGCCGCAAGGTGCCGAACGTGCATTTCGTCATGGGCGGCTCAGGCGATATGTTGCCGCGGATGACCTACCGTATGGCGGAACTGCGCCTACTCGACCGGTTCCATTTCACCGGATTTCTCAACGAAGAGAAGCGCCACAGGCTCTTCTCGATGGCCGATGTGTTCGTCATGACCTCGATCTCGGAGCCATTTGGCATTACCCCCGTCGAGGCGATTCAACACGACGTTCCGGTCATCGTCACAAAACAATGCGGCGTCGCCGAGGTCCTCCGGAGTGCGATCAAGGCCGACTTCTGGGACGTACGTAAGATCGCCGACGCCATCATCAAGGTATTGACCGAAGACAGCCTCGCGCGCCAGATCGTCGAAGGCGCGCGGCAAGAGTTGACCGAGATCACCTGGGAGCGCTCGGCAGCCCAGGTGCATCAGGTCTACAGCGAAACGCGTGCGGCCTACGCCGCGATGCACTAAGAGGGAACGCCATGGTCGGAGTTTGCTTCTACTTTCAGGTCCACCAGCCGTTTCGGCTGCGTCGGGAGTTCGACTTCTTCGCCATCGGCTCGCAGGAGCCCTACGAGGATGACGTCAAGAACGGCGCCATCCTGCGCAAGGTCGCCGAGAAATGCTACCTGCCGGCCAATGCACTGCTGCTGGAACTGATCCGTAAGCATCAAGGCGCGTTCAAGATCGCTTTCTCGATCAGCGGCGTCGCCCTCGAGCAGCTCGAGCTCTACGAACCGCGAGCCCTCGCCAGCTTCCAAGAGCTCGTCGCCACCGGCTGCGTCGAGATCCTAAGCGAAACGTACTATCACTCGCTGGCTTCCCTGTACTCCGAGGATGAATTTCGTCGCCAAGTGCGCCTACACCAACAAAAGGTGAAGGCCCTGTTTGGCATCAGCCCCAAGTCATTCCGCAATACCGAGCTCATCTACAGCAACCGGGTGGCGCAGCTCGCTGAAAAAATGGGCTTTCGTGCGATCCTGACCGAGGGCGCCGATCACATCCTCGGCTGGCGCAGCCCGAACTTCGTCTACCGCCCGGCTGGCACGGAGAAGATCGCTCTGCTCCTCAAGAACTACCGACTGGCCGACGACGTGGCCTTCCGCTTCTCTTGCCAGGAATGGGCCGAGTGGCCGCTCACGGCCGATAAATATGCCAGCTGGCTCCATCAAGTCGCTGGCAGCGGCGAGGCCATCAACCTCTTCATGGACTACGAAACCTTCGGTGAGCACCAGTGGGAGAGCACGGGAATCTTCGACTTCCTGCGCCACCTGCCGCAGGCGGTATTAAAGCGCTCCGACT
>Ga0164242_10009352_pt1 | contig 10580 bp, 7 predicted proteins | sample OricomgcompostMG_FD_108783 | JGI IMG/M metagenome (GOLD analysis project Ga0164242, IMG submission 108783) | Miracle-Growth compost microbial communities from Emeryville, California, USA - Original compost - Miracle growth compost (MG) ... | reverse complement strand
TTCGTTTCTTGCACTGTTGCCCTTTTCTTCAGTTGGCTTTGGCAGATTTCCCAACGGCGTTGGCTTTGGCGGACTTTCCAACGGCGTTGGATAGACGGACGTTCCAGCGGCGTTGGACAGACGGACGTTCCAACAGCGTTGGATTGACGGACTTTCTAACAGCGTTGGATAGATGGAAGAGCCGCGTCAATGTCCCGCCCATTGTCTCGGTGATCTTCAAAATGTTCTCTTCTGCTGAATCGACATCCCTCTCTGAATCACCTTCGTCGTCGTCGGCTCTCCTCGTGGTTCTCCTCGTGGTTCTCCTCGTGGTTCTCTTCGTGGCTCCCCTCGTGGCTCTCGAATTGACCCCCGAATTGCCATGTACTGAAATGTGTTGTCTCTTCCAGCTCGAAATTTGTAGTAGTCAGTCGTCGATTGGCTTCATTGTTGTCGAGACCCCCATTAGCCTTGATCTTCAATCCATCCGAATGTGGTACGGAAAGTACTCACAAGACAGAATAATATCCAGGGGCTGTTGTATGATATCCGCGGCTGTGGGACTGAATCGGAGTCTCTAGTCCAGCGAGGCATTGAGCGGCCCGTAAACCTCCGAAAGGGCTTTGGAGGCCTGAATCAGCTCAGCAGGGTATACCCACGCCATCTCTATTGCAAGAGTCGAGAGCGGAGTTTGGACGGAACGAGCAGCGGCGACAGCACGGAATAGCTATGTGCAGACTGGGGAGGGAGATGGACCGCATGGACGTAGATTAAGCACGTGGGAGGTCAGCTAGGAGACACGGAGAGAAAAGCAAATATACCTTGGATTTTTGGGCCGCCGAGCAACCCACACCTGTGCTTATATACGAAAAGTACTCATTTCCGAATCGTGACGTGACGGCTCTCAGGTATTCAGCCCGGAATATGAACAACTGCACCCGGCTTTGATGATCCGCCCATGCGGCATATAAACCACGTCGTTCCATCCTGCATCCCCTCGTGCCCCTGCTTTGCTGCAAAACGTGAAAATGGAGAGAGAAAAAAAGGAGGCGAGAAGTAACCGGCCATGCAACTTTAGGGAGGGGAACGCTAAATCCCATACATTCGCGTATTCGTACATATATAGAGGGAAACGAGATGCGTCAGGGGAGAAGATCCAGTGACCCGGATTTAACGACTTGCCAATCAAGTCGTTGAGGTCAGAGTCTCATACCTCCTTCCTGATCAGCGAGTCGGACGGTCGTACCCTCTGAGCCCACTCACTGCTTCCAGTTAGCATCAACGCCGCATATGGCAAAGGCAATTAGGGAACTAAATACTCACGTCCAACTTCCATCATAGACCTTTCTCTTTTCTGGCGCGCCGTACTGTGCCTGGTCGAGAGCCGTCTCGATAACGCAAGCAGTGACGCCGGTGCCGCAACTCGAGATGATGGGCTTCGCCGGATCGACGCCCTTCTGTTGGAATACCTTCCTCAGCTGCTCCGTCGGCACGTACGCCCTCGTCTTGGGGTCCAGCACGGCGTCGATGGGTATGTTAATCGAACCCGGCATGTGGCCCGACGACAGGCCCGGCCGCGGCTCCGGGTCCGTCCCAGCCCAGCGGCCGCTTGACCGAGCGTCTAGGATCTGGACGCCCTCGGCGCCCTCCTTGTTGAAGTCCATTGCCACCTCCCGCACCTCCTCGTAGCTCGCCACCTTGCTGCTGTCGATCTCGGGGATGGGGTACATGCAGCACTCGACCGTGTAGACCTCTCCTTGCTCGGTGGGCAGGCCCTCGTCGACCCATAGCCTAAAGTTGTTCAGGACGTGCACCTTCTGATGGCCGAACACCTTCAGGGTCCATCCGACGCGCGGGGCCGAGAAGATACCAAGCTCTCGCGAGTCGTAGACCACCACCGTGTCCTCCTTCCGAACGCCCAGCTCGCTCATGGCGGCGGCGAAGTCGCTGGGGTTGGGCAGCATGTGCGGGTAGGGGCTGCGCTTGTCGATGACCTTGTCGAGGTCGAAGAAGCGGGCCTTGGGGATGCGCTTCTCGCGGAAGACCTGGATGCCGGTCCGGCCCTCGGGGTCGTTGGGGAGGAACCAGGAGGCGCAGAGGGGGATGACGCGCGGCTCGGTCGAGATGGGGGAGGGCGGGTTCTTCTTGAGCGCCTCGCTCAGCTCCGTCGGGGTGACGAGGTACGAGGAGAAGGAGCGGCGGGGAAGCGAGGCGGCCATTGTGAACCTGCCGGCAAGCTTGACGGTTTGGGCGGATGGGCCGGGACCGGGGCTGCGCAGCGAGACCCGGAGAGTACGAAAAACGGCAAAGCTCGCCATGACGGCGGAGGCCAGGCCGTGATGCAGGCGGTTGATACCAAGTTGAGCTTACTAATGGCGATAGGACCCTCGTGGGGTTCGTAGGGGAGAATTGGCAACGAGCTCCGACGAGAATCCTCCACAAGGGTAGGACAATGACGTGAGGTGTGAAGTGCTATGTCGTATTTCTCCGTTCTTCTTCCCTGCTTCTTTCCGTTCTTGTGGTTTTGTTACTGTGATTGGTCAGACTAATCGCAAGCTCTCTCTCAGCTTTTCCTGGGTGCTCCCGACCAGAGTCCGGCACGAGAGAAACCTGAGGACAGCGATCAGGATCAAAAGGAAGAAAGAAGTGAGGCCCGGAATGCTTTTGGGGGAAGCGGCGAGGGTTGTGAATTGGATGCGGGGTTCAGAACGATCTCTCTCGGAAAAGTGCCCCGGAGTGCGCTGCAGGTTTCGTTTCGTACAATGCGAAGGTTGGGTGGTTGTAAAGTGGGTGGAGCCGGTCCCCAGTTCTTGCCGGAGAACAAAAGAGACGGCGGGGAGCTTGGGAGGGAGCTTGGGCCAATCCCTTTGGTGGGGGTCCCGCAGCTACCAACATTAGTGTGTTAGTGTGTATCGCGTTATCGTGCCCGCATGTGATGTGTGTGTATCTTCCCAGTCCTTAGCACCAACCTTCCCGTTCACTAAGCCAGTCCAGCTGACCAGGAGCCCCTCCACGCTACAAGGAAACCCGGTTTAAGCCCGGTTTTCATATTGTTTTGGTTTTGGTTTCTCCTCTCAAGCGTGGCTATTGCGTCTTTGATCGCCCAAACAGAGCCGCAATGAAGGTCAAGATCAAGAAGTGGAACGCCGTGGCGACCTGGCGATGGGACCTCCCCGAAGACGACGTTTGTGGCATTTGCCAAGTCCACTTCGACGGAACGTGCCCCAGCTGCAAATACCCTGGGGATGACTGCAGCCTTCGTATGCCACTCCCTTCTCAATGTGTACGCCCTTGGACTAACAGTCCTTTAGTGTCCGGCAAATGTGGTCATAATTTTCACATGGTAACCTCCTCCACCCCTCCGTGCTTCTCCTGGGAGCAACCGCCCACTAACAAGGCCGCAGCATTGCATCTTGGAATGGATAAAACAGGAGTCAGCCAAGGGCCAGTGTCCTATGTGCAGACAACGTAAGTTTGATCACTATTGGAGAGAGCTTCTGCTTGTCGGCCTCCCGGCTAACCACGCTCCAGCATTTGAATGGGCCGAACAGTCCGATGAGACGTCCCAGGAAGGCGAAGGTGTGGAATAGAAGGCAGGGATGCCTGGCATTTTACGGGCAAGCGAAACCTAGTTCGCTCAGGCTACCAATTGGGCGGTTTGCGGTATACGGACCTTGCATGGTAAACATTGGGCGCGTGGTTATGGAGTTTGAAGGAATTGTTGATATTTCAGGGGTTGGACATTGATACCCCCCGGATGGCGTCGGGTTTCCTTGAAGAAGGGCACGTTTCGTCCTCTTAATTCTCTCATCCAGCTTCTTTCCCGACCAAAGGCCGCCGAACAAATGGACTATGAACTACCTACCTTACTATGTGACGTCAAGCAAGCGGCTCTCCATGCATGATTCATTCGGGCACTCCCTACGAAGTTTTGACCTCTTTGGTTGATAAGCGCGTACTCTTCGTCCCCACACCCCTGCAAACCATCCCGCATTATTGTCTTCCTGCCTGCCCCAGGTGAAATGGCACGTGTGATAAGATAACGTTGGTAACCTCAGCTCAGAGCTTCGCTGGGAGCCTTGTCTCCTCCCGCTTCCAATAAAATCAACAGTCCGTTCTTGGGGGATGGCAAGGCTGTCTCTTTCATCCCGAAATCCTCATTGTCAAAGGTAGCATTTAAATATGCAGCCTGCTTCCTCCCCGCAGTGCTTCCATACCACGACCTCCCTTCCGATGCCACCTCCCCACCCGCTCAACACCCATCACGATGAACGATCCCGCCCGGCCGCCATCCTCGGCAGCCGCCCACGCCCAACCTTCCCTCCCGCTGTCACGTCAACCCTCCGTAGCCAGTCGAGGTAGCCGATCCAGCCTGAAGAGACAGGACCCCCAGCCTCCCGCGTCATCTTCTACCTCTCCCCAACCGCAAGAGCAACAACCGCAGCCTACTCTGCCGACCCCGCCTCTAGAACCATCCTTCGCCCCACTCTTCGCCCTCCTCACCTCGACGTCCCACCCCTCCCAAAAGCCCACCCTGCACCACCCCACCGTGCACTACATCTTCGCCGACGACGATCCGGAGATCCTCACCGAGGCCCTAGCTAGGCACCATCACACCGCCGAGGAGCTGGAGGGCGACGACCCCGAATCCGACCAGCCCGGATCGCAGGACGGCCGCCATGATTCCGCCGGTGACCGCGCCATCCTACTAGACCTCGCGCCAGCTCCCGGAGGCCCCGGAAGCGGCCTCGAAGTATCCTGGGCCTCAAGCCTGACGCCCGACTGGGCCGTAGTGGGAGCCCACATCGCAAGGAGTGTGGACGGGGACGACGGTCCGTCGCCGCAACCACAGGGTACCACCGCCCATCAACACCAGCGCGGCGCCGCGGGCACCGGCCCACTCATTCTTCGGGTTGAAGGCGTCGCCGTCGAGGTTACCCCCGCCCCTCCGGGTGCTCCGGGCAGGGATCTCGGGCAGCTCGAGGGCGGCGCGAATAGGCAGCAGCAGCAGCCGGCCCACCAGAGGGCGCCTAGTGATGAATACCCCGGCCTGATGGACGAGTTTGAGAAAAGGATGGGTGTCCTGCGTAGGGTGGTAGATACCGGCGAGGAGAGGCAGCGGAAGACAGAAGCCGACCCGCTGGCCGGGGACGCCGCTACCCAGGGAGATGTCGCTACCGAAGAAGGGGACGGCGAGGAAGAACCCCGGCGGCAGAGCGGCAGTGATTGAGAACCAGCGCTGCTGGTGTCTGAAATTTCTTTACTGAACTCGGTATTCCGACGGCCCGATAATCTGATCCGAGTAAAACAAGCGCTATACTACTTGAAAACGGCATTTTGAGGTCTGATACCTTTCCAAACAGCCCGACACCAGGGCAAGTTATAATTCCAGACCCTTGCCGGTCTGTACCGGCGGGTCTTATTAATGGAAGTACGCCCATGGCTCTTTAACAATCAATGAGGCGAGGATGACTATTGTTGGACAGCTGGTCAACACCCTGTCAGACAATCCCTTTCCTGGCACCATCTGGAGTGAGGGCATCTTTCCACCCTCCTTCCACAACCTCTCTGTTCACATCTCTAAATCTGTACATAATCTCTCATTTTCCGGTACACCAAGTGTTAATGATCATGAAGGATGACACACATTGATATCCTACCCTAGTCGCTAGGGTCCAGGAAATCTTGGCGCATGCCTTCGCCGTTTGAAGCGCAATAATCCATCCCTTTTGCACGATGATCACCAGCGTGTTGCTTTTTAAGAAGTGAATTTCAGTCAATTATAAACGCCTATAATGCACTAAAACAACTCCCTTGGGTACACATCGCCGAAGCAGGTCCAAACGAGCGGCGCTTCTCCGTGGCGGGGGCCGGGTTTCTGCTTTTTCTAAGACATGTTGGGAAACCAAACGAGAAAAAGGAGAGAGAGGCGGTAGAGAGGGGAAGTATGTGTGTGCGTGCGCGTATGAGAGTGTGTGAGAGAGAAGCAGAACCGCGATTACAATGTGCCCATACCAGCAAGAAAATCCGTCCAGTCCACCATCTCCACCCGAGTCGACTTCAAGTCGGAAACGAGAGGGCATGGAGAACAAACAAGCGAAAAGGGGACGTGGGCAAATTCCAACACAACAATGCCCTTGAACGGGACAAGAACAAGTGAAAAGATATTCCTGACCATTCTGACTCCGCGCGGAAGCCGTTGCAAGTAAAAAAAAAAGAGGAAGACGGCATAAAAGGACGGGGCCGACCGACCGATCCCCCTTTATCCCGAAACGATCACCTTTTTTTATACAATTTCCGCCTCAACAACCGTCGGCGCCCGCCTCAGTTATCCCCCTTGAAGTCCTCGCCGACCTTGACATATCTCTGCGCCAGCTGGCCGCCCATGCCACCCTTGAAGCTGTCACGGAACTTAGGGTCAACGACAAAGTTGCTGTGGACCTTGGGAATATCTCTGGCAACATGAGCGTCGCCTTCCTGGCCGAACTTGAGATCTCTCTGTGCTAGCTGGCCTCCCATAGCGCCCTTAAAGGTGTCGCGGAACTTTGGGTCGACAACAAAGTTGCTGTGGACCTCGGGAATGTCTCTGGAAACATGGGCGTCGCCTTCCTGGCCGAACTTGAGGTCTCTCTGCCTCAGCTGGCCCCCCATAGCGCCCTTAAAGGTGTCGCGGAACTTTGGGTCGACGACGAACCTATCCTTCAGCACTGATGCGGCGTCCCCCTTGAAGTCCTCTCCGACCTTGACGTATCTCTTCTCGGTGTGGGCGTCACCCTTGACCTCGAACTTGGGAGGGATGACATAGCGTTTGCTCAGCTGGGGTAGGTCCTTGGAGAACGGAACGCCGACGTTGACACCCATCTTCCTAGAGCGGAGCTCGGCGCTCTTCTTCGATTTGGAGACGATGCTGAACGTGCGGTCGGCGGTCTCCTCGGCGTCGCCCTCGTAGTCGACTCCGGGGATGACGATCTTGGACTGGCCGTAGATGCGGGAGACGGGACGGTCGCCCTGGAATGCGACGCCGCGGCCCTCGATGCTGCGCTTGCCAGAGTCGGATGACGACGACGGGGTCCCACCCTTAATAACCAGCATGTAGACCACGACGACAATAACGATGATCAGGATGATGGCAACTATTCAAATACCACGTCAGTCAAGCTCACGACCGACAAGATAAACAGGGCGATAAAACAGGGCACGAAGGGAAGGCCCGGGGGGAGTTATGTTGCGAGTGTAACGGGAGATACGCACCAGAGATACCCAAGCAGATCCACTTCTTCTTCCGCGTCTTCCGCGCCGTGGTGACGGCGACGGCAATCTCCTCGTTGCCCTTATCGAGGTTCTCGACAACCTCCTCGCCCTTCTGCTCGATCTGGGCGACCTGGACCTCCTGCTGGACGACCAGGGTGTCCATATCCTGGAACAGCTGGGCCAGCTCGATCATCTGGCTCTCGATCTTCTGCAGGGCGGCCTGTCGGTCCTGGACGGCGTTGAGCACGGCGCGGGCCTGGCCCCGGCGGTCGCTCTGCATCAGGGCCTGCTGGAAGACCTGGGCGCCCTGGGAGGCGTCCTCGACGGCGTTGCGCACCTCGGACTCGGGGGCGTCGGGCCGCACGATGCGGTACTGGCGGGCCATCTGGTCCTGGGTCTTCTTGCGGAAGGCCGACTCGACGCGCTGGTAGTTCTGGATGGCCTCCTTGAGCCGGCGGTCGACGCGCCCCACCTGCGGCGCGTTCTTGGGCTGCCGGCTCTCCGGGCTAGACTTGACCTCGCGCACCCGCTGGGTAAGGCCGCGGTACATGCTCATGGTCTCGGACGAGAGGTTGTCGAGCTGCCGGCTGGTCGAGGAGCCCGCCGAGGTGTCGGCGTCGTTGAGGGACCGGTCCTGGAGCATCTTGAGCTGGTTGAGGTTGCGCTCGATCTCGTCGATGCCGCGGTCGATGTCCCGGCACTCGTTCAGGATGGCGTTGGGGTCCCCTTGGCCGAAGGAGCTGGCATTCTGGGTGAGGGGTGCCATTTCGACGTTGCTTTCTATACGCCACGAGGGGATCCTGTCAGTCACCCGGTTTTCTGGCTTGGCCCACGCCTATATATCTCGAACCCGAAAACAGAGAGGAGAGAGGAGACTCACGGCCGTATTCATTTCGCCCCGCCGCTTGTTGGTTATATCTGGGAGGTGCACCCATGCCTCCTCCCCCTCCCGGGCGAGGTCCCTGGCCGAAGGTACCTGGTGGTGGCGCGCGCGGTGCTGGGGCTCCTCCACCCGATTGACCGTCCCGCTGGTCAAAGGGGTTTGGTCTGCCTCCGTATCTGTCAATCGAGACCTTGTTAGCATCCGAATCGAGATTCCGGCTCGCTGCATTCGATGGGATTGGCAGGCTCCTCCTTCGTTCGAGGCTCGTGCGAGAGACATGACTAACCCGTACTGTTGATCCATTATGTTAGTGAGTCCGGCCCAGCGGTTCAATTATTGCAAAGGAAACGACGACAAAGGAAGGAAGGAAGCAAAGCAAGGAGAGGTTTTCCAAGACACTCCTCGGGAGGCTTGCTTCTTGCTAGATGGATCCTTCCTGTGTGCAGGATTCCACGGTGGAGGCAGGGTTGAGACAGAACGAGGGTAGGGGTGAAACACTGACACTCATAGTGGAGAGGCGAAGCGCGCAAGCGCTGCTCTAGGATGTTGTTGTCGAGAAGCAGGAAACAAAGTGAATGATGGATCAAAGGTATTATTCGAGGAGGCTTCTCGTGACGGTTCGTATTATTATGAGGTGGACAAAAAAGGAATGGCAAACTCAAGACGACACGCAGGCAAAATCAGAAACAGAAAGGACAATGTCAGCGGTCGGTTTAGGAGAGATTGGCATGAGAAGGCAGTTTCGAAGGAGGGAGTGTGTGTGTGTGCCTGATGGGGGGGGTGAGGCACCCAAAAAAGGGATCAGGGGTGAGAGTCCAGTCCGTCCACTGCAGCAGCTGTGGCTTGGACGACCAGATTGGACGGTCAGATTGGACGGGCAATTATTAGACGGACGGCCAGATTGGCCAGCTCCAAAACGGTTTGGCGAGGCTTCACTAGTGTCAATCGTGGCTGCTCCGCCGCTGGTCGATCGCTCTCGCTCAAATGTTACAGTAATTATCTTTTGTCGCTCCCCCAATCGCGATATATTACGCCGAACGTTCGACCCAGCGGTGTCCTGTGGATTGAAACTACCGATCCGTAAACCAAACCATGGTCTCTCTCATCTCTGCCCCGGGTTTGATTGAACCCGCATGTGCATATGGGATTTGGGCCTCGCAACGAGACGACTTGGGCCTGAGAGTGACCTCGACCAATGGGCCTGAACTCGCCAGCCGCTGCAGGGGTTCTTTCGAGATGGTGGTGGGTACGTGGGCATTGGGTGGTAGGCACCGGTTCCTCCTGTTCCTGTAACAACAGCGGCCAGAGCCAGCTTGTGAGACCGGTTTCAAATGTGATGATCGACAGGCACAGGGATTGGCTCGCAGCAACGGGAATTCCAAGAGAGCCCGTGATTATGTAATTCAAGATCAAGGAACTGCCCGCCCAACCAACTTGATGCTATTTTTCGGACAAGACTGAACCTCCCCGATGGGATTTGGAAACTCGAACTGGGATCTGAGAGCCACGCAAAAGTGTGCGACCAGAGCATCCGTCAAGCATTCCTCTTCTGGTTTAGAGAGCTGCTGGCCACTTGGGTCTCAGCCCTCAGCCCCCGATCAGCCTCAGCCACGCTGACTGCTTCCTCCCGCCTAGGCCCTAGCCAGACCAATTCCCAAGCATGGACCTAAAGTGGAAACCCGCCAAGCCAGGAATCAGCCGGAGCGTCTTTCAACCATGCCCGTCATTCGCATAAATGCATCTGGAAAGCTTCGCGAAACTCTTGGGAGTACGGATTAATTGCAGAGAGTAAATACGGGGCTACAGGGCTACGAACGCCTCCTAGAATAAGTGTGGCTCATATCCACTCCAAATCCAATTAAGCTCATCTTCGCACGTCCTCTACAAGTTCGTTAAAACTGTGCCTTTGTAAACTGATGTACAGTAATTACGTTGTTGACTTGCACGTTTGGGAATACCTACGATGCTGAGAGCAAATAATGCCCGCCTCCCTCGGCTTTCGAGTCGCTTGGCAGTGGGAATCGGGAGACAACGGGAACCGGCAACTGTAAAACGACCAACTGGCCATGCTCCAACACGTCGCCGTCATGCCGCAACACCTCCCCTCGAGCTTGACGTTTCGCCCCGCCAAGGAAGGCCTGCTGAGATCAAGCATTCCGCGGCGATCCTGTGGGCCCAACGGACAGCCGCATCATGCAGTTGGGGCCGCTGAGCGCCATCCGCTTCTGCAGCCGCAGCAATCATTCTGACAACAGATGCAACCTGGCACCCCGACCCAGGTAAAATCATCACTCCGGGACTACGTTTGCTGTGAAAAAAAATTCAAAGCAACATTTCCTTCTGACACCCGAGGCTGCGTCGAGCCAAACAAACCCTACCTCTAAAGCTACCCGTTTACACCGTCCGGACACCCCTCCTGATTCATGACTCCCGTGAGAACACTCTTCTAGTAAGATCAACTACACCG
>Ga0164242_10009351_pt1 | contig 10580 bp, 6 predicted proteins | sample OricomgcompostMG_FD_108783 | JGI IMG/M metagenome (GOLD analysis project Ga0164242, IMG submission 108783) | Miracle-Growth compost microbial communities from Emeryville, California, USA - Original compost - Miracle growth compost (MG) ... | reverse complement strand
GGCTGCCGCGTGGGCGGTGGCGCCGGTCAACGCCAGGCCCACGGAGGCGGCGGCGGTGGCCGCGGCGGTGAGCAGGGCGCGGGGGCGGCGCCAGGCTCGGGCCGGGGAGGCCGGGGTGGAGGCTCTGCGAACGGGTCCCGTCATGGACCGCGCTCCCTTCGGGGTGGGGTGTCCCAGCACCGGGGGCCAGTGCTGGTCTGGACCAATACTCTTGGTCTGGACCACCGGACTGTCAAGAGTCCTGACAGTCATGTTCGTCGGCCGGCCGCCGAACGGCGAGAAGCAACCCGGAGCGCCCGCCCGGCCGTTGGCGGGCACGCCGAAGGGCCCGGCGGCGCGGAGGCACCGCCGGGCCCGGGGCCGGGCGCCCCCGGCGCGGGGCTCGCCCGGCGGCGGTCAGGGCAGCCGGGCGAGGAGCGCGAGCGCCGGGACGAACCGGGCGGCGTCGACGGTGCCGACACCGGTGGCCATGTCGTAGCCCTTCACCGCGGTGTAGCCGGTGACGCCGTCGTAGCTGTTGTTCGTGCCGTCCTTGACGTCGACCACGCCGCCGAACGTCCCGCCCTTGGCGAGGGTGTACAGCGCGGCGTGGATGTCGCCGACACGGTGGCCGGCGGCCTGGTCGGCGAGCGCGACGATGCCGGAGAACAGCGGGCTGGCCTCACTGGTGCCGCCGTAGACGTCCCACCCGGTGGACGTCGGGTCGAAGCTGCCGTACACCCAGGCGCCGCCGTCCACGGCAGCGGACATCGACACGTCCGGCGTGCCGCGCTGCGCGCCCACCGCCTGCCGGACGCCGTTCTGGTAGGCGGGCCGGGCGAAGACGTGTGACTGCCCGCCGCCGCCGGCGCCGTAGTCGTTGTAGACGCTGTCGGGCGCGGTGCGGCGGCCCGCCTCGTCCAGGTGCAGCTGGGTGCCGCCGATCGAGGTGACCAACGGGTCCGCCGAGGGCCAGGAGTTCACGGCGTACGGGTAGTCGTTGCCGTCCGCGTCGGAGTCCGTGGCGCCGCCGTCGCCGGAGGAGGCCAGGACGGTCACACCGTGTTTCTCGGCGTCCTTGAAGGCGTAGCGCAGGTTCTCGATGCTGGAGAAGTCGTGCCGGTCGAAGCCGGGGAAGGTGTTCTCGGTGGCGCCGAAGCTCTGCGTGATGACGTCACCGACCCCGTGGTCGATCAGCGCCTTCTCGGCGTCCATCATCTCCGGCAGGCCGGTGACGCCCTCGGTCTCGGCCACCCCGGTCTCGACCAGGACGATGTGGGCGCCGGGCGCGACGGCGTGCGCCATCTCGACGTCCAGCGTGCTCTCGCTGGCCCAGCCGGTGTGGTCGGGGTTGGTGGGGTCGAACGGCGGCACGTCGCCCCACTTGACGACCTGCACGGTGGTGCTGGGCAGTCCGAACTGCTTGCTGTAGACGTCCAGGTCGTGCTGGATGGTCGGGGAGCCGAACGAGTCCACGATCACGATGGTGCGGCCGCGGCCGGTGACGCCCGCGCGGTAGAGCGGGTTGAGGTCGTACGCCTGGCGGTACTGCAGCGGGTTGTAGCAGTTGATGCCCCACTGGGCCTGGCACTGCGCGATGCTGAGCGGGCTGCTCGCGCCTTTCACCAGCTCGTGCCCGGTGACCGCGGGCACCGCCTTGACGGCCGGGGCGGCGGCGTGTCCGGCGGCGGCCGCCGTACCCGAGAGCGGTGCGGCGGCCAGTGTCGCGGCGGTGAGGGCGGCGGCGCCGGCCGCCGCGACCACGGCTGTGCGCCGCGGGCGGGGTGTGCGCATGGACTCTCCTTCGTGGTGGCTGCTCTCCTGGCGGTGCTTGGGGCGGTACGTGGCGCTCGGTGCGTACTGCTCGTCGGAACGGGTCGGTGCGGCCCGGGTGCGGAAAGCCCCGCACACGGTGGCCGCGGCGGGCGGTGCCCGTCGCGGCTGCACAGATCATGCCCAGGACAACGCCCGGAGACGAGGGCCCGCGGTCGTTTTACCCGAACGGAGGACGATTTTACTTTGCCGTGACCATGACACCATCAATCGCGCGCCGAGCCAGCGGATGTGACCCCGCCTCAGGGCGGTGGCGAGGCGACGCCGCGTCAGCGAGAGGGCGTCCTTCGTGCGACGCGGCGTCAGGACACGACGTCCTTGCGTCAGGACACGACGTCCTTGGTGCGGAACCCGCGGAAGGCCAGCGCCACCAGCACCACCGCGTAGCAGAACGACACGCACGCGCCCTGGAGCATCCCCGGCCACTGCGCGGTGGGCTGCATCAGGTCCAGCCACGCGAACTGCCAGTGCGCCGGCAGCACCTTACGCCACCCGTGGAGCGCCGTCACCGCGTCCAGCACGCTCCCGACGATGGTCAGTCCGACCGCGCCGCCCACCGCGCCCAGGGGCGCGTCGGTGACCGTGGACAGCCAGAAGGCAAGGGCCGCGGTGACCAGTTGCCCGACGAAGATGTACGCCACCGCGACCGCGAGCCGGCCCGCCGCGGTGCCGGCCGGCAGCACACCCCCGGCCGGGAGCTGCAGTCCGCCCCACCCGTACGCGGCGGTGCCCGCGGCCAGCGCGACCGCCGGCAGCAGCACCGTCGCCGCGGCGCTGAAGCCCAGCCCGACCGCGAGCTTGACCCCCAGCAGCCGGGCCCGCGGCACCGGTGCCGCCAGCAGGTACCGCAGGCTCGACCAGCCCGCCTCGGACGCCACCGTGTCCCCGCAGAACAGCGCCACCGGCACCACCACCACGAAGCCCGCCGACACGAACAGCGTGGTGGCGGCGAAGTTGGGCCCGGAGGCGGTGGCGGTGTCCACCAGCGTCGGCCCGTCGCTGCCGCTGGACGGGGTGCCACCGACGGCGAACGCCGCCATCAGCACGAACGGCAGCGCCACCAGCAGCCCGCCGACGACCATGGTGCGCCGCCGGCGCAGCTGCCGCCGGGCCTCCACCAGCAGCCGCAGCGTCCGGCCGGGCCGGTAGCCGGGCGCCGCCCCGGACCCGGAACCGGCCTGGGCCTGCGCGGTCGTGGTCATGCCGAGCCTCCGATCAGGGTCAGGAAGGCGTCCTCCAGCCGGCGGTGCGGGCCGACCCGCGTCACCGGCACGCCCAGGCGCACGAGTTCGGCCACCAGCGCGGCCGGAGTGGCGCCGTCGAGCACGGCCAGCAGCCCGTCCTCCTCGCGGACGGCCGCGGCCACGCCGGGCAGCGCCGCCACCACGGCGACGGTGTCCTGGGCGAGTTCGCCCTCCACCCCGACCAGCACGGTGTCCGCCGAGCCCACGATGTCGGCGACCGGCCCGGCGGTGACCAGCCGGCCTCGGTCCATCACCACCAGGTGCGTGCAGCTCTGCTCCACCTCCGAGAGCAGGTGGCTGGAGACGATGACGGTGCGCCCGCCGGCCGCGTAGCGGATCATCACCTCGCGCATCTCGCGGATCTGCGGCGGATCCAGGCCGTTGGTGGGCTCGTCGAGGATGAGCAGGTCGGGCAGGCCGAGCATGGCCTGGGCCAGGGCGAGGCGCTGGCGCATGCCCTGGGAGTAGGTGCGCACCGCCCGGTCCAGGGCCGTGCCGAGGCCGGCGATCTCCAGCGCCTCGGACAGATGGGCGTCCTGGGCGGGCCGGCCGGTCGCCTGCCAGTACAGGTCCAGGTTCTGGCGGCCCGTCAGGTGCGGCAGGAAGCCGGCGCCCTCCACGAAGGAGCCGATCCGCGAGAGGACCGGCGCCCCCGGCCGCACGGCCTCGCCGAACACCCGGATGCCGCCCTCGTCGGGACGGATCAGGCCCATCAGCATCCGCAGGGTGGTGGTCTTCCCGGCGCCGTTCGGCCCGAGCAGCCCCAGCACCTGGCCGCGCTCGACGCGGAAGGAGAGCTCGCGCACCGCCCAGCGGTCGGCGGACCTGGCGTACCGCTTGCCGAGACCGGTGATCTCCAGCGGCACCGCGGCCAGCGCGGGATCGGCGGGGCGGGGCCGCACCCGGCGCCGCCCGGTGGCCAGCAGCAGGAGGGCGACCACCACGGCGACGGGCGGCGCGACCCATACCCAGCGCGGCACGCCGGCGGCCTCGCCGGCCAGCGCGGGGTCGGTCGGCAGGGTGACCGCGTCCGGGCCGGCCAGCGAGACGGTGTACGCGGCCGGCGCGGTCGGGCCGGCGTAGCCGAGGTCGGTGGTGGCGAAGGCGACGACGAGGCGGTGCCCGGCGGGGAAGGTGTGGTCCACGGCGGGCAGCCGCACCCGCACGGTGGTCCCGCCGGTGGAGCCCTTGACCCGCAGCGGGCTCACCAGCCCGGCCGGCAGGGTCCGCCGGCCGTCGGGGCCGACGTCGTAGAGCTTGCCGAACAGCACCGCCTCGGGCGCGCCGGTCGCCACCGTGACGGTGACCTCGGCTGCTCCGGTCACCGTGGTGCGGCTCGCCAGCGGGGCCGAGGCGAACGCGGCCGTCTGGCCGGGGAAGTCGGTGGCCAGGCCCGCGCCGGCGCTGAGCTGCGAGAGCTGGGCCAGGGCACCGGCCCCGGGCACGCTGGAGATGGCCGGGGGCGAGCCGCCGGCCGGGTTGGCGATCCGCTGCGGCGGGCCGGTCAGCGCCACCGAGCGGCTGGCGGTGCCCGACAGGCCCGGGTAGGCGGAGGCGCCGGCCCCGCGCAGCACGGTCGTGCCGTCGGTGGAGTCCAGGCCCCCGGCGCGGGTGACGCGGAAGGCCGGGCCGGTGGTCGCCGAGCGGTCGCCCTTGAGGTACCGGTCGAACCACGCGGTGACCCGCGCGTCCACCCGCGGCTGCTCCGCGTCGCCCCCGTCGTGGCCGCCGGCGATCCAGTCGACCGCCACGGGGGCGCCGTTGGCCCGGATCGCCCGGGCCATGGCGTCGGACTGGTCCAGCGGGAAGAGCGAGTCGGTCTGGCCCTGGACGATCAGCGCGGGCACGTCGATGCGGGAGGCGACGGCGGACGGGCTGAGCGCGGCGAGCTGCCTGAGGGCCGCGGCGTCGGGCCGGCCGGACTGCGCGACGCGCGCGTACAGGGCGCACAGCGAGGGCTCGAACCGGCCGCAGCCCGCGCCGGCCGCGGCCGTCGCCGGCGAGGCGGCGGGCGCCTGGGCGGTACCGGCGGGCGCGTTCGCGCCGCTCGGGGCCCGGCCTGTGCCGGGTGCCGGCGGGGAGCCGGACGGGGACGCCGTCGGGGAGGCGCCCGCGGCCGTCTCCGGCGAACCGCCGGAGAAGAGGATGCCGGTCCACAGCTTCTTGTAGACGCCGTCCGGGAAGAGCGCGTCGTCGAGGTTCCAGTACGTCTCGCGGGGCGCGATGGCGTCGATGCGGTGGTCGTGGCCGGCAGCCAGCAGCGAGATAGCGCCGCCGTACGAGGTGCCGCTGATGCCGACCCGGGGGTCGCCGGGGGCGTCGAGCCGCACCTCGGGCCGCTTGGCCAGCCAGTCCACGAGTTTGGAGACGTCGGCGACCTCGCCGTCTGCCGCGTTCAGCCCGATCCGGCCGCCGGAGTGGCCGAAGCCGCGCGCGGACCAGGTCAGGACGGCGTACCCGTGCCGGGCCAGCGCCTGGGCCTGCTTCCTGACATCGTCCTTGCTGCCGCCGAAACCGTGCGCGAGCAGCACCGCGGGGCGGCGGCCGCCGCCGGGGGTGGTGAAGTACGAGGTGTCCAGCCGCACTCCGCCGGCGCCGGCGAGCATCGCGTCCCGCTCCCGGACGGCCGTCCCGCCGCCGCGGCCGGCCGCGAGTCCACCGGTGACGGCACCGGCGACCACCACCAGGGCGCCGGCCAGCGCGGCCCACCTCCGGCCGGACCGCCCTGCGCCGCGTCGTCCCCACCCAAGTCCCATCCCCTGATCCTAATTCGCCCCGCCCCCGACCCCGCCCACCCCGTCCGGGGTGTCCACCGCCCGCGGACACCCGGTAGCGGACCCGGTGGTCGGTACCGGGCCCGCGGCACGGGGGGCGGGGCCGAGCGGCTAACCCCGCGCGGGCTTCGCCGAGTCGTCCGCTGACTCGCCTTCGGAGGAGTCCGGGTGGCGGACGGTCACCTGGAGGTGGTCGCCGACGACGTCGGCGACGATGGTGTCGCCCTCCTCGACGTCCCCGCTGAGCACGAGTTCGGCGATGCGGTTGTCCAACTCGCCCTGGATGGTGCGGCGCAGCGGGCGGGCGCCGAACTCGGGCTGGTACCCGTGGGCGATCAGCAGCTTCTTCGCCGCCTGCGTGACGTCGAGTAGGAGGCCCTGGGCACGCACCCGGCGGCGGCTGCGCTCCAGCAGCAGGTCGACGATGCTCGACAGATCCTCCTCGGTGAGCGCGTGGAAGACGATCGTCTCGTCGATCCGGTTGAGGAACTCCGGCGGGAACCGGCCCTGGAGCTCGGCGGTCAGCTGGTCGCGGATCTCGTCGACCTCGCCCTTGTGGGCCAGGATCAGCTGGGAGCCGATGTTGCTGGTCAGGATGACGACGGTGTTGCGGAAGTCGACCGTGCGGCCCTGCGCGTCGGTCAGCCGGCCGTCGTCCAGCACCTGGAGGAGCGTGTGGAAGACGTCGGGGTGGGCCTTCTCCACCTCGTCGAAGAGCAGGATGCTGTACGGCTGCCGGCGGACCTTCTCGGTGAGCTGCCCGGCTTCCTCGTAGCCGACGTATCCGGGCGGCGAGCCCACGAGCCGGGAGACGGTGTGCTTCTCCTGGAACTCGCTCATGTCGAAGCGGATCAGCCGGTCCTCGTCGCCGAAGAGCAGCTCGGCCAGGGCCTTGGCCAGCTCGGTCTTGCCGACGCCGGTGGGGCCGAGGAAGAGGAAGGAGCCGACCGGCCGGCCCGGGTCGCCCATGCCGGCCCGGCTGCGGCGGACGGCCTGCGCGATGGCGAGTACCGCCTCGTCCTGGCCGACGACCCGGTCGTGCAGGGCGTCCTCCAGCTTCAGCAACCGCTCCTTCTCCGACTGCGTCAGCTGCGTGACGGGGATGCCGGTGCGGCGGGAGACGATCTCGGCGATGTCCTCCTCGGTGACCGCGGCCACGCCCTCCCGCCGCTCCTCGACCTCGGCGATCTCGTTCTGCAGCTCGGCGATGCGCCGCTTGACCTCCTGCGCCCGCTCGAACTCCTCGGCGCTGACCGCCTCGTCCTTCTCCCGGTTGAGCCGGGCCAGCCGGTCCTCGCGGTCCTGCACCTCCTTGGACTTGCCGCGCGAGCGCAGCCGGACCCGCGAACCGGCCTGGTCCAGCAGGTCGATGGCCTTGTCGGGCAGGAAGCGGTCGGAGATGTAGCGGTCGGACAGCTCGGCCGCGGCCACCAGCGCCTGGTCGGTGAACCGCACCTGGTGGTGGGCCTCGTAGGGGTCGCGCAGCCCTTCCAGGATCTGCACGGTCTCCTCCACCGACGGCTCGGGCACCATCACCGGCTGGAAGCGGCGCTCCAGCGCGGCGTCCTTCTCGACGTACCGCCGGTACTCGTCCAGCGTGGTGGCGCCCACGACGTGCAGCTCGCCTCGCGCCAGGGCGGGTTTGAGGATGTTGCCGGCGTCCATGGAGCCTTCGCCGCCGGAGCCCGCGCCGACGACGGTGTGCAGCTCGTCCACGAAGAGGATCACCTTGTCCGAGGCGCTCCTGACCTCGTCGATGACCTTCTTCAGCCGCTCCTCGAACTCGCCGCGGTACTTGGAGCCCGCCACCAGCCCGGCCAGGTCCAGCTCGACCACCCGCCGGCCCTCCAGGGGCCCGGGGACGTCCCCGGAGACGATGCGCTGCGCAAGGCCCTCGACGATCGCGGTCTTGCCGACGCCGGGCTCACCGATCAGCACCGGGTTGTTCTTGGAGCGGCGGGAAAGGATCTCGACGGTCTGCTCGATCTCCTCGCCGCGCCCCACCACCGGGTCGAGCTTCCCGGCTCTGGCGTCCACGGTGAGGTCGCGCCCGTACTCGTCCAGCGTCGGTGTCTCGCTCGGCGGCTCCCCCGCGTCGCGCCGGACGGCCGCGTCGGCCTTCGTGGCGACCTTCTGCGGATCGACGCCGAGGTTGCGGACGACGGACGCTGCCTCGTCGTTGCCGGGGTCGAGCAGCGCCTGCAGGATGTGCTCCGGGCCGATGTAGGAGGAGCCCGCGGCCTGCGACCCGGCATGCGCGCCGATCAGCACCCGCTTGGCGGCCGGGGTGAGCCCGGGCTCCGCCGAGGGGGTGCCGCCGCCGGCCGGCAGCGACCGCGCGATCTCCCCGGCCAGCTCGTCCGGGTCCGCACCGGCGCGGGCCAGCAGGGTGCGGGCGGGCTCCACCTGCGTGGCGGCCCACAGCAGGTGCTCGGTGTCGAGGTCCTCGCTGCCGTCCTCGGCCGCCCGGCGCGACGCCCGCCCGATCAGCTCCTGCGCCGAGTCGGTCAGCAGCCGTCCGATGGGTACGCGCTGGACGGCCGGCGGCGACGAGCCCGCGGACATCCCGAAGAAGCGGTTGAGCAGATCGGCGAACGGGTCCGACGCGCCGAAGGAACCGAAGGGGGAGGGAACGGACATGGCCAAGACTCCCAAGTGTGTACGGAAGCGTCTGCGGCTCGCGGCCATCGGTACGGCCCGCGCCCCGACGTGCGAGGGTCCGCGCCCGACGCCACCCGCCGTACGGCGGCCACGCGCAGGCTTCGTCGGAGGATTTCGTCGAAGTCGAACGGCTTCGCTGAAGGAGCGCGTCGAACTGGTTCGCCGAAGGGGCTCACCGAACGGGTGCGCCGCGGAAAGGGGCCCGTCCCGGGCGGCCCGCCCCGCGCCTGTGCCAGCCGCGCGGCCGCGGGCGGCGCGGGACGCCCCGGAGGAGGGCGCGGCCCGTCACGAGGTCGGGCGGCTACCGTGGTTGGCCCGCTTCTTGCGGAGGATCTTCTTCTTGCGACGGCGCTTGGAGGACATGGCCTCTCCTTTCGCCCTCGGAGGGCGGACCCTCTCCATGCTTCCACGGCCGGCCCGTCCCGGCACGTCGCCGGGTCCCGCTTCGTCCGCGGCGCGACTCCCCGCGACGCGGCCCCGACGGTCCGTACGCCGCCCTCGGCCTGCGGCGGTTCGCCGGGGTGTCCGCGGGGCGGGGTAGCGTCGGGGGCGTGGCGAGAGGGCTGACCGGGGCGCAGCGGCGGGCGGTGGCGCGGTCCGAGGCGGTGACCGGACGGGTGGCGGCCCGCGACGAGGTGTGCGCGGCCCTGGTGCGGGCGGGCCTGGCCGTACGGCACGGCCGGGCCGGGCACCGCGCGGTGTACCTGACGCCCGAGGGGCTGCGGCTGCGCTCGGAGTTGCTGGAGGCCGCCGGCCGGGAGCGCGGCGGGAGCGGGACCGGGCCGCAACCCGAGCCGGCCGCGCGGAGCGGGCCGTCCGGGGGCGGGTTCGTCGCCGACGACGGCTCGGGGGCCGTCGTGCCCGGCCCGGGGCGGCGGCGGGACGTGACCGCCGCGTGGGCCGGCGTCGTGGAGATCCGCCGGGTCCTGGGCGACGGGCGGACGGAGCTGCCCGCGGCGTGGGAGGCGGAGCGTCCCGTCCACGCGCTCGCACTGGCCCTGGAGGCCGACGGGGTACCGCCGGCCCGCGAGGGCGCGTCCGGCTACCGGGTGGCCGACTCGGGCCGGCCCGGGCTGACCGAGGTCACGTGGTCGGGGCCGGCCGACGGCACCGTCCCGCTGGCCCGGATCGCCGAGCTGCTCCCCCGGCTCGGCTGGCAGGCCACCGTCCACCGCACCCGCGATGGCGTCCCCTTCCTCCTGGCCTCGCCCCGGCTCCGCTGAGCCACGCGAACCAGGCCCGGCGGCGGTGCCCGCGCTCCGCACCCGGCCGCGACTGTGCCTCAACCGGACGGGCCGCCCGGTTCAGGCCGGCCGCGCCGGCCCCTCGGCGGGCCGCCGGAACAGCGCGGTCCGCAGGAACGCCTCGCCGAAGTACGGGGAGTCCGGCGCCTCGTCACGCATGAGTCGCTGCTCCACCTCGCCGAGGCCGGAGAAGACGTACGCGAGGTCCGCGGCGCTGTAGGCGAGGCCGCCCTGGAGTCCGCCGAGGCGGTAGAAGTCCCGGTCGGGCAGGTCGGAACCGCTCTGCCCGTCGGTGAAGCAGGTCAGCGAGAAGTGGCCGCCGGGCGCGAGCACCCGGTCGAGCAGCGCCAGGTAGCTGACGCGGCGGTGCGGCGGCAGGTGGTGGAAGCAGCCCGAGTCGTGGACCAGGTCGTAGGGGCCGTCGAGCCGGTCGGGCGGCAACGCGAAGACGTCCCCGCACAGCAGCCGCACGTCGGCGCCGGCCGCGCGGACCCGCTCCCCCGCCCAGGCGACGGCCGCCGCGGACAGGTCGACGGCGTCGACGCGGAAGCCCCGGCCGGCCAGGTGGAGCGCGTTGCGCCCGGCCCCGCAGCCCAGGTCGAGGGCCCGGCCGCCGACCGGGATGAGGCCGCGGTCGAGGTAGGAGACCAGGTTCTCGTCCGGCTTGTCGACGAAGAACGGGATGCCGCGCCCCCGGTCGCCGTAGAAACCGTCCCACCAGATGCTGCCGGCGCCCGCCGTCCAGCGGTCCGCTCCGGGCGCGAACATGCCGTCGAGCAGGTCGAGGACGTCCTCGACGGTACGGATACGGTGGTCCATCGGCGTCGACTCCCCTTCTGCGGTGG
>Ga0164242_10009350_pt1 | contig 10580 bp, 6 predicted proteins | sample OricomgcompostMG_FD_108783 | JGI IMG/M metagenome (GOLD analysis project Ga0164242, IMG submission 108783) | Miracle-Growth compost microbial communities from Emeryville, California, USA - Original compost - Miracle growth compost (MG) ... | reverse complement strand
TCTTCCGCGCCCCAGCCAAAATTCATGCAGCCCAAACAAAGCGGGCTGACTTTTACTCCAGTGCGTCCCAGTAATTTATATTCCATTTTTGCCTCCGGCAGACACCGTGCGAATTGTGTTCCAAGATTAATAATTGCAGATATTTATTTTACTTGATTCGGGATAAAAAGTACTTTTAGGACGCATAGTTCCCTTAAGAGAGGAACTGTAATTTCTTTACTTACCAAGCTCCTGTTTATCTTTATGGAATCCGGTCGAATTTACAATGAGCGTAACCCGGCAATCTCCTTATCATAGCGAAACTGATCGAGCGTGCCGTCATTGATTTTTTCCACGGCTTCCTCAATCGCCTTGAGGGGAACCATGAACCACTCTTTGGGTTTCACCGGCGCATCGAAACGATCGATTAGTTCCATATCCAAACGCACGGCGCCGAAAAATTTGTGCAGCAGCGCCTCCAACTTGTGGCGCTGGATGTTCGTCAATTGAAAAGTGGCGGCAACGTCCACATCGGCCAGCAAAAAGGTCGGGTCTTGGCCGGCGTTTGCGATACGGCTTTGCACGTCGCTTCCAGTCACGCCAATTTTGTGGATAAGCGAGCGATGCTGTGCGATAAAAGGATGCTCCGATTGGCTACGCAAAACGTAAATGGTACCGGAAGACAGATCACCTGCTGAATTGTCGTCTGCAAACAATGACAAATTTTGTGAAGCACCCGGTTCGGTTATACGACGACTTGCTTTGTCTTTGTTAAGAGCGCGTTGCAGTGAGCGTAGTAACAGGTTGCTTTGCGTGGCATTGTCGTAAATCACTCGCAAACGACGGTCGGGACGGCCGTAATCGCTAATGAATGGCTCGCCCATTTCTGCAACAAAGGCCTTTTGCCCCTCGACAATGAACCAATCGCCCTGGCGGATTTCGGCGTTGTCTTTATATTTCACGCTTTGACGTTCACCACTTTCCAACTGGCCTTGCACTTCTTGAAACAGCGGTTTAAAAATAGCAAAGTCCGGACACGCCACACGTTGCGCGATTTCCTCAGCAGCTTTAATTTCGGCGCGTGAGCGGACATGAGTAAGCTGCGTCAAATCGGTATCATCAACGGTTTCCCCTTCCAATGATGCCAACAACTCTTCATCGGAAAGCTCCGGCGCTTGCGGTTTTGGCGAGTTGCTACCATTCAAAATTCCACCCGTATCCAGTGGCGTCAACAGTTCGCGGCACTCATCCAATGTGCGCATTCGATCCAACCGCACCGCATACAGACGCTCGAAAATAGCACGCTCTTCGCCGTGTTGCGGCAAATGGCCCTTTTGTGCCACGAAACGCTCAATTTCCTCGAAGCCCGCGATGATGCGCTGCTTGTGCGCAGAATGCGCGGCGGATGACGCGGTAGCGCTCTCTACACCTAATTCACTGAGTAATTTAAGATCGTCGCCGGAGAGATGTTCAGACATTTTCGCCCTCCCTCGCTCTGCGTTGCAGGAATGCCACGCCTTCCGCCATGCGCTTTTCCCACGGATCCATCGCTGTAAGTGAAGGCAAGCGGCCCCGCTCCTGTTTGAAGCGCAGCGCCCGCTTCGCTAAATCGCGGGCTTCATCAAGCGATAACGAAACCTTTTTGCCCGCGATCACTGCGGCAACCTGTTTCAGGCGCTCTTCAGTCATCGACTTGGCCAAAATCGAATACGCTTCACCAAACGGATTGATGCGGTCAATTAAGTCCATATCGAGTTCCGTTACCGAAAGCGCGAAACGCCGCACTCCGTCGAGCAGCGATGTGTTCTTCGCTGCTTCGCTTTCGTTGGCTGCTTTCTTGGCCTGTTGCACCAGATTCAGCGCTGCGATAGCGTGCTGGCGGATGGCTTCGTGATCTTCCTCTTCCAGCTCCGGAAATTTCTGTTTGACGATTTTGCCCATCCGCACCTGCGTCAGCTCTTCGGGAATCACTTCTTCGTTAAACAAACCTTGTTCCAAAGTACTTTTATCCTGCACAAATGCCGTCACCAGCTCCGTCAAATCTTCACGGCAGATGCGCGCAGCCTCAGCACTTTTGGGTTCAGCCAATCCTTTAATTTCCAATTGGATTGTGCCGTTCGGCCCAATTCCCACATTGGTTTTATTCGGATCATAACCTTCCGTGCCATAATCGAATCCGTCTTTCGGGCCATTACCAGGCCGTTTTGGCGTGAATTCAAATTTCGGCGCCAACACTTGCTCCATCAACAAACTGGCGGCGATGGTTTTAAGCGTATCGTTGATGGCCTCGGTCACGGTTTCTTCGCTGGCGTCCGGCTCGGCGATGAGATTGGTAAAGCGCGCACAAATCTTGCCTGGTGCGTCGCGCGTGGCACGCCCGATAATCTGCACGATTTCGGTCAGGCTCGAACGATAGCCAACGGTCAAAGCGTGTTCGCACCACACCCAGTCGAATCCTTCCTTGGCCATGCCAAGCGCGATAATGATATCCACATGGTCGCGGTCGTTTTTGTGCGCCGGGTCTTTGAGCGCAGCGGCAACTTTGTCGCGTTTGGTGGGTTCATCATCCACCAGATCGGCAATTTTTAGCACCTTACCCTCTTTTGCGCGCACCAGATGAAAGCCGGTTTGCGGATCGGTGCCCAGCCAATCGCCCAATTCTTCAATAATATGTTCGACTTCACGTATCTTATCTTTGGTGCTTTCGCGCGAATTGACGTTGGGAATATGCACAATCGTCTTTTCGTGCGGATCGAGCACCTGCAAAATCTCATCCGTATAACTGCCAGCATAAAAAAAATAACCGATATCCAGTTGCTTCAGGTATTGGTAGCCGTTGAGCTGTTCATAATAAGTGTAGGTAACGGTCTCAAAGCGCGTTTCGTCGTCAGGATGCAACACAGCCACAGCGTCGCCACGGAAATAGGAACCGGTCATCGCCACAATGTGCACTTTGTCACGCTCCATCAGCGAGCGCACTTGATCGCCCAGCTTATTATCAGGGTTGGCTGAAACATGGTGAAATTCGTCCACCGCAATCAAGCGATTATCGAAAGCTTCGGTTCCAAAACGCTCCAGGGCAAAGCGAAAAGTGGCGTGCGTGCACACAAGTACTTTGTCGCCGCTTTCCAGAAATGCTTTCACCGCATCCACTTTGCCGCCGTTATCGCCGCCGGGCGCATTGCACAAATTCCACTTCGGTTTAACGCGCCAATCAGCCCAGAAACCAAATTGCGTCAGCGGCTCATCGTGAAAAGAAGCGCCGATGGTTTTTTCAGGCACCACAATGATCGCTTGCCGCACGCCCTGATTTTCCAATTTGTCCAGCGCAATAAACATCAGCGCGCGGCTTTTGCCCGAAGCCGGCGGCGATTTGATCAGCAGGTATTGCTCGCCGCGTTTTTGAAAGGCGCGCGCCTGCATCGGGCGCATGCCACGTTCGTCCTGGCGGGCGGAAGTGCCGTCGGCGGCATAAGAAACGGAAACTGCGGGAACAGCGATGGATTGGCTCATAATCAGAGTTTACCGTAGGGACATGGCTTGCCATGTCCACGTTCTGAAAATAGACACGGCGAAACCGGTTGGCAAGCCGGACATGGCAAACCGGACATGGCAAGCCATGTCCCTACGGGTTGGGGTTTAATTCGTCGTCGTCCCACCGGAGGGGGTTTTCGTGAATATACTCACGTTGGTGCAATAAATCATCCTCATCGCGTATAATGTGATCCCAAAATCGGGTTTGCCACACTTCGGTTTTGCAACCGCGCAAACGACCAATTTTGCGCGAGACGCCACTTTTATAATTACCAATAATGGCGCTGATCGAACCGCTTACTGGCTTTCCAAAACGTCGTAATTCAGTTTCCTCTTCAACAGTGGCCGGGATCTCGTTTTTAAGAAAAATAATCCCATGCAAATGGTTCGGCATAACCACGAATTCATCCAGTATCACATTCGGATAATGAATTGGAATTGCTAACCAATCATCGTGTGCCACACGGCCAAAAGGATGCAAACACATTTCTCCATTCTTAATGCGGCCAAAGGCAAAACGATGTTTATGTACACAAATTGTGACGGCATAGGCACCGCTTTGATGATAATCATACGATCGCATCCGTGCAATCTTTCGTTCGGGATACTTTGCATTCATAATCGTTCATTCCCGTAGGGACATGGCTTGCCATGTCCGATTTTCCATATTTTGACACGCGGAGATGGCGCACGCGGACATGGCAAGCCATGTCCCTACATTTTGGAATAGAGTTCAAACAGTTTTTCCAGCCGCTCGGTATCGTTTTTGAAACGGCGGCCGATGTAGATGCGCTCCAACGTTTCATCGTTCATTTCGTGCGCGTGGCGCAAATTGTCCGGCATGTTTTCGGGATCGTATAAATCAGCGATGGTGGCCGGAAAATGCGCTTCGCGCGCCAGCAGAATATCCTCAGCGCAACGCGTCAGATCGGCTTTGTGTTGCTTGGTCAGCGGTGGGACGGGAAAGGTGTTCCAGCCGAGAGTGTTGGAATAGCGATATCGAGTTTCCAGCTTGCCGCAGACGGTGGCGATCCAGACCAGATGCAGACGCGATGCGATGAGTGACATGTTCCAGAGCGGAGCGTCGTAGAGGGCGAAAGCAAGGTTTGAAACTATCGTTCCCGGTGGACAATATCCGAGAGGCAAATATTCACGACGCTCAGAGGAAACGCTCGGCACCACGATAACAGTTTCCGATCCACTTTGTCGAACTTCACCGAATTTATATGGAGCGGAAGCCAACTTTTTGGTCGTTGCGCGCGCTGATTTTGATCGTTCCTGTTGAACCATCTGGAAACGATCACTGAGCCATCTATTTTCATTGGCTTGAAAGTACTTTTGGTCTGGAATCCAAATACAGCGTCTTTCGATTCCACGAATGAATTCCGCAGAACCCAGAAACGGGCGGATGAATTGCGGGTTCACGTCAAACTCTCTTATTGCCGCCTCCGCTTCTTGAAGCGTTAAAAGAAGACCGCCGCCATCATTGGGCATATTGCCGAAACTCATTTCGGCTACGTCGCTAAGAGGGTGAGACAATTGCTTAACAATGACGTTTGGCGCGGGAACCAAATAGGCATTGATATTTTCCGTTTCTTGGGTCGTCGTTTCATTATTTTCATCCACAGAAAACAAGCGCCGCACTTTACCCGCACGATTGGATATTCCGACAATTACGACGGTGACCCCTGCATTATATGCAGCTAAATTAGCCCATTTGAAACTTCTGTGCGCAAACTCGATTTCATGCCCTGTTGCAAAAATAAGTGACCAGAGCGTTTCTACCTGGCGGCCTTGACAAATTGAATTTGTAGAAACAAACGCGGCGGCAGAATTTGTGTGCTGGCCATAATCAGCGGCTTTCATAAACCAGGCGGAAACGTAATCAAGCGATCCCCAGGTTTTGGTGCGCCCTTCAAAAGTACTTTTCAAGTCATCTTTCTGATCTGCCGTTTGCCATTGACTTCCTTTATATGGCGGATTGCCACAAATATAAGTTTCCCCGCCTTCGTTCTCAAAATCCCATTCCGTTTGTTCCAGCGCGCTATCAAACAAATCATCCGAATGCAGTTTCACGCCGCTGCCGGTGGGTGAGCACAACGCCAGCCAGTTGAGTTTCAGCGCGTTGCCGCAGGTAATCCAGTTTTCGGCTTTGAGCGGCAGGAATTCGAGCAGTGCCAGTTGCGGCCCGCGATATAAGACATCGCATTGATACTGCGCGATAATCAGCGCCAGCCGTGCGATTTCAGCGGAAAAGTGTCGCAGCTCGATGCCGCGAAAATTGGTGGGTGTGATCTCTGAGGCGCGGTCTTTTTCGCCGCGCCGTTCGTTGATTTCGGCCTCAATGGCGCGCATCTTTTTGTAGGCGATCACCAGAAAATTGCCGCTGCCGCAGGCCGGATCGAAAACGCGAATGCACGCCAGACGATTGCGCAAGTTGAGCAATTTGCGCGCGTTGTCGCCCGCTTCGTCCAGCTTCGCGCGCAACTCATCGAGAAACAGCGGATTAAGTACTTTTAGGATATTGGGCACGCTGGTGTAGTGCATTCCCAGCGCGCCGCGTTCTTCTTCATCAGCCACGGCCTGAATCATCGAGCCGAAAATATCGGGGTTAATCTTCGTCCAATCCAAATTTCCCACATGCAACAAATACGAACGCGCCACTTTGCTGAATCGCGGCACTTCCACATCGCCCGAAAACAAGCCACCATTGACATAGGGAAATCCATCAGCCCAAGTGCGAATACTGGCCGCCTCTCGCTCTGCGAGCGGAGTGCTCATGGCGCGGAACATTTCGGAAAGTACTTCGTGCGTGTTGGATGAATCGCTATCGCTCATCTGTGCGACCGAGTCGGTAAACAGCCGGCCGTTAAAGATACTGGTATCTTCCGCGAAAAAGCAAAAGATGAGCCGCGCCATTAAGTGATTGAGTGCCTCGCGTTTATCCGCGCCCTCCCAATCGGGATTCTCCTTGAGCAATTCGATATAGAGCTTGTTGAGCCGGCTGGTCGCTTTGATGTCGAAAGCGTTTTCGCGGATTTGCTTAACCGTGGTGATGCCCGCCAGCGGCAGGAAAAAACCGAAATGATCAGAGAATTGAGAATATACGCAGGCGACAGTTTCGCCATCGCTGAGGTTTTCGGCCTGAAAATCAGCGCCGTCAGTGGCGAGGATATATTTGGCTTTATAACGCGCCGTGGCCGCGCTTTCGCGCAAGGCTGCGAGCGTGGAAACAACTTCACCGGGCGCGCACGCTTTGAGATGAATATTGTTGCGCTGCAACACGCCGCCGGGCACGTCCGTTTTATTGGCATCGCCGCTGCGCAACCGCTTAATGGTGGTCGCTTTATTGCCGAAGGCTTCGAGGAACTCAAACGGAAAAATCTCCGCGTCAAAAGGGGCGGCGGCGAGTTGCGAAACGGCTTCTTCAATTTCAACTGCGTTCATAGGTCCCTCTTAGTAAATCAAAATCAGAAGACAGAAGTTAGATCGCTGCCAGGAACCTTTCGAGCGGCTTTTTAAGGGAGAACGGCCAATTGTAGTAAAACTGCTGCGATCCCGTTACAAAAGTACTTTTACACATTGTTCTGTCGCATGTAAGCGCAAAAATCTCTCACTCGTTATACTTTCCTCATCTACAAATAAGGAGTTGACGTTTTTTGAGTAAGAAAAGAGTAGCCGTGGTTGGCGCCACAGGAATTGCCGGACAACAGTTTTTAGCCGCGTTGCCAAATCATCCCGATTTTGAAATCACCGTTCTGGCGGCTTCGTCGCGTTCCGCCGGCAAAACATATTTGGAAGCATTGCAGGAACCCAGCGGTTCCATCGGCTGGTGGTCGGATGATGAACTGAATCCCGAATACGCTCAAATGACCGTGCAGGATGCGTCGGCATTTGATCCGCGCGAAGTGGATCTGGTTTTCAACGCCATCGAAAGCGACGCCGCCAAAGAGCTGGAACCCAAATACGCCGTCACCACGCCGGTCGTCAGCACGGCTTCGGCATTTCGTTATTTCGATGATACGCCGGTCATCATTCCCGGCGTCAATAACGATCATGTTTCTCTTCTCAAACGCCAACAGGAAGAACGCGGCTGGAAAGGTTTTGTGACGCCGATTCCCAACTGCACCACGACCGGTCTTGCATCTTCGCTTGCGCCAATCTATAAACATCTGGGTGTCGAGCGTTTGGTGATGACTTCCATGCAAGCCATGAGCGGCGCGGGCCGCCGCGGCGGCGTGTTGGGATTGGATATTCTGGATAATATCATTCCCTACATCCCCGGCGAAGAAGAAAAAGTGCAGAAAGAAGCACAGAAAATTCTGGGCAAAATTGTCGATGGAAAAATCGTCCAGGCTGATTTCGCGCTTTCCGCCACCTGCACGCGCGTGGCCGTTTTGGACGCGCACACCGAAGCCGTTTACGCCGCCACCACGAAATCCGCCAGCACGGAAGAAGTGGCGGAATTGATGCGCAATTACGAAACCGGCTTGCAAGGTTTGCCGACGGAACCCAAACCGTTCATTAAAGTACACGACGATCCGTTCCGCCCGCAACCGCGCCGCGACCGCAACAACGGCGACGGCATGACCACATCCGTGGGACGCCTGCGCGCCGAAACCACGATTGGCGAACACGGCGTCAAATACGTGGCCGTTTCGCACAACACCAAAGCCGGCGCGGCCAAAGGCGCAATTCTGGTAGCGGAATTATTGCAGCGCGAAGGCTGGCTCTAAACCGTGATGGATTGAATTAATTCGGATAACATCAGAATGAAAAGTACTTTTAGCGATTGCTGAAAGTACTTTTTGTATTTTCCTGCGAACTCCGCTTGTAATTGATGAATAAATAAATGTTTCAAAATCGCCGGGGCGAGGTATAATAAGGTCAAAAGCATGTTTCGGAGGCTTGAGATGAACCGTCATTTCTATTCCCCAAAAAAAGCATTCACGCTTATTGAACTTTTGGTCGTCATTGCAATTATAGCGATCCTCGCTGCGATTCTCTTTCCCGTTTTTGCGCGGGCGAGAGAGAACGCGCGCCGCGCGAGCTGCATGAGCAATATGAAACAAATCGCGCTGGGAATTATGCAATACACCCAGGATTATGACGAACATCTGCCAAGATATGCGGTGTGCGGCCCCGTCACCCTCGAAACGGGATACAGTTCCGGAAATAGCGGTTGCAGCTCTCCCGCGCCCGGAAATTATTATCATCTCTGGATGCACACCATTTATCCCTATGTGAAAAGCAATCAGGTTTTTAATTGTCCCAGCAACGAACCCACTGTTCAAAATTACACCGGCGGCTACATCGCCAATATCAGTTATGGTTACAATACAACGCTGGGAGGCAATCTCAACTTATCCGCGATTTCTCAAGTGAGCCTGACTCCGATGATTTCGGAGAGCACGTATTATCTCACCGATCCTGATAGGATTTGTCAATCAACTTCGCGCAATCCCAATTGCACGGGAAACATCAACAGTTTGGGAGCTGCAGATAACAGCGATATGCCGGATCTGCGGCATCTGGACACTTTCGTCGCATGTTTTGTGGACGGACATGTAAAGTCGCTCAAAAAAGACGATTGGATTACCAGCACCCAATACAGCGATACCAATCGATGCAGCGATTCCATCTGGCAGAAATGGGAACCGGATTGCCAGAGTTGATTTAACGAAATACGAATCCCCAACTTTGTAAACGAAAAGTACTTTCAGCGGAAGGAAAGTACTTTTCGTATTTCTTCAGGACATCTGCGCTGCGTCGACCAGATACTTTCCGGAAAATAACTTGAGATACAAAGCGCTTCCATCCACCGGCGTTTTCAAAAGTACTTTTGTGCCCGTGACGGAATGCCGCGATAACTCGGTTCCGTCGGCGCTGCATATGGAAATGGAAGATTCCGGCACGGCGCGGCTCAATTGCACCTGCCAGCCGCCAGCGGTTTTCTGCACTGAAAGTACTTTTGGCAATAACGCGATGGCCGCCACTTTATCAGGATGCAGTTTCATCACAATGGCATTATTTTGCGGCGTGATTTCCTGCCCGTTCAATAAATCAAAATAGTGAAAACCGCTTTTCGCCGGGGCTGACATCAACGGTTTATCCACCGTAAAACCGCTGGCGTTGTACAGCAAGGTAATGGTTTTGCCGCCGCCGGTAAAACGATTCGCATAAATATCTTCCGCCAACGTCGGCGCCAGCGGCGTCACATTGCGGCTGTCGAACGCGTCGCCATTTTGTTCCAAAATGCGATGATAAATCGGCGGATGCAAATGGCCGAACGCGCCGCTGGCGTTCCAGAAACGCCATTCCTCGCCGTGCGGCGTATTTTTATTATCCAGATCATACGGCTTGGTTTCGGGAAAATAAAAACGGAACACATTGAGCGGCACCGGCCGGAATCCATCAAAAACATGCTGCGCCGATTCGTAATTGATGGAGCCTTCCAGATTCGCCGCCAGATGATCATAGCCGGGAAATTCCGTCGTCAACACAAAATCCGGCTCAATCTTATCGACCGATTCATGCACGCGCTTGCACACCAGCGAAATCGCCTGCAGCCACGCGTTATGTCCCGGTTCGGCAAAAATTTGTGTGTGCTTCGTATTATAATTCGTGTAACCGCGATGACCGAATTCATCGAAGCGAATGCCGTCCACGCCGGTGTCGCGCACGATGCGCGTGGTTTGGTTTACCAGGAAATCCTGATACCATTGGTTGTCGAGATCCATGCAATAACCGCCGTAAGAACCGACGTAACCCGGCGGCGTCTTCGTTTCGCTGGAGTAGCCGGACGCTTTCCAGAAAGGATTCATGATGCCGTATTTCGGCCCGTATTTATGACCGAGTTCCGTGTTGTCGTCCGCCAAAATGGGATCAGTGTAAAACATCGGCATTTGTCCGCCGTCGCGGATCGCCTGCAATTCTTTTTTGAGCGCCGGCAGCCCGCCCCAATCGGTGTTGTATTCATAATCGCCGCGGTTGAGCGGATATTCCAACTTTCCCGTTGCGGGATTAATAACCCAATAACTCTTGTAGGCGTTGTAAAATCTCTCTCC
>Ga0164242_10009349_pt1 | contig 10580 bp, 9 predicted proteins | sample OricomgcompostMG_FD_108783 | JGI IMG/M metagenome (GOLD analysis project Ga0164242, IMG submission 108783) | Miracle-Growth compost microbial communities from Emeryville, California, USA - Original compost - Miracle growth compost (MG) ... | reverse complement strand
CAGCGAAGCTGTGCCCAGCTACCCTTTGACCATTATTTTTAGCCTCCCACTGGTCTCTGAAGCGAAGTGTTCCCTTGAGTCTGGCATAAAGTCTCGGCCGATAGTCTGTTTACGAGAAAAGGAGACTGCAAAAGAAAGATAAAAGAAATCCGTTAATAGCCAATACTAGATTGCATAAAGGAAGATAAAAGAAATCTGCTAGTCACCAATTTTTTTACAACCGACAACTCACAACTTATAATATACAATTCACAGCAACACCATGATTAAGAACACCCAAAAAATAGCCGTCATTGGCCTGGGGTATGTAGGCCTGCCATTAGCCGTGGAATTCGGGAAAAAATATAAAACTTTCGGTTTTGATATCAATGAATCCCGGATAAAAGAATTAAACAGCGGGTACGACTGTACGTTAGAGGTAGAGGGAGAAAAACTGCAAGCCGTGCTGAAGGATTACAGCCACCCCGAGGGACTATATTGTACTAATTCTCTAGAGGATATCAGGGATTGTAACATTTATATTGTTACTGTCCCGACGCCGGTAGATAAAAACAACCGTCCTGACCTGACGCCACTGTATAAAGCTAGCGAAACCGTCGGAAAAGTATTGGGGAAAGGAGATATCGTCATTTACGAGTCTACCGTTTACCCGGGGGTGACGGAAGATGAATGTGTGCCGGTGCTGGAGAAAGTATCTGGACTGAAATTTAATGAAGATTTTTATGCGGGCTATTCTCCGGAACGCATCAATCCCGGCGACAAAGAACATACCGTATCCAAAATCAAAAAGGTAACTTCCGGCTCTACCCCCGGGGTGGCGGAACAGGTGGATGCCTTATACAACAGTATTGTCACGGCCGGGACTCACAAGGCTTCCTCTATCAAAGTGGCCGAGGCGGCCAAAGTGATTGAGAACAGCCAGCGCGACATTAACATCGCCTTTGTGAATGAACTGGCCCGGATATTCAATCGCTTGGGCATCGATACTCGCGATGTCTTGGAGGCTGCCGGCAGCAAATGGAATTTCCTGCCCTTTAAGCCGGGACTGGTCGGAGGCCATTGCATTGGCGTGGACCCGTACTACCTGGCGCAGAAAGCGCAGGAAACCGGTTACCACCCGGAGATCATCCTGGCTGGGCGCCGGTTGAACGACGGCATGGGAGAATATGTAGCCCACGAGGTGATCAAGCTGATGGTAAAAAAGGATATTCCCGTGAAGGGAGCCCGCATACTGGTACTGGGCATCACGTTTAAGGAAAATTGTCCCGATGTCCGCAATACCCGGGTGGTGGATATCTTAATGACCTTAAAAGAATACCAGACCGAACTCACTATCCTCGATCCCTGGGCCGAACCGACGGAAGTGAAGCATGAATACGGTTGGGAGTCGGTGAAAACACTGAACGGCCTGCAGGATTTCGATGCCATCATCCTGGCCGTAGCCCATAACGAATTTAAACGACTTGACTTGGATACGTTGTGTAAGAAAAACAAAGTGATCTACGACGTGAAAGGCGAGCTGGACCGTGCGCTCGTGGACGCCAGACTATAACCCTATCTGCCTTTGGTTTTTAGCCCTTAGCCTTGGGCTGATCCGAATAATGGTCTCTCTGAACTTGTTTTAAGGAATTACATGAACCAGATACAGCCTCGACTGATAGCTAGTCAACAAGAAAAGAGATAGAGAAAGAAAAATCAGAACAATCCGCCAATGGCCAGTGGCCAATAGCCTACAGCTAACAGCCAATAGCCTTTTAACCACAGACAACTCATAACTCACAATCAAATCATGTACGACACCCCTTACCACACTGGTAATCTAAACCAGTATTCATTTCTAGTCACCGGCGGAGCCGGCTTCATCGGTTCTAATCTCGTGGAATATTTACTAAAGTATGGCGCTAAGAAAGTAAGGGTGCTCGATAACTTCTCTACCGGCTTTCGTAAGAACACAGATCTGTTTAAGGATAGTCCTGCTTTCGAACTGATCGAAGGCGATATCCGGGATTTAGATACCTGTAAGAAGGTAGTAGCCGGGATGGATTATGTTTCTCACCAGGCGGCGCTGGGCTCGGTGCCCCGTTCCATCAATGACCCGGTAACCACTAATGCGGTGAATATCGGCGGCTTCCTGAACATGTTGGTAGCGGCCCGGGATGAGAAGAGCGTGAAACGCATGGTCTATGCCGCGTCTTCTTCCACCTATGGCGACAGCAAAGAGCTTCCCAAAAAAGAAGGCCATGAAGGCAACCCACTCTCTCCCTATGCAGTTACGAAATTGGTCGATGAACTATATGCGGATGTATTTTCCAAAGTGTATGGCCTGCCTACCATTGGCCTGCGATATTTCAATATTTTTGGCCCTCGCCAGGACCCCCATGGCGCCTACGCGGCGGTGATCCCTTTGTTCATGCAGGCGGCCATAGACAAAAAAGCACCAACAATCAACGGTGACGGGGAAACTTCCCGAGATTTTACTTTCGTGGAGAATGCAGTGCAGGCTAATGTAAAAGCATTATTGAATACGCCGGAATTATCAAAACATGAAGCGGTAAATGTTGCCTGCGGGGAGCGGACGACGCTGATTGAACTCTGGCAAAATATCGCTGCGCTGGCGGCTTTTGACCAAAAGCCCGATTACGGTCCTGAAAGGAGAGGAGATGTGAGGCACAGCCTGGCAGATATAGGGAAGGCAAACTCATTGTTTGGATATAATCCGGCATGGAGGATAAAAGAAGGGCTGAATAAAGCTTTTGAATATTATGAATAAGAGAAGTGAATTTATCACTGTTGTTTTATTATCGCCCTAATACTAGATTTGCTATTGTATCGACTTGATGATTACACCCAATCTTTATTTGATATCCGGGAAGGTGGCGTTTTTAAAAAAAGATATCGCCAGAATGAGTTTTATGAAGATTTATAGAGAAAGATAATTTATGTCCCAGCTAAACTGATTTTAATTATCCAAATGATTAATTCTGCTTTGACAATCTTAGCCTATGGTTTTTGAGCTACAGAGATGCGGAATAGAGTAATGTCGGAGGGTATTTTGAGATATGATTATCTGTGGAAAATGTGGATAAATAGTGAGTCATAATCAATAGATTATCAAAGAATTGTTTGTGCTTAGGATAATATAAAACGCGTCAAAAAATATAAAGCATGGTCAATTATGGAGACACCCCCCCGCAGAAATACGGCTCAAAAAATTTATTATAGAAAAATGTCATGTGTTCAAAACCCGTGGATTATTCCAAAGCAGGAAAGGGAATATGGAACGGATGGTACAGCGGGTGGTAGACAGTGAGTACTTCCGGATCCAGCATTTCATTAGTAAATCACCATGGCACGCGCGGGCAGGGTTAGATACAGTAGCACAGGATACCAGTGAAGTATTTGAATCATTCGATCGTGTAGCATTGCTGATAGATGAGAGTTCTCATAGTAAGAAGGGAGAGCATTCAGTAGGTGTAGCCAGACAGTATTGTGGCAATACAGGGAAGGTAGATATTTGCCAGGTGGCAGTATACGGAGCCTTGAGTGCGGAGAAGCACTATGGTTTAATTGATACGGCGTTATACCTGCCTGAGTCATGGACTTGCTCAGACGACCGGTGTAAAACTGCCGGTATTCCGGAGGGGAAAAGGACTCATAAGAAGATAAAATTGGCCATGGAAATCGTGCGTCATCAGGTGGAAATCGGCACCCGTTTTCACTATGTAGGAGCCGATGGGCTATACGGAAATAGTTACTGGTTCCAGGAGAAACTGGATCAACTGGGAGTGCTATTCGTATTGGATGTACATAGGGATCAATACGTGTATGCCAAGCCTCTTACGATCTGTATACCGGAGAAACAGGGCGTCAGAGGACGCGATCCGAGCCGGTATAAGGTGAAGGAAGCACCAAGGAAGGTGGAAGACCTGCCCCAAAGATAAATCTCCCAAATGGAAGCGGATACGACTACGCGAAACCGGGAAGGGCGATCTGATATGCATGGGATATGTGAAGAAGATATATATCTGGAATGATAAATCCTCTGATTGGGAGACCAGGCAGTTGATATTCCGGGCTAGAGAGATAAGCAGTGGCGAAAGGGAGTATAGGTATGCCCTCAGCAATGCAAGAGACAAGAAATACGGCACTGAAGAATTGGTAGCAATGCAATCGCAGCGGTATTTTATAGACCGCTCATTCCATGATGTTAAACAGGAAACAGGGATGAGTGACTATCAGGTTAGAGGCTGGCTTGCGTGGCACCACCACATGGTGTTGGTAATGATGGCCCATCACTTCATGTTGAGCGAAAAAATACTCTACAAGGAACAATATCCTCTGATGAGCGCCTATGACATCAGGGAAATCATCATAAGAACCTACGCCGAAAAAGGAACGAACACGGATGAGGTCATTGATCAGATGAAAGTCAGGCACAGGCAACGTGCTCTGAAAAGTAGCACACGAGCCCCTTCATGAAAAATTCCCAAAGTAGAATTAATTTTTATTTTTAATCTGACATAACACACAAGAGAAAAGGATGATAGCGGTTATGTATAATATCGTTAATCCTTCTAGGATAGACATATTTTTAAATTATGCAGGAGCCTAAAGAAAAAATATTGATCATATACGATTCAATTTCTGATTTAATGCCTTTTATTGAGGGAAAGGGATATTTAATATATAATACTTTCCGTCCTATAAATTTTTTCTTCAAGGTAATTCGGAAGATATGTATCAAATGTAATTTTCCTTTGACACTTTGGTTTGGAGGTTGGAAAGACAAGCTAAATGATGGCCAAACTGTTATTCTTTTCTCTACTAAATTTCCTCAGCCAATTCGTTATATTAGAACAAGGAATTTTAATATCAGGACAATTTTATGGTATTGGAATCCAGTCGCTAAAAGTATTGATCCTAATATTTTTGGAGATTTAGAATGCGAAAAATGGTCTTTCGATAAGGAAGATTGTAATAAATTTAAATTGAAAAATAATACTACTTTTTATCTTAATAATATTGCTTTACCTCGCAAAAAAACGGTTTATGATTCGGTTTTTGTAGGTGTAGATAAGAATAGGAAACGAGGGCTAATTTCTTTGAAAGAAACCATGGAGACAGCAGGACTACAGCCGTACTTCTATATTGTAGACGATTTTGCAGCTAAAAGAGGTTATAGAGGAGATAATCGCCCAATCTCTTACAATAGCTATCTAAATTTAGTTGCCCAAAGTAAATCTATTTTAGATTTTATCCAGGATGGTCAAAGTGGTCTTACTCTCAGAGTAATGGAATCAATTTTTTTTGAAAAAAAATTGATTACAAATAACCGGGAGATTATTAATGCAGAATTTTATAAGTCGAATAATATTTTTATTTTGGAAATAGATCCTCTCGATAAGTTAGTGGATTTCATTAATACGCCTTATTCGCCTGTTGATCGAAACCTTGTTGAAAGGTATGACTTTAACCATTGGATTAGTCGGTTTTTTTAATTTGAAGATGTAATAATTCTATATGCGTGAGTTTCTTAAATCCTTTTTTTCATTTGGATTGGCTACAACTATTCAGAAAGTAATTGCATTTCTTCTTCTACCAATATATACTAGATATTTTTCTAAGGCCGAGTTTGGAATTATCGACTTAATCCAGACAATTCTTGGTATTGCTTGTATATTTGCAGTATTGCAACTTGAGACAGCCTTGCAACGATATTATTACGATTATAAAGGGAAAATAAGAAAAGAATTTATATCAACTATCTTTATCGTAATATTATTCTTCTCAGTTGTTGTAACTATATTTCTTTTCTTTTTTTCAAATCCCCTCTCTCTTATAATATTTAAAAGTAGTAGGTATTCCTATTTAATTAAAATCGCTTCTTTGCAATTGCCATTTACCAATTTTTCGATGTTAGCTTTCGTAATATTTAGATATGAAAAGGAAAATGTAAAATTTGTATTATTAATGGTACTTAAAGTTGTTTTGGCCCTATTCTTTGTTGTTTTATTCGTAGTGATATTTAAAATGGGAATTGAAGGCATATTTTATGCTCAGCTAATAAGTCTTTTCTTATCTTCAACAGTTTTATATGTGTATTTAAGAAAGCAGTTAATGACAAGATTTTCTGCTTCGCTATTTAAAAAATCCTTTAAATACGCATTACCTCAGATACCTGCCAGAGTTGGGAGTGTTTCTCTATCATATGCGAATAGGTTTTTTATGCTGGGATATCTTACAATTGCGTCTATTGGAGTATATTCTTTATCGCTAAAGATTGCTTCGGCTATGCAGCTTGTATATTCAGCTTTCATAATGGCGTGGGCGCCTTTTATGTTTGAGAGGGCTAAAATAAAGGGGCATCAGGAGCTCTTCGCAAAAATCCTGCCTCTTGCTGGTGCTCCAGTTCTTTTTTTGATATCAGCTATTTCATTATTTTCAAGCGAAATTGTCAGCATTATCGGATCTAGAGAATTTCACGCATCTTATCTCTATGTTGGAGGTCTTTGCTTCTACTTTGCCCTCCTCATTTTTAAAGAAATAGTGGATATTGGTCCAAAGATTATGGAAAAAACTAAATATCTTTCTTATACTTTTTTTATAAGTGTAGTTGTGAATTTAGTAGCTCTATATTTTTTTATTCGTTATTATGGTTTGGAGGGTGTTGTTTTTGCGATGATATTGACTAATATAGTTCTATTCGCTGTAAGCTGGCTGGTTTCGAATAAGCTATATTATGTACCATTTAAGATGTTTAAATTCGCTCTTATGGCAATCCCGTCGTTAATTATCTCTCTTGCAATAATGTATGTCTATCCAACCATAATAGTGAGGGTTGTTATTTTAACTATTATGTTAATATTTTATGGTGCTATATTCTGGATTGAATACACTGCATTTAATAACCAGAAAATTTATGCTGGTGCTAAATAAACTGATCTTGGTGGGGGGGTACTGGATTTCATGATTTTAGACGAAGCTTTCTAAGGCGATTTTGGTTAATCTCTAAATTAGTTAATCGTAGATTTATTGGTATCTTAATGATATACTTAATATTATTTATTTTATTACTAATTCTGACAATTAGGTTTGATTTTGGACAACGACAGATTGGGCGAGTGTTTTGGTATAATGCAACCTTGGTTATTTTGATTTTGGTTTCCGGTCTCCGATATAAGGTGGGAGGAGATACGTTTGTCTACCTTAATTATTATTCTACAGTTCCTAATCTTACTAATTTAACATATCATTTTTTTGCAGAAAGTATATATAATCCATTTTGGGTAATTTTATGCTCCCTTTCTAAATCTATATCCTCTGAGTTTATTTTTTTTCAATTGTTGCAAGCATGTGTCGTTAATACTATAATATTTCGCTTCATAAAGCAAAACACAAGATATTATTTTACAGCAGTTTTAGTATATTTTGTTTTTCTTTATGTATATTTTAACATGGAGATAATGAGAGAATCGCTTGCTGTGTGTGTTTTTTTACTTGCTTATCCATCGTATAAAGAAAAAAAATGGCGCACATATTATTTTTTTGCCATCATAGCTTATTTATTTCATTCCTCGGCACTTCTTGTTTTTATTTTTCCTCTATTTAGAAATTTAAAATTTAATATCGTCAATATATGCCTCGTACTTTTACTTTCAATAGCACTTTTCTTTCTATTTTTGAGCTATCCTGAGCTGTTGAGAGTATTGTTATTTAGTGATACAATATCAAATAAATTTGATATTTATTCAAACATGCATGCCAATATTAATGGACGGCTTTACACACTTTTTTTCTACGGTCTTTTGCCTCTTGTAGTCCTTTTACTTAACAAAAAGAGTCTCATGATGAAAGGCTTGTTTAAAGAGCTCTATTTAATTTATTTTTTTTTGGTATTTGTATACGCAACATCTTATGGTTTTAGCAGGTTTTTAAATTATTTATCTCCTTTTATGATGATCTATTTTGCAAATTTTTTGCACGACTTTTATAATAGAAAGAGATTTGCTAAATTTAAGACTGGTCTTTTGGTTGTTATTGTTTCGTTGGCCATTACACCAAAAATATTATATTACTTTGAAGACACTTCTGATCTTGTCGCTGGAACACATAAATATAATCTTTGGTATCCTTATTCTTCCGTTTTTAACGAAGAGGATTTTCGATATAGAGAGCTGTTATTTTATTCCAATTTCGGCAGGGAATAATTCGCGGGGTTAATTTGACTATTTTTTTTACATCGTTTGCTCAGATGAAAGTATTAGTTGTTGGGAATGGTACTACTAGATTTAATAGTAAGTCGCAATATTTTATAAATAGACATACGGGTAAGATGCTTTTGAAGATAAAAGATGAGCATGAAGTAAGTTTTGCCCAAAGGTGTAAGAAATTGGGAGACAATATCGATTTGGCAGATTTTGAACTTTCAAAGCAAGAGATTAAGCATATAGATGTTAATCCTAAGTCACTTTATAATCTATCAAGGTTTTTTTTTGAGCTTTTTAAATATGAGTTTGTTTATATATTTTTTCCTGGAACGCTATCCAGAATTGTTTCTATATTTTGTATTTTAACGCGAAAAAGATTTGGGTTATATGTTAGAGGACAATTTTTTATGCAGAATAAAAGTGATCGTCTAATTTTAAAAAGCGCAGCGTTTATATTAACTGTTTCCCCACAATTTGTCGAACAATTAAGCCGGTATTGCTCTGATGTTGAAATTATTAAGCCTATGATTGAAATTGAATTGGCTGATATTGTTCCCCATAAAGGGTATTTTAACGAGCCTTTAAAGTTATTATTTGTCGGCAGAGTTGAGGCCCGTAAAGGTATATATGAATTATTTGAAATTTATGAGTATCTCACTTTGAATGGCATTAATTTTGAACTAAATATCGTTGGTGGGGGAGATTTGTTTGAGTTTTGTAAAAAAGAAATTGAGAGGCAAAAGGCGGAAAATATTATATTACATGGGATGATATCAGATAGGCAAGTTTTGCATGCTTTATATGAAACGGCGGATATTTTTATTTTCCCGTCTTATGATGAAGGATTTCCTAGAGTACTCTACGAAGCTATGGCTCATAGTATTCCAATATTTACAACTTTTGTAGGTGGCATTCCAGGGCGAATGATTGACAATGTAAATTGTATCGAGATTCCTGTCAAAAATGGTAGTGAATCGGCAAAGATTATTAGATATTATATTGATAATAAAGCAAAGTTAATTAGTCTCGCTGACGGTGGGCGCGAAACACTTGTTTATATTCTTGACAATTTGAAACTCCACGAAGCAATGCTTCTTTCGAAGATATGAAAAGATTTCTTGATAGATATTGGAATTTCAGCTTTTCTGGATTATTTAGGCTTTTACTTAGTTTGTGCGGTAATTTAGGTAACTTTTTTTTAGATTATAGCACGGGTTTTTTTTGGAAATATAATTTAGGGGAATGTGGTTCTAGCGTCTATATCCAGAAAGGTGTCAAATTTTTGTATCCTAGATGTATTACTTTCAAAAATGATGTTTCTATTGGAAGAAATGTAACTTTTTTTTCTGAATCTAGGGATTGTAAGCTTATAGTTGGCAATAACTCGCAGATTAATAGAAATTGTGAGGTTGATTTTTCAGGAGTTCTTATTATTGGTGATAGGGTCTTGATATCTGAAGGTGTTGTTATAATGAATCATGATCATGGGTTGGATCCATTTTCAATTCCGATAGTATTGTCTAAGCATATAGAAGATAATGTTTGGATTGGTGCGAGGGCTATAGTTTTGCCGCAAGTTAACCATATAGGAAGTAATTCTATAATTGCTGCTGGAGCAATCGTAACAAAAAACGTACCTCCGAATGTAATTATTGGAGGTAACCCTGCAAAAATAATTCGATATCGATGAGTGTTAATTGGCATAAACAATAATATGGAGATTTGTTATCCGGTTCTTTGTTATTATCCCAGTCAAGCTGGTGGGCCTGCAAATACTTTGTATTGGCTAAATAGGGAGATGGATAGAATTGGACTAAAGTCTTATGTTATTTCGACTAAATATGGCTTGCCTTTGCATTTTGATGAAAATAATATAGATTTTAAAAAAGAAAAGATAAAAGTGGTTTTTCTGAAAAATAAGTTTACGGCTTTTTTTAGCCCATCAATTCTATTGTCTTTGCGAAAAGTACAGGTAGTCCATTTTTCTAGTATTTTTTTCCCTCCCACTTTGCCGCTTATCTTCTGGTCTCTTTTAACAAAAAAAAAGATTTTGATATCTCCGAGGGGAGAACTTTACGAGCAAGCAATGTGTCGTCATAGGGTTATTAAATTACGTTACATTAGTTTTTTGAAATTATTTCAAAGAAAGTTTAATTTTCACGCAACTAATGATTTTGAGAAAAGTCTTATTAATAGTTTTTTCCCACGTTCTAAATATTGCTTTGTTTTACCCAATTATATTAAAATGCCTGAACGGCTTTATCTCGCTCGTAAGAAACAACTTCTTTTCCTCGGGCGCATAAACCCAATCAAAAATATTCATCTAATAATTCAGTCTTTTTCGGAAATCCCGATTCAGATTAGAAATGACTT
>Ga0164242_10009348_pt1 | contig 10581 bp, 9 predicted proteins | sample OricomgcompostMG_FD_108783 | JGI IMG/M metagenome (GOLD analysis project Ga0164242, IMG submission 108783) | Miracle-Growth compost microbial communities from Emeryville, California, USA - Original compost - Miracle growth compost (MG) ... | reverse complement strand
GGAGGTCCTGCGCATCCTGGGCGTCCGTGCCACCCAGCAGCACCTGGTGGACGAGGTCCAGGCGGTCTACAAGAGCCAGGGTGTGTCCATCCACGCCAAGCACATCGAGATCATCGTGCGGCAGATGCTGCGCCGGATCACGGTGCTGGAGTCGGGCGAGACCAACCTGCTCCCCTCGGACCTGGTCGACCGCGTCCTGTTCGAGACCGAGAACCGTCGGGTCGTCTCCGAGGGCGGCAAGCCGGCCTCGGGTCGTCCGGAGCTCATGGGTATCACCAAGGCCTCGCTCGCCACCGAGTCGTGGCTCTCGGCGGCCTCCTTCCAGGAGACCACCCGAGTGCTCACCGACGCGGCGATCAACGGTCGCTCCGACAGCCTGCGTGGCCTCAAGGAGAACGTGATCATCGGTAAGCTCATCCCGGCCGGTACCGGTCTGGAGCGCTACCGCAACATCCGGGTCGAGCCGACCGAGGAGGCCCGCGCCGCGGCCTACTCCGTCACCGGCTACGACAGCTACGACTACGACTTCGGCTCCGCCGGGTCGGGTCAGGCCGTCGCGCTGGACGACTTCGACTTCGGTTCGTACCAGAACTGATCGCGTAGTCAGAAGCCCCGCCCGAGCTTGCTCGGGCGGGGCTTCTGCGTTCCTGGAACGATCAGGGCAGCAGCAGCCATCGACCCCGCTGCCCGCCGCCGGTGACCTTGTCGTACGCCGTCTCGGCCTCAGCCAGCGGCACGGTCCCCGCCAGCCGGGCCGTCAGGGTGCCGTCCAGGTGGAGCGCCAGCAGCTCCGCGAGGAGCGCACCGTCGGCGTGGGACTGGACCGCCGCGGTCGTCACGCCCCGCTCCGCGGGCAGCGGCCTGCCGCCGACGACCCCCACGAAACGCCCGCCGTCGCGCACCGCGCCGAGGGCGCCCGCCTGCAGGGCGGCGGCATCGAGCACGGCGTCGTACGCCCGGGACGGCACCTCGGTGACAAGCTCGACCGCACCGGCATCGGTCACGAATCCGCGGTCGCTCTCGCGGGCCAGGGCGGTGACCACCCAGCCGGCGCGACGGGCGAGTGGCACCGCGTAGCCGCCGACGGCGCCGGCGGCGCCGGTGACGAGCAGGGTCCGACCGGCACCGGCGCCCAGCAGCTCGACGGCCTGGGCGGCCGCGATCGCGTTGAGCGGGATCGATGCGGCGGCGACCGGGTCGAGACCCTGGGGCAGCAGTGCGGCGGCCGCCGCCGGGACGACGGTCTCGGTGGCCTGGGCGCCCACCGGCGCGGCGGGGTTGCTCAAGTCCGCGGCGACGACGTCGCCCACCCGGAAGGCGTCCACCGCCGGGCCGACCTCGCGGACGACGCCGGTCAGGTCCCAGCCGAGACCGACCGGTCCCGTCAGGCCGAAGATGTCGCGGCCGAAGCCGGCGGCGATCCAGGTGTCGACGGGGTTCACGCCGGCGGCGATCACCTCGACCCGGAGCTCGCCGGGCCCGAGCGGCGGCAGGGTGACGTCCTCGAGCGTCGGGCGGGCGTCGGGGCGGCTGATGAGAGCGGTCATGGTGATTCCTCCTGGTGAACGGGTTGTAGCACCACTGTCAGTGACTTACTCTCTATTGGGAAGTAGGCACTTTGAAGTGGTGTACGCACCCGGAGGTAAGTCATGACCACACTCGAGACGCTCGACCCGGCACCCCGCTACAACGCGTTCGACGCCTCGTGCCCGAGCCGACGGCTCCTCGACACGATCGGCGACAAGTGGGTCAGCCTGGTCGTGGCGGCGCTCGGGGTGGACGGGCGGATGCGCTACTCGCAGCTGTCGTCGCGCATCGCCGGGGTGAGCCAGAAGATGCTCACCCAGACGCTCCGGGGCATGGAGCGCGACGGCCTGCTCGTGCGCACCGTGACGCCCACCGTGCCGGTGCGCGTCGACTACGAGCTCACGCCGCTCGGGATGTCGCTGCTCGAGGTGCTGCGCCACCTCAAGGACTGGGCGGAGGAGCACATGCCGGAGGTGGACGCCGCCCGCGCGACCTACGACGCGGCGAACGGCTGACCCGCTCGATCGAGGTGATGCAACCTCATGACGGGTACCGGCGTGGAGAAGGTGACGAGTCGACCGGAGGTACGACGATGAACCTGATCCGAGCAATGCTCAGCACGACGCTCCTGGGTGCGGCGCTGGCCGCCATGCCGGCGACCGCCGGGCACGCGGCCGAGGCGCCCGCCTGCACCAACGCCGACCTGCACGTCACGGTGCATCCCAAGGGCGCGGCCGCCGGCAGCGCGTACGTGTCACTGCACTACAAGAACGTGAGCGACCACGCCTGCCGTACCGGAGGTTTCGGCGGACTGTCGTTCGTCGGGCACGGCAACGGCACCCAGCTCGGCTCACCGGCCAAGCGAGCGCCGGGGACGCCGGTGCGCAGCTTCGTGCTACGACCGGGGCAGCGCGCCGGCAGCATGGTGCAGATCGCCAACGCGCACAACTTCCCGAAGCGAGAGTGCCGCCCCACCAAGGCCGACGGCTTCCGGGTGTACGTGCCGAACTCGCGGGTCAGCCAGTTCGTCGCCTACCCGACGCTCGCCTGCGCCAAGCCGCTGGGCAAGGGGGATGGAGGCTGGCAGTTGAGCCATCGGGCGCTGCGGAAACTCCGCTGACCTGCGGGTAGCCTTCCGCGCATGACCGCGCTGCCCACCTCGACCGATGTCCTCGTCGTCGGGGCCGGGCCGGCGGGGTCCGCGGCGGCCGCCTGGCTGGCCCGCGCGGGCGTGGACGTCGTCCTGGTGGACGCGGCGGTCTTCCCGCGCGACAAGACCTGCGGCGACGGGCTGACGCCCCGGGCGATCGCCGAGCTGAGCCGGCTGGGACTGGAGGAGTGGGTCCGCACCCACACCGTCAACCAGGGCCTGCGCGCGCACGGCTTCGGCCAGACCTTGGAGCTGCCGTGGCCGGGCCCCGGGAAGTCCGGGACGGGGCTGCCTGACTGGGGCTCCGCGGTGGCGCGCACCGAGCTCGACGATCACCTGCGCACGACCGCGATCAAGGCAGGCGCGGTGGCGGTGGACGGGCTGCGCGCGACGGACGTCGTACGGGGTGGTGACGGGCGCATCTCGGCGGTCGTGTTCTCCGGCGGCCGCTCGATCGAGGTCCGACGCGTGGTCGTCGCCGACGGCGTGCGCTCGCCGCTGGGCAAGGTGCTGGGCCGGGAGTGGCACCGGGAGACCGTCTACGGCGTTGCGGGTCGGTCCTACGTGACGTCGACGCGCACCGACGACCCGTGGATCAGCTCCCACCTGGAGCTGCGCGACGCCGATGGCGCGCTGCTTTCCGGCTACGGCTGGGTGTTCCCGCTCGGCACCGGCGAGGTCAACCTGGGCGCCGGGACGCTGGCCACCGCCAAGCGGCCCGCGGACGTGGCGATCAAGCCCCTGATGCGGACGTATGCGGAGCAGATCCGCGGCGAATTCGGGTTGGCCGCTGCGCCCGACCACTCTGTCGCGCTGCGCGCGGAAGCCTCCGCGCTGCTGCCGATGGGTGGTGCCGTGTCCGGCGTCGCCGGGCCCAACTGGGCGCTGATCGGCGACGCCGCCGGCTGCGTCAACCCGCTCAACGGCGAGGGCATCGACTACGGCCTGGAGACCGGTCGGCTGATCGCCGACGTCCTGGCGGCGGCACCCAACACCAGCCTCGAGGCGCTGTGGCCCGAGCTGCTGCGCGCGCACTACGGCGAGTCGTTCGCGATCGCGCGTCGGCTCGCTGAGATCGCCACCAACCCGCGCGTGGTCGCTGCTCTGGGCCCGATCGGCATGCGCTCGACACCCCTGATGCGGCTCGCGCTGCGCTGGATGGGCAACCTCGTCACCGAGGAGGACAGCGACCTGGCCGCGCGCATCTGGCGGCGCGCCGGTCGGGTGGTCGCCCGTCGCGACGAGCGACCGCTCTTCGGGACCCGGTGATGGGACGTGGCGGAGCGCGGCGACTGCCGCGACGGCAGCGCGTGGCGGCGTACGCGGTCATCCAACGGATCGGCTCCGACGGAGAGCCGCAGATCCTGCTGAGCCGGCTCTCGGCCATCGTCACCGACGACGAGGTCTGGACGCTGCCCGGCGGCGGCCTCGACCACGGCGAGGACCCGCGCGCTGCGGTGGTGCGCGAGGTGCGCGAGGAGACCGGCCTGGCCGCGACCGTCGGACAGACGGCGCACGTCTTCAGCCACCACGGCGAGCGGATGTGGCGCGGGCGGCAGGTGGACGCGCACGCGCTTCGGATCGTGTACGACGGCTGGGTGCCGGCCGACGCGCCGCCGCCGCAGACGGTCGAGGTCGGCGGCTCCACCGCCGAGGCGGCCTGGAAGCCCCTGGCCGCCGTGCTCGACGGCACCGTGCCGACGGTCCCGCTCGTCCGGGACGCGCTCGCCGCGCACCGGCCGCCGCAGGTGCAGCGGGTGTCGGCGTACGCGCTGATCACGCGCCGCTCGGAGGGTGGCGAGGAGGTGCTGCTGGTGCGCAACTCCGTGCATGGGCCCCGCCCCGGGCGCTGGAGCCTGCCGGGTGGTGGGGTCGACTTCGGCGAGTCGCCGGTCGACGCGGTGATGCGCGAGGTGCGCGAGGAGACGGGCCTGATCTGCGAGGTCGGGAAGGTGCTCGGCGTGGACGACGTGGCGCTGACCGGCAATGCGCCGAGCGGGCGGCTCGAGGAGTTCCACGGCATCCACCTGATCTACGCGGCGACGGTCGCTGAGGGTGCGGAGCCGGTCGTAGGTGAGGTCGGCGGGACGAGCGATGCGGTGGAGTGGGTCGCGGTGTCGGAGATCGAGTCGGGTGAGGTTGCGGTGCTCGAGGTCGTACGGACGGCGCTCGCGGCCCGCTGACCCGGGTCTCGCCCGGGCGTGCACCGAGGGGACACGCTCCGCTCGCGAGCCGGCTCGTTCCTCGCCGCCTCGCGAGCTGCACGGGGAGCCCCTCGGAACACGCCCGTTCGAGCCTCGGACGGGCCGGTCGCGTCGTCCGTAGGACCTCGCCTAAGTTGGCGGGGTGACTGAGACTGTCTTCACGTATGCGGCTCCGGCGCTGAAGTTCGGGACCGGGGCCTCGGACGAGATCGGGTGGGAGCTGCAGCGGCGGGGGGCTCGGCGGGCCCTGCTGGTGACCGATGTCGGGGTCGCCGCGACCGGGCACCCGGGCCGGGTTGCCGAGCAGGCTCGGGCGCTGGGGGTCGAGGTGACGATCTTCGACCGGGCGCACGTGGAGCCGACCGATGCGTCGTTCGCGGAGGCGATCGACTTCGCCCGCAGCGAGGGTCCCTTCGACGCGATCGTCGCGGTCGGGGGCGGCTCCTCGATCGACACCGCCAAGGCGGTCAACCTGCTGCTGACCAATCCGGGCGAGCTGATGGACTACGTCAACGCACCCGTCGGCCGGGCGATCGCCCCGGTCAACGAGTTGTTGCCGTTGATCGCGGTGCCGACCACCACCGGCACGGGCGCGGAGTCCACCACCGTGTGCGTGCTCGACGTGCTGGCGCTCAAGGTGAAGACCGGGATCTCCCACGCCGCGCTGCGCCCGACGTTGGCCGTCGTCGACCCCGCGCTGACCATCACCCAGCCCGCGATGGTGACCGCGAGCGCCGGGATGGACATCCTGTGTCACGCGCTGGAGTCCTACACCGCCAAGCCGTACACCGCCTTCGACCGCAAGGCGCCGGAGGCGCGGGTGCCGTACTGCGGGTCCAACCCGGTGGCGGACATGTGGTCGGAGAAGGCGATGTCGCTGCTCGCGACATCGTTCCGCAAGGCCGTACGCGACGGCTCCGACGTCCCCGCGCGCGAGGAGATGGCCCAGGCCGCGACCTTCGCGGGGCTCGGCTTCGGCAACGCCGGCGTGCACATCCCGCACGCGGACGCGTACCCCATCGCCGGACGCGTGCGCGACTACGTCCCCGACGGCTATCCGGCCGGTCACCCGGTCATCCCGCACGGGATGTCGGTGGCGCTGACGGCGGTCGAGGCGTTCCGGTTCACCTTCGACGCCGCGCCCGAGCGGCACCTGCGCGCGGCCCGCCTGCTCGATCCCCACGGTGAGCACGGCGCCGAGGGCGACGGCCCCGACCTGCTGCCGCGGGTGCTGCGCGCGCTGATGGACGACATCGGCATCCCCGCCGGCCTGGCTGACGTCGGCTACACCGCCGCCGACGTCGACGACCTGGTCGAGGGCGCGCTCAAGCAGGAGCGGCTGCTCTCCATCGCGCCGAAGCGTCCCACCGACGCCGACCTCGCTCGGATCTTCCGGGGCTCGATGGGAGAATGATGCGGTGACGCTGACCGCTGGAGACCTGGCCGCTGGTGACCTTGCCTCGGAGCTGCGCTCGCGGGGTCTGCGGGACGTCGACGACTCGACCCTCGCCCGGGGGCTCTACTCCTCCGATGCGTCGCTCTACCGGGTCATCCCACAGGCGGTCGTCAAGGCGCGCAGCGTCGAGGACCTGCTCGCGGTGCACGACGCCTCGCGGGCGCTCGGCGTCCCGATCACGCTGCGCGGCGCCGGCACCTCGATCGCCGGCAACGCGGTCGGGCCGGGCATCGTGGTCGACACCCGAGGATTCAACCGGGTGCTCGAGATCGACCCCGACGCGCGTACCGCCCGGATCGAGCCGGGCGTGGTCCACGCCGACCTTCAGCGCGCCGCCGCCCCGTACGGCCTGCGCTTCGGACCCGACCCGTCGACCCACACGCGCTGCACGATCGGCGGCATGATCGGCAACAACGCCTGCGGCTCGCGGGCGTTGGGCTACGGCCGCACGGTCGACAACGTCGAGGCGATGGACGTCGTCTTCGGCAACGGGGAGCGGGCTCGGCTGGGTCTCGATACGTCCTCGTTCGTGCCTCACGAGGACTACTCGACCAGCGGCGGCACCGTCGAGCGGCTCCACGCGATCGCCGACGCCAACTTGGCCCACATCCGCACGGAGTTCGGCCGGTTCGGCCGCCAGGTCTCCGGCTATTCGCTGGAGCACCTGCTGCCGGAGCGGCGCCGCCTCGAGCGGTTCCTGGTCGGGACCGAGGGCTCGCTGGCGACCGTGCTGGAGACCACCGTCCGCCTGGTCACCGACGAGCCGGGCCGGCTGATGCTGGTGCTGGGCTACCCGAGCATGGCCGAGGCCGCCGACGCCGTACCGGCGCTGCTCGCCGCCGCGCCCGGCCGGCTCATCGCGTGCGAGGGCATGGACGCCCGGATCGTGGCGCTGGTCCGCGCCAAGGGCAGCGGCGTCCCCGACCTCCCGCGCGGCGCGGGCTGGCTCTTCGCGGAGGTCGCCGGCGCCGATGCCCGCGAGGTCACCGACCGGTTGACGGCGGCCGGCGGTGCCCTGGAGACCCGCCTGGTCACCGACCCGGCTGAGGCCGCCGCGCTGTGGCGCATCCGGGAGGACGGCGCCGGCCTGGCCGGCCGCTCGCTGGAGCACCCCGCCTACAGCGGCTGGGAGGACGCGGCCGTCCCGCCGGAGCACCTCGGCGCCTGGCTGCGCGACTTCGACGGTCTGATGGCGGAGTACGGCCTGCAGGGCTACCCGTACGGCCACTTCGGCGACGGCTGCATCCACTGCCGGATCGACTTCCCCTTTGAGGCCGGCAAGCCGGAGTCGGCGAAGCTCTTCCGCGAGTTCATGACCGCCTGCGCGGTCAAGCTCAAGGACTACCGCGGCACGCTGTCCGGCGAGCACGGCGACGGTCGGGTCCGCGGCGAGCTGCTGCCGTACATGTACGACGAGACGTCGATCGACCTGTTCCGCCAGGTCAAGGCCGTCTGCGACCCCGACAACCTGATGAACCCGGGCATCATCACCGCGCCCGACGGCGGCCCGGCGTCGATCACCGACGACCTGCGGCCCGTACGCCCGCGGGCGAAGCCGCGCACCGGCCTCAAGCTGATCCACGACGGCGGCGACCTGGGTGCGGCGGTGCACCGCTGCACCGGTGTCGGCAAGTGCGTCGCGCCCAAGACCAGCGGCGTGATGTGCCCGTCCTACCTCGCCACCGCCAACGAGAAGGACTCCACCCGCGGCCGCGCCCGCGTGCTGCAGGAGGCGCTCGATGGCGCACTCGTGCAGGGGCTGGCCGACCCGGCGGTCGGTGAGGCGCTCGACCTGTGCCTGGCCTGCAAGGGCTGCTCCTCGGACTGCCCCAGCGGCGTCGACATGGCGACCTACAAGTCCGAGTCGCTGTACCAGAAGCACTCGGTCGCCGGGGTGCGCCGGCCGCGCTCGCACTTCTTCCTCGGCCAGCTGCCGAAGTGGGCGCGGCTCGCCGCTCCGCTCGCCGTCGTCATCAACGTGCTGATGAAGGTGCCGCCGTTCGCCAGGATCGCGAAGTGGATGGCCGGGCTCGACCAGCGACGCTCGGTGCCGACGTTCGCGACGCAGACGCTGCGCCGCGCCGACGGCGCTCGGGAGACGGCCGGAGCGCCGGATGCCCCCGATGTCTGGATCTGGGCCGACTCCTTCACCGACCACTTCTTCCCGCGGTCGGGCCTGGCCGCGATCCGCTACCTCGAGGCGCAGGGTCTGCGGGTCAAGGTGATCCAGGACGACGCGTGCTGCGGCCTGACCTGGATCACCACCGGCCAGCTGGACAAGGCGCGGGCGATCATGGACCGCACGGTCCGCACCCTGGCGCCGTACGTCGCCAGCGGCGTGCCGGTCCTCGGCCTGGAGCCGTCCTGCACCGCCACCCTGCGCTCGGACTCCCTCGAGCTGAGCGACTCCCCGGAGGCCGTACTGGTCGCCGAGGGGATGCTGACCTTCGCCGAGCTGGTCGCCAAGCTGGAGCTGCCGTTGCCGGACCTCTCTGGTGTCGAGGTCGTCGCCCAGCCGCACTGCCACCAGAGCGCGGTGATCGGCTGGAAGGTCGACCAGGCGCTGCTCGAGAAGGCCGGCGCGACGGTCACCAAGGTCGCCGGCTGCTGCGGCCTGGCGGGCAACTTCGGCGTCGAGGAGGGCCACTACGAGGTCTCGGTCGCGGTCGCGGAGACGCACCTCATGCCGGCCGTACGCTCCGCCTCATCGCAGGCGGTCGTGCTCGCCGACGGCATGTCCTGCCGCGTCCAGCTCGACGACCTCGCCGACGTCCCGACGATGCACCTCGCGGAGCTCTTCGCCTCGCGCGTGCAGGCATAGGGGTTTCGCCCGAGGCCCCCACGCAGGTGTAGCACAAGTGCTACACCCAAGCGTACGATGGTGGCATGCGCACGATCTCGCAGCGGGAGCTCCGCAACGACAACGCGGAGGTCATCCGTGCCGTCGAGGCCGGCGAGAGCTTCCTGGTCACGAAGAACGGTGCGCCGGTCGCCGTCGTGAAGCCTGCCGTGGAGGCCGACGCCGGGCTCCCGCTCGGTCGAGCCGCTCGGCGCCGGGTCGACTTCCGTGACTGGCCCCGCATCGTCAGCGCAACCACCAGCGAAGAAATCCTCGCCGACCTGCGCGATGAGCGATGAGCAGCGCGCCACGCTGGTACCTCGACACGTCGGCGGCGCTGAAGCTCCTCATCGAGGAGCCTGAGTCGGGGACGCTGGCGGCGGCGATCGCCGAGGCTGGAGCCGAGCTGGTCGGGTCCCGGTTGCTCGAGACTGAGCTGCGCCGTGCCGGACATCGGAATCCGGGCCTTCACCAAGATGGGGTCACAGCGCTGCTCGAGGTCATCGACATGTACGAGCTGCCGCCATCCATCTTCCGCCAGGCCGGTCTCTTGCCGGGAACCCATCTGCGGTCGCTCGACGCGCTGCACGTCGCGGCTGCGATCGCGTTGGGCGTCGACGCGCTCCTGACTTACGACGTTCGCCTGGCGAGCACCGCTCGCGACCTCGGTGTCACGGTGCTCGCTCCCGCATGGAGTCACGACCGGCACGTCCCCGTGTGACCATGACGCCATGCCCGAGATCCCGGTAGCCCGCGGCAGCTCTGCTCGAGCGGTTGCGGGATGCATGAGTGTGATGTCTATCCGGATCGCGGCGATGCCCTCAGGTCGTACGGCCGCTCCGAGGCGCTCCGCGCCTGGCTCGCGCGCTCGCGGCAAGCGCCAGAGCTCGTTCCTCGCTCGCGCTGCCACTCGCTTGCTCGCCTAGACTGAGCGGGTGAATCCGCGGCATCGGCGTCTGATCATCCCGGCGGCACTGGTGGCGCTGCTGCTGGTCGTACTGATCGCGCAGTTGGTCAACCGATGAGCGGGGCGGAGCGGACCTCCGAGCCGCTGCTGCGGGCGCTCAATCGGATGCGGTCGCTGATCCGCGAGCCCGAGACGCTGGTGAAGGCCGTCGCGAGCGGCAAGCAGCGCGGCACCTCACCGCAGTGGCGCCGCGCCGAGATCCGGTACGTCGACCTGAAGGCCGGCACCCACCTGCAGATCACCACCTACGATGCGACGCAGGCCTTCACCGCCAACCATCCGGTCGGGGACCTCGAGGCCCTGGACGCGCTTCTCGACGTGCCGTTCGGGCGTTGGACGGTGACCGCGCTGATCGACGGCGCGCCGACCGAGATCACGATCGAGGCGAAGACGCCGCACACCGCGCTGGTCACCACCGCGGTCAAGACCCCGGCCGGC
>Ga0164242_10009346_pt1 | contig 10582 bp, 10 predicted proteins | sample OricomgcompostMG_FD_108783 | JGI IMG/M metagenome (GOLD analysis project Ga0164242, IMG submission 108783) | Miracle-Growth compost microbial communities from Emeryville, California, USA - Original compost - Miracle growth compost (MG) ... | reverse complement strand
GGCAGCGGGATGCAGTACTGGCCGTGGATCTCGTTACGGGACGAGGCGCGCGCGCTTGTCCACCTGATCGATTCCGATCTCGCCGGGCCGGTCAACCTGGTCGGTCCGACCGCAGAGACCGAGCGCGCCGTCGCCGCCGCGCTCAGCGCTCACCTCGGTCGGCCCAGCGGTCCTCCGGTGCCGTCGTGGCTGATCGAGGCGACGCTCGGCGACGCCGGACGAGAGCTGCTGCTGGCCGACCAGCACGTCGCTCCCGAGCGGCTGACGGCCGATGGCTTCTCGTTCGAGCATCCCACCATTCAGGACGCCATCGCCGCGCTCACCCGCGGGAAGTGAACGTCGACCGCGACCGCCCAGGCGGCCATGCCCTGTCGCTCACGCCGGTCGGGAAAGCCGCACGGCCTCGCGCAATGCGTGTCTGGCGCGCCGGCGGTCACCGGACGCATCGTACGCCAGCCCCAGCCGGAACCACGCCCGCCAGCTACCCGGGTCGCTTTCGACCTCCGCCCGATATCGCGGGAACGCGGCGTCGGCGGCGTCACGCAGCGGACGTCCACTGGTCCGGGTCGGCAGATCGTCGTCCGGCAATCCGCCCTCGGCGGCGAGAATCTTGCCGAGCCGCTCGGTGCGCACGCCGAACAGCAGCTCGCGCGCGATCGCCCAGGCGGCGATGAGTGGCAGCACGAGCAGCGCGACGCCCATCACAATGCCGAGAGGCAGGCCGGTCACCAGCAGAAGCACCGCTCGCTGACCCACCAGCACCAGGTACAGCACGAGCAGCAGCGCCATCACCAGCGCGCCGATGCGCGCCCTCACGATTGCGACCGCGCAGAAGAGATGCCGAGATCGATCAGTGCGTCCAGCCCGACGGTGACGCCGCGCGCATCGGCCGCCGCGCGCAGCGAGAGCATGATGCCGGCCGCGTATGCGCTGGAATCGATCGTCTCGTGACCGATCGTCAGCGTCTCACCGGAACCGCCGAGGATTACCTGCTGCCGTGCGACGACGCCGCTCAAACGCAGGCTGTGCACGGGCACGCTCGCCACCTGTTGCCCCCTGGCGCGCTGGTCGGTGTGTGGTGCCTCGACCGGCCCGCGCTCACCGCGCGCCGCCGCGATCAGTTCCGCCGTGCGCACGGCCGTGCCGGACGGCGAGTCGACCTTGCCGGCTCCGTGCGCCTCGACGATCTCGATCGAGTCGTAGAAGCGGGATGCCGCGGCGGCGAAAGCGGTTCCGAGGGCGGAACCGAGGGAGAAGTTCGGAATGATCACGACGCCGGACGACGGCTCATCGCCCAGCCGCCGCTCGAGCGCAGCGATCCGGTCCCCCGACCATCCGGACGTCCCGACGAGTACGTTGCGACCATGGGCGACCGCGAACTCGACGACGCGCTCGCTGACGCCGGGTACCGTCACGTCGACGACCACGTCGCTCGGCGCATCGGCCGGGCCGAGCATGTCCTCTAACGGCGAGCGCGAGCCCAGTCCGGCGACCAATTCGGTGTCGGCGGCCCCCTCGACCAGGGAGGCGACCACTCTGCCCAGCTTGCCGGTCGCGCCCACCACGGCCACCCGAATCGTCATGCCTTCACGATAGCAACGGCCGATGTGCACCGACGTCGAACGTCCGGCTGCCCGTATCGTGGCAGGCATGGTCACGTTCGTATCGACCCCCGTTGACGACCCGCTCGCGCACGAGATGCTCTCCGCCTACTTCGCGGAACGTGACGCCACGTTTCCGCGTGCCGGCGCATATCGAACCGTGTTTCCCGATCCGCCGCGCTTTCTGAACCCGAACGGCGATTTCGTGATCGGGTATGACGACGACACGGAGATCGGTCTCGCCTGCGGCGGCATCCGGCTGCTTGAGGCAGAAAGCAGCGAAGTCGGGCCGCTGATGCGGTTCGAGATCAAGCACCTCTGGGTGCACCAGGATGCACGCGGCCGGGGCCTGGGGCGTGCCCTCCTGACGGAGCTGGAGTCGCGCGCCGCCGGGCTCGGCGGCCGCGTTGTCGTCCTGGACACCAACGAGAGTCTGCAGGCAGCAGGCGGACTGTACCGCAGCTCCGGCTACACCGGCGTCGCGCCGTACAACGACAACCCGAACGCGACGCACTGGTTCCGCAAGAGGCTCTGACGTCGGGCCGGCGGCTGTCGGCCACCCGCCGGTCAGACCGGCTGCGCCTCGGGCAGGCCCGTGCGCAGTTCGACCGGAAGGTGCCCCAGATCGTTGTGCACGACGAGCACGGGCGGTTTCGCCGACCGCACCCGGATGATGGTGAGCCCGCAATTGGCCTGGTTGAGCCCCATCCATCGCCACTCCGGGGCATCGAAGACCTGGCGCACGAACCAGCCGATGACGAAGTTGTGCGTGATCAGCAGATCGTGCCGGTCGCCGCGCGCCGGCGCCAGGAATTCGGCCGCCGCATCCGCCATCTGCGCCCGGCCGGCCTCGATCTCCGCCTCGGTGACGGCGCCATAGAACGAGTCGAACGCCTTGGGCATGTCCGGGGTCGGCCCGGACGGGATGCAGTCGAACAGCAGGCTCGATGGCTCGGGTTTCAGCGCAGGCATCCGCTCCGCCATGATGCGCGCGGTCTCTTCCGCGCGCTTCAGGGGTGAGTGGTAGGCGCTGGTGAACGGCACGCCGCCCAGACGCTCCGCGATCGCCCGTGCTTGGCGCTGGCCGCGGGCCGAGAGCGGACCGTCCGGCATGCCGTGCTCGGCATCCTGCTGCTCGCCGTGGCGCACAAGGTACAGGTAATGAGGCACGTGGAGTCTCTTTTCGTTTCTTCGAGTTCGGCTCACGGGACGATGGCCGTGAAGGCGTCGTCGTCGACGCTCCCCACAGCCACCACGGAAACCGGTTTGTCGGCCAGTTCCCGGGCGAGCCCTTGAATATCGGACGGGGTGATCCGCGCGAGTCTGCGCAGGTTCTCGTCAAGGTCGGAGAATTCGCCGAGCGAGATCTCCGACCGTCCCAGGCGCGACATCCGCGCGTCCGAGTCTTCCAGCGCGAGCGCGGATGCTCCCGAGATCTGGCCGACGGCACGCTCGACCTCGAGCTCGGTGACCCCGCGATCGGCCAGCCTGTGCAGCTCGCCCAGCATCAGTTCGCCCACCTGTGATGCCTTCGCCGGCGCGCACCCGGCGAACATGCCGAACACGCCGGCGTCCGAATATGCTGCGGCGAACGAGTACACGGCGTATGCCAGCCCGCGACGCTCGCGGACCTCCTGGAACAGGCGAGACGACATCCCGCCGCCCAGGATCGAGTTCAGAACACCCATCGCGACCCGCCGCTCGTCGGTTGCGACGATTCCCGGCATTCCGATCATCAGGTTCGCCTGCTCGATCGGCCGGCGCACGACGGCCAGCGCGGAACCGCGCTCGATCGCCGCCGGCCGCGTCGAACGACGCGGAACGGGCGTGGCCGCCCGGCCAAGATCCCAGCCCGCGGCGGTCAGCGCCTGCTCGACATCGGCGATCAACCTGTCATGGTCGACGGCGCCGGCCGCGGTGACCACGAGGTCCTGCGGCCGGTAGTTGGCCCGGTAATGGCCGAGCACCGCTTCGCGGGCAGCGCTGCGGATCGTCGCCTGGTCGCCGCCGATCGGCCGCCCAAGCGGATGCTCGCCGAGCACGGCCGTGAAGAATCGCTCGCCGGCCGCGTCGGCGGGATCGTCCTCGGCCATCGACAGTTCCTCCAGGATGACCTGCCGTTCGTTTTCGAAGTCGTCCGGGTCGAGCACGGAGGATGTCAGCATGTCGGCGATCACCTCGACCGCCATCGACACGTCGCGATCCTGCACCTTGGCGTAGTAGCAGGTGTGCTCCTTGGCGGTGAGCGCGTTGTTCTCGCCGCCCACCGCGTCGAACGCGACGGCGATGTCGAGTGCGCTCCTGGTCGTGGTGCCCTTGAACAGCAGATGCTCGAGGAAATGCGTGGACCCGAAGCTGGCCGCGACCTGGCCGGCGGCGGGGACAGCGAGCTCGTCGCGAGATCCCACGGCGACCCAGAAGCCGATCGTCGCGCTCCGGGCGCCGGGCACCCGTTCACTCAGGACGCGCACTCCGCTGGGAAGAACGGTGCGCCGCACGATGGCCTCGCCCGCCGCCGTGACCGTGAGTTCGGGCAGGGTCAGCGGGAGGTCAACAGCGCCGTTCATCCCCTCAACCCTACGCCAGCGGCTCGACACGCGAACGTGTCCGCATAAATGAGGACAAACCGAATAGTCTGTAGACGACGCGCGGCACCCGGCCGCACGAAGGAGACTTCGATGCCCAATCTCACTCGCGAGCAGCGACCACCGGCACCGGCCAAGATCAAGATTCTCGCGGTCGCCGACGACCTCTTCTACACCGAGGGCATCCACACCGTCGGTGTAGACCGGATCATCGCCACGGCGCACGTGACGAAGGCCACATTTTACAAGCACTACCGCGCGAAAGAGCTTCTCATCGTCGCGTACGTGAAGCGTCGCGATTCGCTGGCCCGGGAGTACGTCGAGGGTCTGCGGGCGAAGATCGACGATCCGCGCGACGTGCTGCGCGCTCTGGCCGACGAGATCGGCAGAGAGGCGCAGCGGCCGGGATTCCATGGCTGTCCGTACATCAACGCCGCCGCGCAATTCTCGGATCCCGAGCACCCGGTGCGTCAGGCCGTCAGCGAACACCGCGTCTGGTACCACGACACGCTCTCCGAGCTGTTCGCCGCCGCAGGGCACCCCCGCCCGAACGAGGGCGCCGACGACCTGCTGCTCGCCCGCGACGGCGCACTCTCCGGCGGCAACGTCGGCGACTCCGTCGCAGCCGACGCGGCGCTGCATCGTGCCGTCGAACGCATCCTCAACGAGAACTGAGCGCACGCGGCCCCGGTCACCGCGGCGGTGCCGATCGGCCGGGCGTCAGACGCGGTCCAGTTCGAGCATCTGCGCGCGAGTGAGCCGCACCGATGCCGCAGCCATCAGCGCGTCGACCTGGTCGGGACGGCTGGCGCTCGCGACGGGCGCGACCACATTCCGCTTTGCCAGCAACCAGGCGATCGCGATCGTCGCCGGATCGACGTGCTGTTCCGCCGCGACGCGCTCCAGTGCCACGATGACCCGGTTGCCACGGCGCCCGATGTACTCGCCGGCGCGTGCGCCGCGCACACTGGTTGCGAGGTCGTCTTTACTGCGATACTTTCCGGTCAGGAATCCGCTGGCGAGCGCGAAGTACGGCAGAACCGCGAGCGACTGCGCCGACGCGACGATTCGCAGATCGCCCTCGAATTCGGTGCGATGCATCAGGTTGTAGTGCGTCTGGATCGCGACGACTTTCGGCAGCCCGGTCGCCGCGAGGATCCGGGCCTCGATGAGGCGTTCGGCGGAATAGTTCGAGAAGGTGAGGTAGCGCACCTTGCCGCTGGTCACGAGCCACTCCGCCGTCGCGAGGCTGTCGTCGAGAGACACGCTCGGGTCGTCGTCATGAAAGCCGAGGAGATCGATGTGGTCGGTGTCCAAGCGTTTCAAGGACGCCTCGACGGCGCGCACCATGCTCACCGGACCGAGCCCCGGATTGTCTTGGTTGCGCCCGATCTTGGTGGCGAGCACGATCGAGTCCCGGTTGCGCTTTTCGCGCATCCAGCCGCCGATGATCAGCTCACTGCGACCACCGGCATAGCTGTCTGCCGTGTCCACGAAGTTGCCGCCGAGTGCGGCGTAACGGTCGAGAACGGCGACCGAGGTCTCGGCATCGCTCGTCCAGCCGAAGACGCTTCCGCCGAGCGCGAGCGGGTACACGACGAGGTCAGATTCGCCGAGCCGGCGCGGAGCCGGGATCGAGAGCGGGACGGTCGCGGCCGCATCCACCGATTCAGCGCGGACGTCGTCGGCAGCGGGCGCACCGGAGGAACCGACATGATCGCGGGCGCGCAGGGGGAACAATGCCATCGTTCCTCCCCTGCTCTCTCGGCCCCCCGAGCACTTCGCCCGCTCCCCGATTCCACGAGTCGCCGGTGACATGCATCGCGAGGCATGCCTCGGTGCACGTGCTATTGAGCGTACGTCACTCCGCTGACACGCCCGGAGCGATTCTGCTGAACCGTTATCAAATCTTTCCGAACCGGCCGCGCGCCGGCATCCGCAGTCTCACCGCCGCTGCTGACGAATCAGGACGGAGCGCGCATGCGCGAGGAGTGGTTCATCGATCATGACGCCCTCGAAGCGGAAGACTCCGGGTGCGTCGGCCGCCCGTTCCAGCACCGCGCGCGCCCACCGAATCCGTTCCGCCGATGGACGGTATGCGGCACGGATCGTCTCAACCTGAGATGGGTGGATGCACGCCGTCGCGGTGAATCCGACGGCAGCCGCGTCCTCCGCCTCGGCCGCCAGGCCTGACGCGTCGTCGATGTCGGTGTGCACGGTGTCGATCGCGGCGATGCCCGCGGCACCCGCCGCAAGCAGCACGGCCGAGCGGGCGTGAACCGCGACGTCCCGGTACCGGCCGTCGGCGTGTCGCGAGGACGTGCCGCCGAGTGAGGCAACCAGGTCCTCGGCGCCCCACATCAGGGCGACCACCGCCGGGTGGGCGGCCAGCGCCGGCGCCGCGAGCACGCCTGCCGCGCTCTCGCACAGCGCGATCACCTCGAGTCCCCGGCCTGCCACGACGGCCTCGACATCGGCGACTCCGGATGCCTTCGGCAGCATGATCGTTCGGTAACCGGTGCCGGCGAGCGCATCGAGGTCGGCGGCGACCTCGCGCGTCTGTGCTCCGTTCACCCGGACGATCACCCGGTCCGGGTCGAGGGGATGCTCGGCGAGTGCCGCGCGTGCGGCTGCCTTGGCGGCGTCCGCTACGGCATCTTCGAGGTCGAGAATCACGGCGTCCGCGGGGTACAGCGCCTTCTCATAGCGGTCGGGCCGGTCGGCGGGGCAGAACAGCAGCGCGGGTCCGAGGCCGAAGCCGCTCATGCGTCTTCTCCGCCCGGTTGGGCCCCCGCGCACCAGACCAGCGCCGTGCGCGATGCCGTCGCGACGACCACGTCGTCTTGGTTGCGACCGGTGTGCGCGAGCGTCACGATGCCCTGCCCCTGGCGCGATGCGGAGAGCCGTTTCGCCGTCACGAGCGTCTCCGAATACAGCGTGTCGCCATGGAACACCGGATGCGGGAAGGCGATCTCGCCGAAACCGAGGTTGGCGACCAGTGTGCCCTGAGTGAGCTGTGCCACCGAGGCGCCGACCAGCGTCGAGAGCGTGAACATCGAGTTCACAAGCCGTTGTCCGAACGGCTGAGAAGCCGACCATGCTGCGTCGAGGTGCAACGACTGCGTGTTCATCGTCAGTGTCGTGAACATTACATTGTCCGCCTCCGTAACGGTGCGGCCGGGGCGGTGCAGGTAACGCGTTCCGACCTCGAACTCCTCGTAGTACAGGCCACGCTGCACCACCGTGCGTTCGTCGTCCATCGCCGCTTCCCCTTCCGTCGTCCGATGCTCAGTCTTGGAACCCGAGTGCACGCGAGATGATCATCAGCTGCACCTCGCTCGTGCCCTCGCCGATCTCGAGGATCTTGGAGTCACGGTAGTGCCGGGCGACGGCATTCTCGTTCAGGAAGCCGTATCCGCCGAAGATCTGGGTCGCCTGGCGCACGTTGTCCATCGCCGCCTCGGAGCAGACCAGCTTGGCAATGGATGCCTCGGTCTTGAACGGCAGTCCGGCATCCAGTTTGAATGCGGCGTCGTAGTAGGCAAGCCGCGCCTGCTGCACCCGCGCCTGCATCCGCGCGATCGTGAACGCGATGTATTGGTTGGATCCGATCGAGCGTCCGAACACGTTGCGACTCTGCGCATAGCGCACCGACTGCTCCAGGCATCCCTGTGCTGCTCCGGTTGCCAGCGCGGCGAAGGCGATGCGTCCCTCGTCGAGCGTCTGCAGGAAGTTCGCGTATCCGCGTCCGCGTTCCCCGAGCATGTTCGTGGCGGGCACGCGCACGTCGCGCAGGGTGAGCGGATGCGTGTCCGAGGTGTGCCAGCCGACCTTGTCGTACGACGGCTCGGCGCGGAATCCGGGTGTACCGGTCGGCACGATGATGCTCGTGAGCTCCTTCTTCACGCTGCCGTCGGAACGGGTGCTCTCGCCGGTCACCGCCAGGATCGTGACGAGCGAGGTGATCGGGCTGCCGGAGTTGGTGATGAACTGCTTGCTGCCGTTGAGCACCCACGAATCGCCGTCGAGCACCGCCGTCGTCTTGGTGCCGCCGGCATCGCTGCCCGCGTCGGCCTCAGTCAGACCGAATCCGGCGAGGGCACGGCCGGCGACGAGGTCGGGCAGCCAGCGTTCGCGTTGCTCGGCGGTTCCGTTGCGGTAGAGCGGCATCATGCCGAGCCCGACGCCGGCTTCCAGCGTGACGCCGATCGACTGATCGACGCGACCGAGTTGTTCCACGGCAAGGCACAGCGAGAGGTAGTCTCTGCCCTGTCCGCCGTACTCGACCGGGAACGGCAGCCCGAACAGTCCCAGGTCGCCCATCTGCGCGATGATCTCCACCGGCAGCCTGCGCTGCGTGTCGTATTCGTATGCGGCGGGCGCGACGACGGTGTCCGCGAAGTCGCGCACGCGCTCGCGCAGCGCGAGGTGCTCGGCGGTCAGTCGCGGGTCGTCCGCAAGAGCCGCATCGGCGCGCGTGATCGTCTCGGTCATGGGGTGTCCTCTCGTGGCGGATGTCGCGGGCCGGCCGGTGTGGGGCTCGGCTCGTCGGGTGTGGGGCTCGGCTCGTCCGGTGGCGTGGATGCCGGTTCGACCGTGGCGACGATCTGGTCGGCCTTGACCGTCTGGCCGGTGACGACGTCGATGTGCGCGGTGCCGGCGACAGGAGCGGTGAGGCGATGTTCCATCTTCATTGCCTCGACGGTGACCAGTGTTGTCCCCGCTTCGACCGTCGCCCCGTCGTCGACCGCGACGGCGACCACGGTGCCGGGCATCGGCGAGCGCAGCTCGGGCGCGAGCGGCAGGCCGCCGCGATCGCGCGCGGCGAGGTGCTCGGCGAGCAACGCAGAACGCGGGACGACGGCCAGCCGCCAGGCCGCGGCATCCTCACCCAGCCAGAGCGCCGATGTGCCGCCGGCCGCGTCGAGCTCGTTCGCGAAGGCGAGCGTTCGGCGCATCCCGTCGAGTTCGATCGCAAGATGGTGCGCGTCGACGATCGTCAGGGCGGCTGGTCTTGATCTCGATACACCTCCTCGCTGCGCTCGGGGGTTACTCGATCCGGCGCATACGCGTGGCTCGTCTTGAGCGGTCATGATCGTCACAACGGCGGCGTCGGGAGCGCCGGTGACGGCAACCGTGAACCGTTCCGGAACGTCGAATGTGTACGTGATCGGGCGGGCGCTGCCGTCCGCGCGCCAGCCGGTCGGGCGCGACCACGGCGCGTCGGAGCCACGTCGCCAGACATCTGCGTGCAGCAGCAGTGCGGCTGCAGCCATGGCATGCGCACTAGGCATCCGGAACACGAGCTCAGGCATCCGCCGTTCGATCAGGCCGGTGTCCAGTCTGCCCGCACGCACGTCGTCGTCTTCGACCAGCGCGACCAGGTATTCCAGGTTCGTGTGTACCCCGAGCACGACCGTCTCCCGCAGCGCGCGCGCCAGACCGTCGAGCGCCTCCGTTCGATCCGCTCCGTACGCGATCACCTTGGCGAGCATCGGATCATAGTCGGCACCGATGACAAGACCGGGGGCAAGCGCGCTGTCGTCGCGGATTCGTGTCTCGGCGCGGTCGTCCGGCGGGGCATCCTGCGCACGGCCCGGCTCGTGCAGAGCGAGGACGATCCCGGTCTGCGGTACGAAGTCGCGAGCGGGATCTTCGGCGTAGACGCGCGCCTCCACTGCGTGGCCGGTGAGCACGATCTCGTCCTGCCGCAGAGTCAACGGTTCGCCTGCGGCGATGCGCAGCTGCCAGGCGACGAGATCTACTCCGGTGACGAGCTCGGTCACGGGGTGCTCCACCTGCAGCCTGGTGTTCATCTCCATGAAGAAGAACTCGTCTGGCGCGGCATCCGAGACGAGGAACTCGACCGTGCCGGCTCCCGTGTAGTCGACGCTGCGGGCGACCTCGCAGGCCGCCTCACCGATCCGCTCTCGCGTCGCCGGGCTGAGCAGCGCGCTCGGCGCTTCTTCGATGACCTTCTGGTGTCGACGCTGCAGGGAGCATTCCCGCTCCCCGAGATGGATCACGGTGCCATGCCGGTCGGCAAGCACCTGAACCTCGATGTGCCGAGGGCTCTGAATCAAACGCTCGATGAAGAGGGTGTCGTCGCCGAACGATGCGCGGGCGATGCGGCGCGCCGCGGCCAGTGCCGCCGGCATGTCGTCGGCTGAGGACACCGCTTCCATCCCTTTGCCACCGCCGCCGGCGGACGGTTTGATCAGCACCGGGTAACCGATGCGGTCGGCCGCCCGGATCAGGTCGTCGTCGCTCAGACCGGGTTCGGCGATTCCCGGTGTGGTCGGCACCCCGCGTGCGGCGACCACGTTCTTGGCCCGGATCTTGTCGCCCATCCGCTCAATCGCGTCGGGCGACGGCCCGATGAAGACGAGGCCGGCG
>Ga0164242_10009345_pt1 | contig 10582 bp, 8 predicted proteins | sample OricomgcompostMG_FD_108783 | JGI IMG/M metagenome (GOLD analysis project Ga0164242, IMG submission 108783) | Miracle-Growth compost microbial communities from Emeryville, California, USA - Original compost - Miracle growth compost (MG) ... | reverse complement strand
TTATCAGATTGATGCTAATGGCGATGTGCAGGCCTTAAAAGGCGAACAAGCACAAGCTGTGATTAAAAAAATGGATGATCAACAACAGCAAATGCAAGCCCAAATGAATAAAATGATGAACAATGCCCGGCAGAATTTTTTAATGACGCAGGAATTTTTCAAAAAATTTAATCAGCAGATGGATGCGCAGATGTCTACCATGACGCCTTCAATCGTTGTTATCAATAAAAATAATGCTGTCAATAATACATCTGCTGATACAACGACTAATCAGACAAAGAAATAATTTTAAACTTCACGTATTATTCCTTCCCCCTTCCAGGGGGAAGGTTAGGATGGGGGTAATATTAAAATCACCCCCACCTTAATCCTCCCCCTGAAAGGGGGAGGAAATAAAATTGATATCAAGCCTTTTCCTGATACTCCAAAATATCCGCCGGTTGACAGCTTAAATATTTACAAATAGCTTCTAACGTCGCTAAACGAATCGCCTTGGCTTTACCCGTTTTTAAAATAGAAAGATTCTGTTCAGTAATGCCAATGGCATCGGCCAGTTCTTTTGAGCGTATTTTGCGTTTGGCTAACATTACATCGAGATTAATAATAATTGGCATTGTGTTACACCGTATAAGCATGTTCTTCTTGTAGTTTATAACCTTCCTGCATGATCCAGGAAAGTAATAACACCAAAAATCCTGTAATAATAGCAGTGATATCCGGACTGCCAAAACCAATGGAAATTAAATGTTTACCAGGTGCATTATGCAGACTCACGATTAAGCTTACTAATGCTTCATACGGAAAACCAATAATGACCCAGGCAAAAAATGTCATGCCTAATTTACGAAAATACTTGGCATTCTGCAAAGTAAATAACTTACCTTGTTCGTAAAGGCGAAATAATTGAATTAAATAATATACGCCTAACATAAAAACTGCAGTGGGTAATAGACTGACTAGAAAAGCTAAAAAACGAATACTCAGTGGTAAACCATTAATCAGAGCATGCGTTAAAGCAGGTTCGTTAATAGAAACGTTAATAGTAGGAATCAGCGAATAAATAGTGTTAAAGTTCAGCCAAAACAAAGCCACTGCAACGGGCGTTAAATAAAAGATTGTTTGAAATAACATACGAAAGCGATGACTCGTTTGTTTTATTTTATCCATAAGGACTCCTGGTTTAGTAAAAATAGATTGAATTTCACAATAAGCGCATCCTAACTTATTTATTATCGAATTACAATAATAAATTGCCGTAAATTGCTAATTTATTATTGCATAATAGCTACAAGCTTAAGCGGAGAATTTGCATTGTTAGATATTTTGCCGCATCCTGTAGGTTATGCCCCTAAAGAGAGAATCCTATGCAAGCTATCGATACCTTAATTTTTCCACGTTGGATAATTCCCATTGAACCGGAAAACGCGGTATTGGAAGCGCATGCGATTGCTATCCATGAAGGACGCATAATAGCAGTGTTGGCAGCCGCGGCAGCAGAATCTAAGTACCAGGCTAACAATAAATTGCACTTATCTGATCATGTGGTAATGCCAGGTTTAGTCAACACGCATACGCACAGTGCGATGACATTATTTCGTGGTATGGCAGATGATTTAGCTTTAATGGATTGGTTGGAAAATCATATCTGGCCGACAGAAAGACGATGGATGAGCAACGAATTTGTTTATGATGGCACACAATTAGCGATTTTAGAAATGCTGCGTAGCGGCACTACCTGTTTTAATGATAATTTTTTCTTTCCAGATAGCGTCGCGCGCGCTGCGGTAGAAGCAGGCATGCGCGCGGTGATTGGTTCGCCCATTATTAATTTTCCTTCACCCTATGCTGCTAATGCAGATGATTATATTGCTAAAGCTTTGGAAAATTTTCATCAATGGCAGAAGCACCCGTTAATCAGCACAATGATAGCACCGCATGCACCTTATACTGTTGACGATCAGACGTTTATAAAAATAAAAAAAATAGCTGACGATTATTCCATGCGCATACATTTACATTTACATGAAACGCACGGTGAAATAGAACGCAGTTTAGTGGAATACCGCAAACGTCCATTGAAACGCATTGCTGATTTAGGTCTAGTCTCAAATCGTTTAATCTGCGTGCACATGACACAATTAGACAACGAAGATTTAAAAATTTTACAACAGGCACGCGCGCATGTAGTGCATTGTCCAGAATCTAATCTCAAGCTTGCCAGTGGCTTATGCCCAGTGACACGCTTTATGCTAGAGAAAATTAATACTGCTTTAGGTACTGACGGCGCTGGCAGTAATAATGATTTAGATATGATAACGGAAATGCGCACGGCTGCTTTATTGGCCAAAGTAGAAGCCAATGATTCAACCGCATTAAATGCTACTGCTGCGTTACAAATGGCTACTATCAACGGCGCACGCGCTATTGGTTTAGAACAAGAAATTGGTTCTATTGTGCCGGGCAAGCAGGCGGATTTGATTGCTATCAATCTCGCCGATATCAATACCCAGCCGGTTTATCATCCAAGTTCGCATATTGTTTATGCGGTTAATAGCAGGCAGGTCAGTGATGTCTGGGTCGCTGGCAAACGCTTACTGCAAAGCGGACAATTTGTTAATTTGGATGTTAAAGCTATGCTTGCTAAAGCCAACACATGGGCAGAGAAATTTCGGTTGAGTAAAGCTGTGGATTGATATTTATAGGCTTGTTTTACATCATTGCTAGTGATAACCCGTATAGCTTCTTGCAGTAATATAAATAATTATTATAGATAATATTTATAACAGGCAGTAACTATTATGCAGCGCACAGGAAAACAATCCCAAAAAGCCGTACCCAAAATAGTTTTAGTAGATGGAAGTCAAAATAATTATGATTTTAATAAATTACTAACGGATTTACATGAATATATTTTGACTTTTCTCGACATTCCTGCGTTAGTACGCTTATCTGCTACTAGCAAATATTTTAAAGCAATTGCCACTAAGGAACTTGAATGCAGGAAGACAGATGTTTCTGCTTATGTATTAAATAAATATGAAGAAAATGCTAAAGATTTACCTGTTGATGATATTTTTTTATATAAAAAATTGATTAAAAGGGCTGAGTACAATTCAGTTATACAAAGTCTTCCAGCCGAGCAAAGTCAGCAGTTGTTGCAATCATTTGGAACTATCCGGGAAAAAATGGCAAGAGAACTTTATAATAAGAGCAATTATTTTAGTTGGCAGTGTCGTCTACCTGCTGCAGGGGGTGTTTTTATAATAGTATTAATAGGGGGAATTTTATATATTAACGGTAGTAATGATATTTCGGCAAAATCAGCTTTTGCATATATAGCTAATCAATGCCGCGATTTTTTTAACCCATCAATAGAAGCGCTTAAGGAAGAATGTTTATATCCTTTAGGTGATATATTATTTAATAATTTTAAACTATTTATGTTGTTCGCTTTTCTTGGCGGTTCTTTTATCAAAACTATAGATGGAGTGATTGTTAGTCTCTTTGCCAGAAATAAATACAATCTCTACTTGCCGAATCTTGCTATTCCTGCTGTACAAACGCCTGTCAGAACAAAGTTAGCACGTCGTTGCTGGAAGCTGATAGATTATCGTGATCCTATAATGTTAATAACAGGTTTAGTTTGCTTAGGAATTTTAATTGCGCAAAAACCATTTTCAGATCAGCACTTTGATGAATGTATAATGAAAACAAGTGATACCGATATTTGGAATAAAGATTATTATATAAATTCATCCTGCTATGAATCTCAGTTCAATATGCTTGATAAACAGGTTATAGCATTAACAGTACCCGGCGGGGTTGCGCTTTGTTTTAGTTTGCTTGGATTATTAATAGAAACGCCTAAATTTTTGCAAAAAGCCGCGCGTTGTATTTCCAGCTGGTGCAGCTACTTTTCCGCAAGTGATAATAATAGTGTTAATGAACACAGTGCATTATTGCCTTCTTCACAAGCTGCACACCAGCCTACCGGACCATAAGTGCTTTGCGAAATCAATCCGGTACACTCGTTAAATAACGCCATAACACCACTATGGGTAAGCACGCAATTAGTAAAAAGAGATATTTACTGCCAATAAATTGCAAACCATAACCTCCTATAATGGGCCCAATAGACATGCCTAATAAGCCAAAATTAGCTAAACCATTATAACTGGCTACTAAATGATTTGGCGCAATGCGCATAATCAATAAACTATTAATGGGCAGTGTGAATAATTCACCAAAACTCAATAAGCCGGCGGCAATCAAAAAAGCTACTGGTGCTGGCCATAGTGCAACCAGGATAAAAGCCGCTGAAAATAATGAACTGCCGATGACACCACTCATTTTTAATGAATTAAGCTCCGCCCAGCGTGAAACGGCGGGTTGAAAGAATACACAAATAATGGCATTGATTATCAAAACCTTGCTGACTAATATAGCTGGATTGGCAATATGGTGGGTAATATATTGCGGGATAGTTGAATCTAGTTGTGAATAAGCAAGCCACATTAAGAAATTGATTAAAGTAATATTCATTAAAATTTTATCTTGATATAAAACATAAAAATTATTTAACCAGTTGGCAGGGTTGGGTGGGATTTTTTTATCAAGCGATTGCTTGCCAAAAAAAATCAGCGCAATGCCAACCATAAAATGAATAATACCTGCAATATAAAAAATCATGAGCGATTGCTGGTTTGCCATTGTAGCGCCGATCAAGGGTCCAAAAACCAAACCCAGATTAACTGCAATAAATCTCGCGCTATAAGCATAAGATAAATTTTCTTTATTGGTATTGGCTACTATGATGGTTACTGAACTTATATCCGCCAATGAACGCAACCAGCCCAATGCAGCGTTAATGCAAAGTAAGGCATAAAATAGTTTTATCGATAATGCAAAAGCGAAATAACAAAATCCTGATAAAATAAAAGAAATTATTAAAATATTTCTAGGCGAACGGCGGTCAATATAATTGCCATTAAATAATCCGCTAATACTAAATACCAAACCCGATACGCCGATGACGATACCGATCTGTCCAGGCGTAAATAGGCCTTGTTGCGTCAAATACACTGCTAAAAAAGGCAATGTCATGAAGTAGCCTATCCGCGTTAGCAGGGCGATGAGTGCTACTAAATATCCCGTTTTAGGGATTTTTTTGAAAAAAGAAAGTAGTGACATAATAAGAGATTATTTCATAAAATTAGCCAAAATTCCTTCGCATTCTTAACCGTCAAGCGTATAATAAACCCACAAATTTTTTACACATAAAATCCAGGGGTATGCCATGTTAGAAGCTTATCGTAAACACGCCAAAGAACGCGCGGCTGAAGGGTTGCCGCCATTGCCATTGACCGCTGATCAAGTGGCGGCATTGACGGAATTACTGAAGAATCCGCCGGCAGGTGAAGGCGAGTTTTTACTGGCATTATTGATTGAGCGTGTACCGCCGGGGGTAGATAAAGCTGCTTATGTAAAAGCAGGTTTTCTCGCGGCTATTGCCAAGAGTGAGGCCAAATCACCTTTAGTCAGCCCGGAAAAAGCGACTGAATTATTGGGCACCATGTTGGGCGGTTATAATATCCACCCGCTGATCGATTTATTAGACAATACAAAACTGGCGCCTATCGCAGCCAAGGCGTTATCACACACATTGTTGATGTTTGATGCTTATCACGATGTCGTTGAAAAAGCCCAGGCAGGCAATAAAATTGCGCAGCAGGTGGTGGATGAATGGACTAAAGCTACCTGGTTTACCAGCCGGCCCAAAATACCTGAAAAATTAACGGTAACGGTTTATAAAGTGTCGGGTGAAATTAATACCGATGATTTTTCTCCAGCAACGGAAGCCTGGAGCCGTCCGGATATCCCTTTGCACGCACTTGCTATGCTGAAAAGCCGCATGGAAAATCCCATCCAAAAAATTACTGAATTAAAACAGAAAGGCCATCCGATCGCGTTTGTAGGTGATGTGGTTGGTACGGGTTCTTCGCGTAAATCGGCGATTAATTCACTGTTGTGGCATATCGGCCATGATATTCCATTCGTACCAAACAAACGTCAGGGTGGAGTTATTTTAGGCAGCAAGATTGCACCTATTTTCTTTAATACCGCAGAAGATTCCGGGGCATTGCCGATTGAAGTCGATGTATCAAAATTAGATATGGGTGATGTGATTCACATTCATCCTTATGCAGGCCGCATTACCAATGATCAAGGCGAAGAATTAGCAACATTTAAATTAAATCCTATTACTATGCCGGATGAGGTGCGTGCCGGTGGCCGTATTCCATTAATCATTGGCCGTCAATTAACAGACAAGGCACGCGAAGCCTTGAAATTACCCTCCTCCGATATTTTCATTCGGCCAACGATGCCAACCGATACCGGCAAAGGTTTTACCCTGGCGCAGAAAATGGTTGGCCGTGCGTGTGGTGTGAAAGGGGTACGTCCTGGCACTTATTGTGAACCGCGGATGACGACCGTGGGATCGCAGGATACCACCGGCCCCATGACGCGTGATGAATTAAAAGAATTAGCCTGTTTAGGTTTTTCTTCTGATTTAGTGATGCAATCGTTTTGTCATACCGCTGCTTATCCAAAGCCAGTCGATATTGAAACGCAACACAGTTTGCCGGACTTTTTTGCATCGCGTGGCGGTGTGGTATTGCGTCCAGGCGATGGCATTATTCACTCCTGGTTAAATCGTATGTTATTACCAGATACTGTAGGTACCGGCGGGGATTCACATACGCGTTTTCCCATTGGTATTAGTTTTCCCGGTGGTTCAGGTATTGTGGCGTTTGGCGCTGCGTTGGGTGTAATGCCTTTAAATATGCCGGAATCGGTCCTGGTGCGTTTTAAAGGTAAAATACAGCCTGGCATTACCTTGCGTGATTTAGTGAATGCTATTCCTTATGCAGCGATTAAAAAAGGTTTATTAACGGTTGCCAGCAAAGGTAAAAAGAATGTTTTTAACGGACGTGTGTTGGAAATTGAAGGTTTGCCGGATCTGAAAGTTGAGCAGGCATTTGAATTTGCCGATGCATCGGCAGAACGTTCTGCTAATGGTTGCACGGTGCGTTTGAATAAAGAGCCGATTATTGAATATTTAAATTCTAATATTACTTTGTTGAAATGGATGATTGCTAATGATTATCAGGATAAACGCACATTAGCGCGTCGTATTGCGGCGATGGAAGAATGGTTGAAAAATCCAACGTTATTAGAGCCGGATAAAGACGCGGAATATGCTGAGATTATTGAAATTGATCTGGCAGAAATTAAAGAGCCTTTATTGGCTTGTCCGAATGATCCGGATGATATTAAACCATTATCGGAAGTAGCGAATGATAAAGTCGATGAGGTGTTTATTGGTTCGTGTATGACGAATATCGGGCATTATCGTGCGGCGGGTAAATTGTTAAAAGATTATGGTAAACGGGTGCCAACGATATTATGGATTGCGCCGCCAACCAAAATGGATGCGCATCAGTTGATGGAGGAAGGTTTTTATGCGACGTATGGGTTAGCGGGTGCGCGTACGGAAATTCCAGGTTGCTCGTTGTGTATGGGGAATCAGGCGCGGGTAGCGGATGGTGCGACGGTGGTTTCTACGTCTACGCGTAATTTCCCGAATCGTATGGGTAAGGATGCGAATGTGTATTTGTGTTCTGCTGAATTGGCGGCGATTACTTCTATTTATGGGCGTTTACCGACGGTAGCGGAATATATGGAAAAGGTTGCGGGCATTAATGCGATGGCAGGCGAGATTTATCGTTATTTGAATTTCGATAAAGTCGCTGATTATCGTACGGTTGCGGAAAAAGTTGCTGCTACACTTTCCTCTCCTACTTAATTAATTCCCTCTCCCGCTGGCGGGAGAGGGCTAGGGTGAGGGTGGATCAAAATATCCACTCATTAATTTTTAGTTTGTACGGTTCCCGGCTGGGCTTGGGTGGTCTCGGGGGCCTGTCGCTGCAGACCCTTTTTCTTCATGCTCGCACTGCTGCGCGTGAAGAAAAAGGGTCTTCCGCGCCACTCCTCGTGAAGGTTTCCGTCGGGAACTTTAAGTAAATAAAAAATAAATTAAATAAAATAAAAAGATAATTAGTACTAACTACCAACCAGAACCTTAGCCGATCGACGTTCAATCTCATCATATTTCGCTTGTGTTTCGTCCACCTTGCGGTTTGCTTCTAACGACAATAGTCTAAGTTCTAGGCTATCGAGCGCTTCGGATTCATTAGCGGGTAATTCTTTTTTACGCAGTATTTTGAAAATTTCTTTGTGCAGCCAGACTTGACGTTCTTTCTCATCAGTTTGTGTAATAAATTCATTGTAATTTTTAAAAAGTTTAGCAACGACTAAACCAATATCAAAACTTGGATGTTCACCAAAATAGGTGGTAATTAATTTACGCGCCCTGTTAATTAGGCTGTTTGGATCAGCTTTCCAAAATGGCGTGTTCATAGCGCGTGCCTCTAACAAGAATTTATAATTGTTTTACTATTACTCTTATTATAATCCCTTCATCCTTAAGGAAACCTTAAATACACTAAAAAACACTTAAGTTTATGGCTATTTCCATAAGCTAAGTGTCCAAAACCCTTTATTTTCCAGTACCAAAACTGTCAAATTTAGTAATTTCCCTAATAAGTTATAGGGTAAGCCCACGTAGGAAATGGGGTTGGTGTATGTAAGATTAGGCTGGCAAAGAGCAAATGGTTCAACCAATGCTTTTAAGCAGATTGATATTATTTTTATGAATGTACTTTAGTTGAGGTGATCAATGAAAACTGAATCTATACAAGGCTATCAATATGTATTGCCAAGTTATTATGCTGATATTAATAAAAAAGAATGGGGAAGTTCGAAAAAATTGGAAGCAGGTTCAATTAGATTAGATTTAGCTAGATCTATTATTTTATCAGCTATATTGCTAGCGCCAGTAAAAGCTATTTTAGAACAAAATGCTAAAGATAAGGCAAAGGGAAGTAAAGAAATAATTAATAGTAAAGATGCGGGTAGATTAGGCGTATTAATTTCTAAAATAAATGCGAATGTAAATAAAGCTTTTGAGTTATTAGTTGATATGGCAAAATTGCGTAAGACGTTCAGTAAAACTTCAGATAAAAATTCTTGTTTGAAAGCAATACAATTATTATTATCAGATTGTAGTCATAATTATCAAAGTCTGATTGAGATAATAGGAACACATAATAAAGAAGATGCTAAAAAACTTTCTGACGGTTTAGAAACAGCCATTGAATTAATAAATAAAATTGATAATGGCTTTTTAATGGAAGCAATGACCAAAGAAGGCTTTATGCAAAATGTATATAGTATGCTTGTTAAAAAATTAAGTGAGGGTGCTGATAAAGAAATTACTTTAAGTCAGGTACAAGTAACTGCGGGAACAGCACAAGCATTTAGTTTAACCGCAGAGCTTGTGCAAAATATTTTTGCATCCGTACGACAAGGTATAAGTTATCTTAAAGCTAAGCCGCAGGCAGCAACTGATAACATTGTGACTAGCGAAAATAATACGGTTCCTTCCATATCTGTGCCATCACCAGCTCCTAAAAAATTTGATCCGAGCAGAGAGGGCAAAGGCTATGGCATACATACACAGTCACAACTATTTTTTGCGAGATTACGTAGAAAAACTGATAGTGAAACAGCAGAAACAGCAGATGGCAAAAACAAGGATGAAGAAATCGCTTCACTCTCTAGTGAAGTCGAGAGAGGTCGTAGTAATACTACTGGTTCACCAGTAATTGGCCGTCAATCAACCAATTTTTCTAATTTGGATGATATTATCGCAGAAATAGAACAGACATGTAACCTAACACCACGCGTATTACCAGAGTCTAAAAAACTCACGAGTTAAATATTTGATATATACCGCTCGTACTTGGAAATGCGAACTTAACATTCATATACACGAGCGGTATCCTTATTATATTGCCTACGCAAGCAAAGCTTGCTGCGGCAACCTAGAGGGAGAATCGTGATTCTCTCTCTAGGAACTCCCATCGCGCAAAGTTACTTCAAGATGCTTATTCGCATCTTGAAGTGTAATGAGTATATATGCTGCGGCAAACTAAGGTCGTAGCATATATTCTTATTTAATTAAGCATTTTTTAATAGCTCTTTCGCCATCTTCATCAATTTATTCCGCGAAAATAATAACTGCAAACGCGAACCACCCACCTGGCGCCATAATACGGCGGCACGTACACCCGCTAGTAATAATGCCCGTACTTTATTTAACACTTCGGTTTGATTTAAAAATTTGGCCTGGCCAACGACTTGAATACGAAATGGCAGGGTACCCAGGGTTTTTAAATAGATATCGGCCAGGCTGGCAATCACGGTGGGATGGGTGTTGGAAAAATAATTGGCTTGTGAGGTGGCGTAATTCACGCGGCGTTTTAACTGGCTGCGCATTTCGTTATTTTTATTGAGCTTGCGTTCAAGGTGCAATAAGCTGATAACATAGCGTCCTATATAAGGATCAGTGGCTGATTTGTTATGACTCAATAAATGCGCCATTTCTTTTAAGCCGATT
>Ga0164242_10009344_pt1 | contig 10583 bp, 12 predicted proteins | sample OricomgcompostMG_FD_108783 | JGI IMG/M metagenome (GOLD analysis project Ga0164242, IMG submission 108783) | Miracle-Growth compost microbial communities from Emeryville, California, USA - Original compost - Miracle growth compost (MG) ... | reverse complement strand
CATGCAGGAGATCGACATCCCGACCGGCAACGTGCTGCAGGAGTGGCACGCGCTCGACCACGTGCCGGTGGCGGACACCTACGCGGACGTGAGTCAAGTCGGCAAGAAGGGACAGCCGGACTACTTCGACTACTTCCACATCAACTCGCTCGACCGCTCGTCCACCGGTGACCTGCTGATCTCCGGACGCGCCACGCACACCATCTACGACGTCGACCCCGCCACCGGCGAGATCGTCTGGCGACTCGGCGGCAAGCACAGCACCTTCACCGGCGACGGCACCGACTTCAGCTCGCAGCACGACTCGAAGTGGGAATCGGCGGACACCATCAGCCTGTTCGACAACGCCGCGGGCGTGGGCAAGCCGACCAGCAAGACATCGAGCGGGATGATCGTGCGGCTCGACCTCTCCGCGCACACGGCGACGCTGGTGCAGCGGTACACCTCGCCGGACGTGCCCCAGGCGCCCAGCCAGGGCGACACGCAACTGCTGCCCGGCGGGGACGTCTTTGTCGGCTGGGGCCAGCAGGAGCAGGTCTCGCAGTTCACGGCGGACGGTTCGCTGGTCTTCGAGGCGACGCTGCCGAAGAAGGACAACACCTACCGCGCGTTCCGCTTCCCGTGGTCGGGGCACCCCCTGACGAAACCGTCCGCGTCCGCCACCGGCTCGACGGTGTACGCGAGCTGGAACGGCGCGACCGCGGTGGCGAGCTGGCGGGTACTCACCGGCGCGTCCACGGGGCATCTCAAGGCGGTCGCCACCGCGCCCCGGCACGGCTTCGAGACCGCGATCAGCGCCTCGAGGCTCGGCGCGGTCGTCGAGGTTCAGGCGCTCGACCAGGCCGGGACCGTCATCGGCACGTCCGCGCCGGTCCGTCCCGGTAGCTGAACCGGCGGCCGTGGCCGGTCAGTGGCCGGTCAGTGACGGTCAGTGGCCGCCGGAGAGCAGCGCGGTGATGTCCGTCGTCCGGTCCGCCGGAGGTGCGGTGACGTGCACCGGGGTCCCGAAGTCGTTCAGCGTGAGGGTGAGCTGCGCCTGCCGTGCGGTGACGGTCATCCGACGCAGCCGGCCCTGACCGTCGATCCAGAGCTGGGCCGGCAGCGTGTGCGTCCCCAGCCGCTGCTCGAACTGACTGATGCCGGCGCGCGCCGACGCCGGCAGCGTGGCCACCGCCTTGTCCAGGTCGATCGTCGTCGTGTACCGGGTGGTCGCGATGCCGTCGACCGTGGCCGGGCCGGCATCCTTGACGTCCTCGCCCGCGCCGCGCAGGTAGCTCAGCACCTGGCCGGGATCGCTCGGTGCCGCCGCCTCCAACTGCTGCAGGGAGGTCCCCAGCTGCGTCTGCGACAGGCGGCTCACGTCGATGGACACCCAGCTGTCCGTGCCGGACTTGGCGGTCTTGGCGCCCGGCAGCATGCCGGCGAGCGCCGCGGGCACCTTCGCGTAGAGCACCCCGGACAGGTAGCGCACCTCGACGGCCCCCATGCCACCCGGCAAGGTCGCCGTCAGGTCGCTCGCCCGCTGCGCGAAGTCGGTCACGCCGGTAGCGCTCACGTGCACCGGCTGCTTCCCGCCACCGAGGCTCAGATCGGCGGACAGGGTGAGCTTGGCGCTGCTCGCCGACGTGGTGCGGTCGTACGCGGCGGCGACGGCGGCACTGGCCGAGCGGGACGAGGTGGCCGGCGCGTTCGGGGACGTGTCGTGGCCGGTGCTGCTGCACGCGGTCAGCAGTCCGGCGGCGGTGACGGCGGTCAGGAGCGCGCTGCTGGCGCGGACGGTTGTGGCTCGCACCCCATCAAACGTACCCGCGTTCGGACAGAAGCTCCCCTCGGTCACATTTCTCGGGTCGCAAGCTCCCCTCGGTCCACCAGCGGCAACGAGCGCAACCCCCGCTCCAAGTGCCACTGCAGGTGCGCGGCGATCAGGCCGCTGGCCTCGCGCCGCGGACCCGGCTCGCTCGCGTCGGCCAGCGCCCAGTCACCGCCGAGCAGCGCCGCCATCAGCTCCACGGACTCGCGGGACGGCCGCGCCGATCCCGCCGGGCGACAGTTCTCGCACACCGCGCCACCCGCGGCGACGTTGAACGCAGTGTGCGGCCCGGGTGCCCCGCACTTCGCGCACGACGTGAGCGCGGGCTCCCAGCCGGCAGTCGCCATCGCCCGCACCAGGAACGCGTCGAGCACCAGCGCCGGCTCGTGCGCGCGCTCGACCAGCGCCTTCAGCGCGCCGACGAGCAGCAGGTACAGGCGCAGCGCAGGCTCGCCCTCCTCGGTCAGCCGCTCGGCGGTCTCGCAGATGGCCGACACCGCCGTCCAGGCCGAATAGTCGGTGGCCAGCTGCGCGCCGTACGCGCCGAGCGACTCGGTCTGCGTGACCAGGTCCAGGCCGCGACGTCCGCCCGGCGCCGCCTGCCCCTCGGCCAGCCGGGTGTGCAGCTGGACGTCGACGTGGCTGCCCGGCTCGAGCCGCGCGCCGAACTTGGACGACGTGCGCCGCACGCCCTTGCCGACCGCGCGCACCCGGCCGTGCCGGCGCGTGAGGAGGGTGACGATCCGGTCGGCCTCACCGAGCTTGTGCACCCGGAGCACGACGGCCTCGTCCCGGTAGAGCGGCATGGCGCTATCGTCCCACCGTCAGGCGACAGCGACCGGCTGCCGCTCGGCCAGTCGCGAGGCGAGGGTCAGCGCGATCGCGCCGGCGAGCAGGGCGCAGCCGACCGGAACCCAGAACGCGACGCGAGCGCCGTGCGCGTCCGCCACCGAACCGACACTTGCCGCACCGAGGCCGTACCCGACCGACAGCCCGGTACCGACCCAGGTCAGCCCCTCGGTCAGCGAGGCGGGCGGCACGATCTGGTCGATCAGCCCGAACGCGCCGATCAGCGTCGGCGCGATGCCGAGTCCCACCGCGAAGGTGCACGCGGCCAGCGTCGCCGGCGACGTCGCGGCGAAGTACACGAACGGCAGCACCGCGAACGCGACGGCGCAGCCGACGAACCGGGTGAGCAGCGGCGAACGCCAGTGCCGGGCGCCGTACAGCAGGCCGGCCACGCCACTGCCGGCCGCGAAGCACGCGACCACCCATCCCGCGCTCGAGCGCTGCCCGTGCTGGCCGCAGAACGCCACCATGACGACCTCGGCGCTGCCGAACACCGCGCCCATGAAGACCATGACGAAGGTGATCAACACCATCCCGCGGTAGCGCAGTGCGAACGAGTGCCGCTCCCCGGTCCCGCGCGCGGGCGGCTCGGTCGAGCGCTGGCCCGTCAGCCAGGTCGAGCCCGCCGCGATCAGCACGACGGCAAGCCCGAGCGTGACCAGCGGGTGCGTGTGCAGCGCTAGCACGGTCGCGACGAGCGGACCGATCACGAAGATCACTTCGTCCAGCGTCGACTCGATCGAGTAGGCCGTCGAGCGTTGCGGCGCGTTCCCCGGCCAGACGTAGGACCAGCGGGCCCGGATCAGGGCGCCCACGTTCACCAGCGTGAAGCCCATCAGCAGCGCGGGAGGCAGCAGCGTCCACAGCGGCGCCCTGGTGGTCACCAACACGGCGAGCAGCACCGCGGTCACGACGTGCGCGGCGAGGAACGGCGGCAGCACCCGGTGCTGTCCGTGCCGGTCGAACATGACGCCGGCGAACGGGTTGCCCAGTGCGCCACCGATGACGTAACCACCGCCCACCACGCCGGCGTAGCCGTACTGCCCGGTGCGTCCGGAGATGATCAGCACCAGCGCGATCGGGTAGACGGCCATCGAGAACCGGAACACGAAACCGGCCGCGCTGAACGCCGCCGAACCTGGCGCCGCGTAGGCGGCGCGGTAACGAGCGAGCATGACCTAGAAGCCCAGCCTGTCGAGCTTCTTGGGGTCGCGCTGCCAGTCGGCCTCGACCGCGACGTGCAGGTCGAGGTGGACGCGGCCGCCGAGCAGTTCGCTGATCCCGGCGCGTGCGGTCGTGCCGATCGCCTTGAGCCGCGAGCCCTTGTGGCCGATCACGATGCCCTTCTGGCTGGTGCGCTCCAGGTGGATGGTCGCGAAGATCACCGTCAGGTCGGAGGCGATCTCCGGGCTGTCCGCCCTCGTGCGCAGCTCGTCCACCGTGACCGCGATGGAGTGCGGCAGTTCGTCGCGCACGCCTTCGAGCGCGGCCTCGCGGATCAGTTCGGCGATACGCGTCTCGGTGTCGTTGTCGGTCTGCACGTCCTCCGGGTAGAGCCGCGGGCCTTCCGGCAGATGACCGATCAGCAGGTCCGCGAGCAGCTGTACCTGGTCGCCCGCGACCGCCGAGACGGGGACGATGTCCGCGAACTCGCCGAGCTGCGAGACCGCGATGAGCTGCTCGGTGATCTGCTGGCGGCTGGCGACGTCCGTCTTCGTCACGATCGCGACGACCGGCGCCCGGAGCTGCGCCAGCTCGGCGGCGATGAACCGGTCACCGGGACCGATCTTCTGGTCGGCCGGCACGCAGAACCCGACGACGTCGACATCGGCCAGCGTGGCCCGTACGACGTCGTTCAGCCGCTCGCCGAGCAGCGTGCGCGGACGGTGCAGGCCCGGGGTGTCGACGAGGATCAGCTGCGCGTCGTCGCGGGTGAGGATGCCGCGCACCGCGTGCCGGGTCGTCTGCGGCTTGGCGCTGGTGATCACGATCTTGCTGCCCACGAGCGCGTTGGTCAGCGTCGACTTGCCGGCGTTGGGACGGCCGACGAAGCAGGCGAAGCCGGAGCGGTGGGTCACGCCCCCATTCTCCCAGAGCCGGAACACAGGAAATCCCCGCTACCTTCTGCTCGTGATCCGTCGAGCAGTGGCCACCGGCGCGTTCGCTCTCGCCGTCGCCTCGGCGCTCGGGGGTTGCAGCGGTGGTTCCGGCGGCACGGCCGACGCGCCTGCGCCCGCGGCCACGCGGACGATCATGCGTTCACCAGACGCGAGCCCCGTGGACGTCGGACCCACCACGTCCGGCTCCGGCAGCTGCGACCTGATCTCCGAGCGGACCGTCGCGAGCGACGTCGGGATGCGGCTGGCGCGTGTCACCGTCCAGCGCACGGGCGGCAAGCAGGTCGGCTGCACCTTCTACGCGCTGCAACGCCCGACCTCCGGGTGTGACGCCAGCTGCCTGGCGGGTGAGAACCTGCCCGGCCCGGATCAGCCGGCGGTACGGCTGCTGCTGACCCGGTACGCGAGTGCGACGGCGGCCCACAACGCGATGGTGCGGACGGCCGAGGCCGGGCACAACGCGCAACAGGTCGATGTCGGCGGCGGACGGATCGGGCTGGCCTACCAGATCGCGTTCTATCCCAAGGACCGCGGCCGCGACTGGGCGTGCGCGTTCAACCTGGGCGCAACCCTTGCGGAGGTCACGACGGTCACCACCGGGACCTCGTTCAACGCCGTCGCCGTGGCCCAGCACCTGGCCAGGACGCTCGGCTGATCCGAGGATCCGGGACCCCGAGGCCTCAGCCGGTGATCTCGTGCACGGGGGCGTCCGGGGCGACGTCGTGGACGGCGGCGGCACCGGCCTCGTCCGATGCGTCCGGACCGAACACGACCGCGGCCTCCAGGCCGAGCGCGCCGGACGAGACCGCCATCGCGACCGCGACCTGCAGCGCCGACAACCGCAGCGAGGGCAGGTCCACGCTCGCGGCCACGTAGGTGCGTCCGTCCGTGTCGCGGACGGCGGCGCCCTGGGCGGCGCGGGTGCGGGCGCGCGACGACCGCGCGAGCGTCACCAACTTCGCGTCCTCGGCCTCAAGCTCAACCTCAGGCTCGCTCATGCGTCGGCTCCTCCGCGGTCTGGTCTGCCGGCTTCGTGTCGTCGTCGGCTTCCGGCAGCCGGCGCACGAGCACCGTGTCGATCCGGTTGCGCCGGCCCCCGGCATTCTCCGCGACCAGCTCGAGGCCGTGTGCCTGGGCCCGCGCTCCCGGGATCGGCACCCGCCCGAGCGACTCGGCGAGGAGGCCACCGACCGTCTCGACGTCGTCCCGCTCGGGCAGCTCGACGTCGAACAGCTCGGCGAGGTCCTCGACCGCGAGCCGGGCACTGACCCGGGCGCTGTCGGTGCCGATGCGCTCGACGGGTGGCCGCTCGACGTCGTACTCGTCGGTGATCTCGCCGACGATCTCCTCCAGGATGTCCTCGATGGTGACCAGCCCCGCGGTGCCGCCGTACTCGTCGATCACGATCGCGATGTGGCTGCGCGCGGCCTGCATGTCGCGCAGCAGCTCGTCCACCGGCTTCGACTCCGGCACGTAGCTCGCCGGACGCATCACCTCGGCCACCTGGGTCGCGCGGGCGCGCTCGGCGTCCTGCGCGCGGCGCGCGAGGTCCTTGAGGTAGACGACGCCCACGACGTCGTCCAGGTTCTCGCCCGCGACGGGGATGCGCGAGAAGCCGCTGCGCAGCGCGAGCGCGAGCGCCTGCGGGACCGTCTTGGTCTGCTCCAACCAGACGATGTCGGTGCGCGGCACCATCACCTCGCGGGCGATCGTGTCGCCGAGCTCGAACACCGACTGGATCATCTGCCGCTCGTCGTGCTCGACCACGCCGCGCTGCTCGGCCATGTCGACCAACTCGCGCAGCTCGACCTCGGACGAGAACGGGCCCTCGCGAAAACCGCGTCCGGGCGTGATCGCGTTGCCGAGCAGGATCAGCAGCGACGCGACCGGCCCGAACGCGCGCCCCAGCACGCGGACGGCCCCGGCACCGGCGAGCGCGACGGCGTTCGGGTGCTGGCGTCCGAGCGTGCGCGGACCGACGCCGATGACCGTGTACGACAGCACGACCATCACCACGATCGTCAGTGTTGGCACCGGCCAGTCCGTGCCCCACTGCGAGCGCCCGACGATCACGGCGAGCACGGTGGCCGTCAACTCGCAGATCACGCGCAGCAACAGCAGCAGGTTCGTGTAGCGCGCCCGGTCGGCGACGATCACGCTCAGCGGCTTGGCGCCCTTGCGCTCCTCGCGCAGGAACTCCTCGACGCGCGCGACGGACACGCGGGCGAGTGCGGAGTCGACGCAGGCCAGCAGGCCCGCCAGCGGGATCAGCGCGATCGCCACGATCAGCGCCGTGATGTCAGCGCCGCTCATGCACTACCCCCGAACTTCGCCGGCGGTGCCGGGCAGCGGAGTGCGGATCGGGCCGCGACCGGTCTTGGCCGCCCAGTCGCCCACGATCCGCGCCTGCAGCTCGAACATCTCGCGCTCCTCGTCCGGCTCGCCGTGGTCGTAGCCGAGCAGGTGCAAGATGCCGTGGGTGCACAGCAGGTGCAGCTCGGCCTCCATCGAGTGACCGGCCGAGGCGGCCTGGTCCTCCGCGACCGCCGGGCACAGCACCACGTCGCCGAGCATCGACTCGCCGGGCGCCGGCTCGGAGCCGGGCGGGGCGGACGGGTCGAAGCGCTGATCGGGTCCCTCGGCGCCGTCCATCGGGAACGCCATCACGTCCGTCGGGCCGGGCAGGTCCATCCACTGGACGTGCAGCGCGGCCATGGCATCGGCGTCGAGCAGCACGATCGACAGCTCGGCCAGCGGGTTGATGCCCATGCCGTCCAGGACGAAACGGCCGAGTTGGGCGAGCGCGGCCTCGTCGACCTCCGTCCCGGACTCGTTATTGACCTCGATCGACACCGGTCACCTTCTCGGCCGTGGGCGGCTGGGGCGCTCGGGGCGGTCGGTCGGGCGGCCGGACTGGGCGTCGTAGCGCTCGTACGCGTCGACGATCTGACCGACCAGGCGGTGCCGCACGACGTCGGACGAGGTGAGGTTGGCGAAGTGGACGTCCTCGATCTCGCCGAGGATCTCGCGCACCACCTTCAGGCCGCTGCGCGTGTCACCGGGCAGGTCGATCTGCGTGATGTCGCCCGTGACGACGATCTTGGAGCCGAAGCCGAGCCGGGTAAGGAACATCTTCATCTGCTCGGGCGTCGTGTTCTGCGCCTCGTCCAAGATGATGAATGCATCATTGAGCGTGCGTCCCCGCATGTAGCCGAGCGGCGCGATCTCGATCGTGCCCGCCTGCGTGAGCCGCGGGATCGACTCCGGATCGATCATGTCGTGCAGCGCGTCGAGCAGCGGCCGCAGGTACGGGTCGATCTTGTCGTAGAGGGTCCCGGGCAGGAAGCCGAGCCGCTCGCCGGCCTCGACCGCGGGCCGGGTCAGGATGATCCGGTTCACCTGCTTGGCCTGCAGCGCCTGCACCGCCTTCGCGACGGCCAGGTAGGTCTTCCCGGTACCTGCCGGGCCGATGCCGAAGACGACGGTGTGCTCGTCGATCGCGTCGACGTAGCGCTTCTGGTTCAGCGTCTTCGGACGGATGTTCTTGCCGCGCCGGGACAGGATCGACAGGCTGAGCACCTCGGCCGGACGGTCACCCGTCCCGCCTTCGAGGATGCCGACCGCCTGGTGGACGGCGTCCGGCGTCAACTGCTGGCCGCTGCGGACCATCTCGAGCAGTTCCTCGATCAACCGCACCGTGATCGCGTTGTCGGCCGGCGCGCCGGTGATCGTGATTTCGTTGCCGCGCACGTGGACGTCGCTGGCGACGCTGTTCTCGATGACGCGCAGCAGCTCGTCGCGCGCACCGAGCAGGGCCACCATCGCCTGCTCGCCGGGAACGACGACGGTGGTGGTCGCAAGGGGCGAGACGGAACCGCTATTGGCACTGGGATCGGACAAGTCGCGCTCTCTGCTCGACGACGGATGCCCCTCCACTGTACCGGCGGGGTGGCCTTCACGATCACGTTTTCACTCCGCGCGGCCGGTTCGAGGCCCGAGAACCGAGCAGCCGGGGTGAAAACGTGATCAACCCGGGCTCGTCCTAGCCCGGTGGCCAGGTGAACGGACGGCCGGCCAGCAGGTGCGCGTGCACGTGGAAGACGGTCTGCTGGGCGCCGGCGCCGGTGTTGAACACGGTCCGGAAGTCGGTGATCCCCTGATCCGCCGCGACCGCGCGGATGCCGGCCACCAGGGCCGCGGCCGTCTGCGGGTCGGCGCCGAGTTCGGCCAGATCGGGCACGTGTTTGCGCGGGATCACCAGCAGGTGCGTCGGCGCCTGCGGGTTGACGTCCACGAACGAGACCACGTCGTCGTTCTCGTACACCTTGGTCGCAGGGACGTCGCCGCTGACGATGGAGCAGAACAGGCAATCGGCCATGGTCGCGAGGCTACCGCGCGAGAATGCGGACCGATGCAATCCGGTGCGGGTGCAACGGAACCGGCGGTCCGTGCGTATCAGCCGGTGAACCACCTGACAGGAGGACGACGTGGCAGACACGGCCCGGCGCGAGGAGTTCGCCGACTTCGTACACGCGAACTTCTCGTCGCTGATGACGATCGCGGTCGCCGTCAGCGGATCCCGGGTCGAAGCCGAGGACCTCGTGCAGACGGCGCTGACCAACGCGTACCCACGTTGGCACAAGATCCGTCCGGACCAGGCGCTGGCCTATCTGCGGCGCTCGATCGTCAACGCGCACGTCAGTCGTTGGCGTCGGCACCGCGGCGCCGAGTTCAGCGTCGCCGAGCCGCCCGAGGCAACCATCTTCGCGGGCACCCACGGAGTCGAGGACCGACTCACGTTGGTGCCGATGGTGCGCGCGCTGCCACCCAGGCAGCGTGCGGTGATCGTCCTCCGTTATCTGTGCGACCTCGGTGATCACGAGATCGCGCGAACCCTCGGCATCAGCGAGGTGACCGTCCGCAGCCAGGCCAAACGCGCGCTGGCCACGCTGCGGGCCACGCGAGCTGTCCCTCAGCTCGTGACCGTCCCGCCCGTCACGGAGGAAGAACGATGAGTCTCGACGACAGCCTGCGCGCCGAACTGCGCGCGGTTCACGTGCCCTACGACGGCTTCACCGCCGACCACATGATCGATCGCGCCGTCAATGCGCCCGGACGTCGGCCGATGCGCCTCGGCGCACCGCTCGCCACCGCGGCCGCCGTCCTGGCGATCGCCGGTGGTACTGCGTTCGCCCTGGCAGGCGGCGGAAGCGGCGGCAGTCACCACGCCACGACGCCGGCGGGCACAGGCCCATCGCAGCCGGCCGCATACACGACCCCCAGCAACGCCGCGCCGCAGCACGCCCCACTTCCCGCCGACCTGCGGGCACGCATCGAGCAGTGCATCCAGACACAGGGCAGCGACTCGTGGACTTCTTCGAACGACTGCGCAAACGTCGAGAGCATCTGCGAGGTCGCCCAGGCACTCGGCGACAGCCCGTGCACGCTCATCCCGAAGGCCGTCGTATGTTCTGCGCCGACGTACATGGCGGCGGCTGACGGCAACCTGCTGCCGTCCCCCGCGGACAAGGCGGCGCTGTGTCCGGGCGTCGATGACGGCCCGACGAAGTCGGACGCGCCAGGTACCGACATGCCGACGAAGTCGGTCGCGCCGGGTGCCGACATGCCGACGAAGTCGGTCGCACCGACCCGCTGACTCCGGTCCGCTGTTCGCCCGAGTCAGGCCCAGCGGCCGAGGCGGGCGGACAGCAGGGCCAGGGCGGCCGCGCCGGCGGTCGACGTCCGCAGCACCGGTGCTCCCATCCGGACGGACGCGGCGCCGGCGTCCGCGAACGCGGCCAGTTCGT
>Ga0164242_10009343_pt1 | contig 10584 bp, 9 predicted proteins | sample OricomgcompostMG_FD_108783 | JGI IMG/M metagenome (GOLD analysis project Ga0164242, IMG submission 108783) | Miracle-Growth compost microbial communities from Emeryville, California, USA - Original compost - Miracle growth compost (MG) ... | reverse complement strand
GGGTGTCGCCATCGGCAGGAAGAGCACGATGTTGAACGTGCTGCGACCGACGAACCCGTGCCTGACCAGGGCGAACGCCGCGAGTGTCCCGATGATGGTGGCGATGAGCGTCGCGATGACACCGATCCACAGGCTGGTCACCAGCGAGTCGCACAGCCCGGCGGGCTGGCAGACATGGGTCCAGTTGCTGCCGGTGAAGGAGTTCCAGGCGTAGACGGTGCGCTTGCCCTGCGCCTTGTTGAAGCTCATCGCGGCCACGACGACGTTGGGGATGTAGAGATAGAGCATCACCAGCAGCCCGAAGAAGGCGACGAGGTTGCCACGGATCCAACTCCAGATCGAGGCGTACGGCGAGCGTGCCTCGAGCCACTGGCCCGCGACCCGGCCGGAGAGCAGCGCGAGTGACACCGCGGTCAGCAGCAGCCAGACCAGGGCAACGCCCCCGATGAGCGCGCTGCCCTCGGCGAGCCCGTCGATCGCGACGACCAGGGCGATCACGCCGGCGACCGTGCCGAGGCCGACGGTGGTCGACCGCGCCGACCCCGACCCGCGCAGCGCGCGGACGGCCGCCACGGCGGCGTACGCCGAGAGGGCGGCGGCCGCGAGCAGGACGAGCACGAGCACGGCGTAGACCGGCGCCGGCTTGTTCAGGGCCGTGCCGTCCTTCGTGTAGCGCAGGACCGACACCACGACGCTCCCCGCGACGAGCCCGGCCGCCGCGAGAGCAGCGAGCGCGAGGGCCATCACCCCGCCGACCGTCATCGTGGTCGGGCGCGGCGTCTCCTCCGCGTCGGGCAGTGCTGCCGGCGGCGTGGTCAGCGTCGTCACAGCAGCTCCTCCGTCCCGGCGCGGCGGACGTAGAGGAGTGTCATCACCAGGATCACCACCATGAGGATCACCGAGAGCGCCCCGGCCGAGGCGTAGTCGCCGGTGGTCGTGAAGAGGCTCTGGATGTCGGTGCCGACGACCCGGTCGTTGGTGCTGCCGAGCATCTGCGCGTTGATGTAGTCGCCGACCGCCGGGATGAAGGTCAGCAGCGTGGCGCCGACGACCCCGGGGAGCGAGAGGGGGAAGGTCACCTTCCAGAACGCCTTGAACGGGTTGGCGTAGAGGTCGCAGGCGGCCTCGATCAGCCGCCGGTCGATCTTCTCGAGGCTGGTGTAGAGCGGCAGGATCGCGAACGGCAGGAAGTTGTAGGTCAGTCCCGCGATCGCGGCGACAGGGGTGGCGAGCACCTTGCCGTCGGCGGCGACGAGGTGCAGCGACTGCAGCGCGTGGACGACCCAGCCCTTGTCGGCGAGGATCAGCTTCCAGGCCTGCGTGCGGATGAGGAAGCTGGTGAAGAAGGGCGCCACGACCAGCACGAGGATCAGGTTGCGCCAGCGGCCCGCCTTGAACGCGATCGTGTAGGCGAGCACGTAGCCCAGCACGAGGCACAGCCCGGTCGCGACCAGCGCCCACCACAGCGAACGCCACATGTGGGGCCAGTAGGTCGCGACGGCGTGGGTGAAGTTCCCGACGTGGTAGGTCACGTCGTAGCCCGTCAACACCGACCCCGTGGGGTCGAAGAGGCTGTTGGCGAGCAGCGAGTAGAACGGCACGACGAAGAAGAGGCCGAGCCACAGCGCGGCCGGGAGGATCAGCCAGTACGGCAGCAGCCGCCTGCGGCTCATCACTCCTCCTCGACGCCGGCCAGGGCGTCCTGGCTGGCGTCCAGCAGGAAGGCGAACGCCGGGTCCCAGGAGACGTCGACCCGGGTCCCGGGAGGCATCACGCCGCGCTTACCGGTGTTCTGCTCGTAGGCGGTCAGCTCCTGCCCCCACGGCATCCGTACGACGTACTGGGTGCTCACACCGATGAAGCTGGCGTCGACGATCACGGCGCCCTCGATGTGGTTGCCGGGCGCGTCGAGCGGCTCGCCCTGGGGCGCGAGGAGGACCTTCTCGGGGCGGATCCCGACCCAGGCGCGGCCCGTGGTCACGTGGGCGCGCGGCTCCGGGATCGAGACCGTCGTGCCATGCGTGTCAACCTTGAAGACCGGCTCGCCCCCGAGGCTGTCCTTCCCGACGATCTCGCCGGCGATGAGGTTGGACTGCCCGAGGAAGTTGGCGACGAAGGTCGTCTCGGGGTTGTCGTAGAGCTCCCCCGGCGACCCCATCTGCTCGACCCGGCCGGCGTTCATGACGGCGATGGTGTCCGCCATCGTCATCGCCTCCTCCTGGTCGTGCGTGACGTGCACGAAGGTGAGGCCGACGTCGGTCTGGATCCGCTTCAGCTCCAGCTGCATGGCGCGGCGCAGCTTCAGGTCGAGCGCGCCGAGCGGCTCGTCGAGCAGCAGCACCTCGGGGTGGTTGATCAGCGCCCGGGCCAACGCGACGCGCTGCTGCTGCCCGCCGGAGAGCTGCGCCGGCTTCTTCACCGCCTGCGTGGTGAGCTCGACCAGCTCGAGCATGTCGGCGACGGCCTTCCTGGTGTCCTTGACCCCGCGCCGCTTGAGGCCGAAGGCGACGTTCTCCTCGATGGTGAGGTGCGGGAAGAGCGCGTAGTTCTGGAAGACCGTGTTGACCGGGCGCCGGTAGGGCTTCTCGTAGGTGATGTCCGCCTCGCCGATCGTGATCGTGCCCGCCGTCGGCGTCTCGAGGCCGGCCACCATGCGCAGCGTCGTGGTCTTGCCGCAGCCCGAGGGGCCGAGGAGCGCGAAGAAGCTCCCCTGGGGTACGACGAGGTCGAGCGGCTGCACCGCGGTGAACCCGCCGAACCGCTTCTCGAGCTGGCACAGCCGCAGGTCGCGGCCGGCCGGACCGGCGGCGCTGCCGGCGAGGCTTGCGGCCGGGCTCGGGACGACCGTGGTCGTGACGTCAGACGCCTGAGACATGGGCGAAGTCTCCTTCGTAGTCGCGGATCTGGTACTCCTGCAGCGCCATGAAGAGATGCGTCTGCTTCAGGTAGTCCTCGGTCGGGAAGATCAGCGGGTTGTGGACCGCTTCGGGGTCGATCCGCGCCATCTGCTCCTTGGCGCCCTCGACCGGGCTGACGTACCAGTTGTAGTCGGCGAGGAGCGCGGCCTGGTACGGGTCGTAGTACCAGTTCACCCAGTCCTCAGCGGTCGCCTTGTGCTCCGCGAGGTTGGGGATGAGCATGTTGTCCGACCAGATCATCATCCCGTCCTCGGGGACGAGGAAGGCGAGGTTCTCGTCCTCGGAGGCGGCGACGTCGCCGGCCCACGCCAAGCAGGCGACGATGTTGCCCGAGACGAGGTCATCGAGGTACTCGTTGCCCTGGAACGCCCTCACCTGGCCACTGCTCTTGGCCCGCTCCAGGACCTCCATCGACCTGCTCCACTCGGCGGCGGTGAACCGCTCGGGGTCGATGCCCTCGGAGAGCATGATGAGACCCATCGTGTCGCGCATCTCGGTGAGCAGGCTGATCCGACCCTTGAGGTCGGACCGGGTGAGGAGCTCCGTGATCGTGCGCGGCGGGTCCTTGAGGTACTTCTTGTTGTAGCCGATCCCTGTGAAGCCCGCCTGCCACGGGGCGGAGTACTTCCGCTCCGGGTCCCAGTCGGGGGCGCGCAGCGAGGAGATGATGTTCTTGTGCAGGTTGGGCACCCGCGCGGGGTCCATCGGCTGGATCCAGCCCATCTGGATCATCCGGGCCGCCATCCAGTCGGTCAGCACGAACATGTCGCGCTTGGTGCTCGAGCAGGAGCCGAGCTGGTTGACCACCTTCGAGAAGAACTGCACGTTGTCGTTGATGTCCGAGCTGTAGTCGACCGTGACACCGAAGTGCTTCTCGAACTGGGTCATCGTCGAGGTGTAGTGCTTCGTGTCCGGGTCGATGTACTCCGGCCAGTTGCTGATGACGAAGTGCTTGTCGGTCGCGGAGCGGTCCTGGCCCCGACAGGTCGCCGGGTCCTGCTGCCGGTCCGGGGTCGAGAACGCCGGCAGGACGCCGAGACTCACCCCGGCGAAGGCGGCGCCACCAGCGCCCTTCAGCAGGCCACGGCGAGTGATGCGCATGTCTGTCCTTTGACTCGACGGATGGCCCCGAATGCTGTCACGGCACCCGACTGGCGACAAGCGATCCGGTCGAAACGTAACGTGCTGGCAACGAATTTCGTCGGTGTTTCACCGGTACGACGACGGGCTCGGTGTCGTGACGCTCCCACGCCATGGAGGCGCCGGCCACGCCACGCACCACCGCGGCCAGGATGAGCGGCAACTGCGCAGAATCCGTCGTCCACATCGTGGATATCGACGGATTCCGTTGCGACACGAGGGCGTCACCAGGTTGACTTCTCGCCATGACAGGCAAGAGGCACTCGGGCACGCACCTCGATGAGGTCAACAAGCGGATCATCGAGCAGCTCCAGCAGGACGGGCGGCGCTCCTACGCCGCCATCGGCAAGGAGGTCGGTCTCTCGGAGGCCGCCGTCAGGCAGCGGGTGCAGCGCCTCACCGAGAGCGGCGTCATGCAGGTCGTCGCGGTCACCGATCCCCTCGAGCTCGGCTTCGCCCGCCAGGCGATGGTCGGCGTCAAGGTCACCGGCCCGATCGAGCCGGTGGCCGACCGGATCGCGGAGGTCGAGGAGGTCGACTACGTGGTGATCACGGCCGGCGCCTACGACCTCCTCGTCGAGGTGGTCGCCGCGAGCGACGCCGACCTGCTCAGCCTGATCTCCGGGCGGATCCGCTCGATCGAGGGCGTCACCGCGACGGAGACGTTCATGTACCTCGACCTCCGCAAGCAGACCTACGCCTGGGGAGTGCGCTGAGCGATGGCGTCCAGGGCGATCAGGGGAGACGTGTCCCTGTGGCACGACACCGCCGGTGGCACCTGGGAGCCGCGGCCCGCCCTCGGCGGCGACCTCCAGGCGGATGTCGCGATCGTCGGCGCCGGCTACACCGGGCTGTGGACGGCCTACTATCTGGCCGGCGCCCGGCCCGACCTGCGGATCGTCGTCCTCGAAGCCGAGGTGGCGGGCTACGGCGCGTCGGGCCGCAACGGCGGCTGGTGCTCGGCGCTCTTCCCCGCCACCCTCGACGCCGTGGCAGCGCGGTCGAGCCGCGAGGCGGCACTCGCCCAGCACGCCGCCATGAGGGCGACCGTCGACGAGGTCATCGCGGTCGCTTCGGCCGAGGAGATCGACGCCGACATCGCCAAGGGCGGGACGGTCGTCACCGCGCGGACCCACGTGCAGCTCGACCGCGCCGAGGCGGAGGTCGACGAGGCGCGCCGGTGGGGGCTCGGCGAGGACGACATCACCCTCCTCGGTCGTGACCGCGCGAGCGCCCGGCTCGCCGCGACGCACACCCTCGGAGCGACCTACACGCCCGACTGCGCGGCGCTCCACCCGGTGAAGCTCGTGCGCGGTCTCGCCCGCGCGGTCGAGTCCCGTGGCGTGAGGATCCACGAGCGGACGCGGGCGCGCTCGCTCTCACCGCACCGCGTGGTCACCGACCGTGGGATGGTGAGCGCCGAGGTCGTCGTACGCGCGACGGAGGGATACACCCCCTCGCTCGCAGGCCTGAGGCGGGAGGTGGTGCCGGTCGGGTCGCTCATCATCGCGACCGCTCCCCTGCCCGCCTCGGTGTGGGACGAGATCGGGCTGCGGGAGCGCGAGACCTTCTCCGACCACCGGCACCTGATCGTCTACGGCCAGCGGACCGCCGACGACCGGCTCGTCTTCGGTGGTCGCGGGGCGCCGTACGGCTTCGCCTCGCGCATGTCGACCTCCGCCGACGGCGACCTGCGCACACACCGGCGGCTGTGGGCCTCGCTGGTCGAGATGCTCCCGGTCCTGCGGGGCCAGCGTGTGACGCACCGCTGGGGCGGGGTGCTCGGTGTCCCGCGCGACTGGTTCGCCTCGGTCGGCTTCGACCCCGCCGCCGGGCTCGCGTACGCCGGCGGGTACGTCGGCGACGGCGTCTCGACCACCAACCTGGCCGGCCGTACGCTGCGCGACCTCGTCCTGGGCCACCAGACCGACCTGACAGCCCTCCCCTGGGTCGGCCACCGCTCCCCTCGCTGGGAGCCAGAGCCGCTGCGCTGGCTCGGCGTCAACGCCGGCCTGCGGGCGATGACCTTCGCCGACGCGGAGGAGGCCAGGACCGACCGGCGCAGCGTGGTCGCGCGCGCGATGGCGCCGCTGCTCGGCCACTGAGCCCGGTCTGAGGAAAACCCGTTGCCGACCGGACCGCGCGGCTCCCAGACTGGGGCGGCGTCGTCCGCCGCCGGCGGATCCGGAGCGAGAGGAGCAGTGACATGACCACGACTGTCATCGGCCTGCCCGCAGACCGTCCCTCTCACTCCAGGAGCACCCATCGTGACCGAGGAGCACTCCTCACCTTCCCACCCGTCTGACCTCTCAGGCTCCCTCGAGCTCGACCCCCGGTTCGTCTTCGACTTCACCACCTACGACGACCTCGACGCCGACCAGCGCTGGTCGACCTGGCTCTCCGTGGAGCCGCTCTCGCGCGGCCCCGAGCCCCGGCCGGACTGGGTCGTCACCTCCCAAGGCGCGGTCGACACCGAGCTGGGCATCCTCAAGACCGGCAAGGAGGCCGACGCCTTCCTCATCGACCGCACCGACCCCCACGACCCGGACCAGTCGGTGGTGATGGTCGCCAAGCGCTACCGCACGACCGACCACCGCACCTTCCACCGCTCCGCGGCCTACACCGAGGGGCGCAGCATGAAGCGCTCCCGCGACGAGCGGGCGCTCAAGCGCAAGAGCACCTTCGGCCGCGAGGTGGCGAACGCCGAGTGGGCCACCTCGGAGTGGACCGCCCTCGTGCGCTGCTGGGAGCTCGGGCTCCCGGTCCCCTACCCCGTCCAGATCGACGGGACGGAGATCCTCATGGAGTGGGTCCGTGTCGACGGCGAGACGGCCCCGCGGCTGGCGCAGGCGCGACCCGATCGGGCGCTGCTGGCGGCGTACTACGACCAGGTGCGCGAGGTGCTCTTCACGCTCGTGCAGGCGGGTCTGGTGCACGGCGACCTGTCGCCGTACAACATCCTCGCCGCCGGCGACCGGCTCGTCGTCATCGACCTCCCGCAGATGGTCGACCTGGTCGGCAATCCGCAAGGGTTCGACTACCTGCTGCGTGACGTCACCAACGTCTGTCGCTGGTTCCACGCGCGCGGGCTCGACGTCGACGAGCAGGAGCTCTTCGGGGCGCTGATGGCCCACGCCTTCTAAGGTGGTCGGCGTGAAGCAGCACCGCGGCCGCCTCGTCCAGGTCGAGTCCCTCGCCGAGCTCGATGCCCGCCTCGCGGCCGGGGCCTCCTCGCTCCGCGGCTGGCGACTGCGCGGCCTCGACCTCACCGGATACTCCCCCGAGCTGCACCGGCTCGAGCTCACCGGCGCCTCCTTCCTCGGCTGCGTCTTCGCGCCCGGGGACGGCGACTACGCCGAGGCGGCCGGAGCGCTCGTGCTGCCGACCATCAGGGAGGTGCCGGTCGACGTCTACCGCTCCCGCCTCTACACGGCCGCCGAGCTCTACGACGACCCCGTCTACGCCAGGACCCTGGACGCGCGTGCCTACGCCTGGTCGCAGCGTCCCGAGCGCCACCACCCCGACGACGAGCTCGCGCGGGCGCTCCACGACCACGCGATCGACGAGGCGCTGGGTGGGTGGATCGCGGAGCGGCACCGGGGCGGCCGCGGCATCGTGGGGGTCATGGGCGGCCACGCCCTGACGCGCACGGAGGCGGCGTACGCCGACGCGGCGCGGCTCGGCCGGATCCTCGGTCGCGGCCACGTCGTCGCGACCGGGGGCGGGCCCGGCGCGATGGAGGCCGCCAACCTCGGTGCGTGGCTCTCCGACTCCTCCGGCGACGCGCTGGAGGACGCGCTCGAGACCCTGGCCGCGGTGCCGACCTTCCGCCCATCGATCCAGGACTGGGCGCAGGCCGCCCTCGCCGTCCGCGGCAGCCTCGACGGCGCCGACGACCGCTCCCTGGGCATCCCCACGTGGCACTACGGCCACGAGCCGCCGAACGTCTTCGCCGGGGCGATCGCGAAGTACTTCCGCAACGCGACCCGCGAAGCCATCCTCCTCGAGGTCTGCGACGCCGGGATCGTCTTCCTCCCCGGCGCCGGCGGCACGGTCCAGGAGGTCTTCCAGGACGCCTGCGAGAACTACTACGCCGACGCCTCGACGGTCGCCCCGATGATCCTCGTCGGCGTCGACCACTGGACCCGCGAGCTCCCCGCCTGGCCGCTGCTCCAGGCGCTGGCGAAGGGGCGCCCGATGGAGGGGCACGTCCACCTCGTCGACTCCTTCGGCGAGGTGGCCGACCTGCTCAGGTCAGGCGCTGACCCGGCCTGATGCCGTCCCGTGCAGACCGCGGAGCCGCCGCTCGGCGATGACGTCGCGGTAGTGCTCCACAAGGGCGCCGTTGATCGCCGCCCAGGACCGGTGCGCCACGCTCATCCGGGCGTTGCGCCCCATCCGGCGGCGCTCGCACGCGTCGCGAGCCAGCCGTTCGACGTACGCCGCCAGCTCCTCGGCGTCCCCGGGCGTGTAGAGGAACCCGGTGACGCCGTCCTGGACGAGGTCGACCGGTCCGCCGGAGCGCGGCGCGACGACGGCGACCCCCGAGGCGAGCGCCTCCTGCGCCGACTGGCAGAAGGTCTCGTGACGGCCGGTGTGGACGAAGAGGTCGAAGGAGGCGTACGCCGCCCCGAGCTCCTCCCCGTGGAGCACGCCGAGGAAGTGCGCGCCGGGAAGGAGCTCCTGGAGCCGCTGCTTCTCCGGACCGCCTCCGACGAGGACCAGCGCGTAGCGGTCGTCGCGGGCGAGCCGGGCGAGCAGGTGGAGCTCCTTCTCGGCGGCCAGCCGGCCGACGTACCCGACGATGAGCCGGCCGTCAGGGGCGAGCCGTCGACGCAGCTCGTGGTCGATCCGGGAGGGGTGGAACGCCTCCACGTCGACGCCACGCGGCCACAGCTCGGTGCGGAGGATGCCGAGCCGGTCGAGCTGGGTCAGGCTCGCGGTGCTCGGCGCGAGCGTCCGGTCGACCTCGGCGTGGATCCGCCGGGTCAGGACGGCGGCGGCGCGGGAGCCGCCGGCGATGTTGTAGCGCTCCGCGAAGCCGACCAGGTCGGTCTGGTAGATCGCGACGCTCGGGATGCTCAGTCCTCCCGCGACCCGGACGGCCTGGTAGCCGAGCGTCGCGGGCGAGGCGACGTGGACGACGTCGGGCCGGAAGCGGTGCATCACCTGGCGCAGGCGGTGGCGGGTCTCCAGGCCGATGCGGAACTCGCGGTAGAACGGCAGGCTCGCCCCGCGGGCGCGGGTCACGCGGAAGCCGGCGTACTCCTCGGGGCCGGTCGGCGCGACGAGCTCGGCCGCGTGGCCCTCCGCTGCGAGGTGCTCCAGCACCCGGCGCACCGAGTTGGTCACGCCGTTGACCTGCGGGAGGAAGGACTCCGTGACGACGAGGACACGCAGTCGGTCGGAGGTGCCGCGGCGGGCGGGCACGTCCCTCGTGGTGGGAACCGCAGACAGCTCGGGCTGGCTGGTCATGGCTCCAGCGTCAGCGGCCCGCCTCAACGGCCCGCCAGCCGCGGTTGACGTGTCGGTGAACCTCCTGTGGCCAGAGGGACACGCGAGACGGCCTCAGCCCGGAGCCGGGCTCAGAGCGCGAGGCGGTAGGTGCGCTCCTGGCCGTAGACCTCGAAGCCGGCGCGGCGGAAGATCGGCGCGCTCGTCTCGATCCTCCCCTTGACCAGCACCATGTCGGCGCCGTGGGCGGCTGCGTAGGCCAGGACTTCGTCGAGACAGGCCCGGAAGACGCCGCGGCGCTCGGCGGACGGGATGGTGGCGGCGCTCCAGATCCGGGCGGTGCGGCCGGCGATGGTGAGACCGCAGGTGCCGACCGCCTCGCCGTCGAGGTAGGCCACCACCCGGCCGCCCAGGCCGCCGAGGGTCGCTGCGGACTCCTCCGCGGCGATCTCCTCGATCCGCTCCGGCGGCGGCATCTCGCCCTCGCCGAACCCGGCGATCGCCACCCGCTGGGAGTCGGCGGCCGTGTCGACGTCGAGCGTCCAGCGCACCTCGACCTCGGCCGGAGGCGCCAGGTCGGGCATCTCGTCGAGCGGCCGGGCGAGGACGTCGACGGCCTCGTGGATCTCGGCGCCGCGGGCGAGGAGCAGCTCCTCGGCCCGGGGCGGATCCGCCATCCGATGGGTCCAGCTCAGCGCGCCGACGCCGTCGGCGCGGGCCGACCCGCAGGCCGTCTCGAACGCGGCCTCGACGGCCGCATCGTCGGTCGCGGCCGGTGAGAATCGCACCACGGTCGCCTCAGTGCCGAACCACGCCGGCCACCGCACGATCAGGAACTCCTCGCCGCCGAGGAGCCGGGCGTCCTCGGGGTACCAGACCCACGCCGCGCTCTCCCGCGCGACGACGTCGGCGGCGATCACTGCTCGACGGCCGCCAGCTGTCCGCAGGCACCGTCGATCTCGCGGCCGCGGGTGTCGCGGACGGTCGTCGGGATGCCCTTCGCTTCCAGCCGGCGGACGAACTCGCGCTCGTCGGCCGGGTCGGAGGCGGTCCACTTCGAGCCCGGCGTCGG
>Ga0164242_10009342_pt1 | contig 10585 bp, 5 predicted proteins | sample OricomgcompostMG_FD_108783 | JGI IMG/M metagenome (GOLD analysis project Ga0164242, IMG submission 108783) | Miracle-Growth compost microbial communities from Emeryville, California, USA - Original compost - Miracle growth compost (MG) ... | reverse complement strand
CTCCCGCATGCCGGTGCAGGCCGCGGAGAAGTACGGCGTCTTCCCCATGGCCTACGACGAGGCCAAGAAGGCGCTGACCGTGGCCTCGAGCGATCCCACCAATCCGACCACGTTCCGCGACATGCGCTTGGAGCTCGGACTGCGGACCGTGAACCCGGTGGTGGCCAGCGGCAGCGCCATCGACCGCGCCATCCGCCGCTTCTACTACGGCGAGCGGGTGAGCTCGGTGGAGACCGCGACGCCGCAGCACTTCGGCCTCTCCGAGCAGCTCATCGACCTCGGCGTTCCTTCGGCGGGCATCATCCCCGGGCGCGGCGATGGCGTGAGCCACATGCTGGATGCCGCCCAGCTCTCCGAGGAGACCGGGCCGATGAAGCATGCGGCCGCTGGCCGGGCCAAGCTTCCTCCGCCGCCGCCCGCGCAGGATGCGCCAGGCAACCCGCCGGTGCTCGGCCGACCGCCGCAGACCATCTTCACCGCCGCGCAGATGCTCGCGGCCGCGCCGCCGACCGGCCAGAACGACGAGTTGCTCGGCTCGGTGCAACGGCTCGAGGCGCTGCTCACCGCCCAGGTGCGCTCGCTGCGCACGCTGGTGGAGATGCTGGTGGAGAACGGCACCCTCGACCGCGACGAGTACGTCAGGCGGGTCAAGGACCGGCACTGAGCCGCTAGATCCGCGGCGCACCATCTTCCGGCGCGAGCACGGTCTGGGCGCTGGCGCGGGTCCGCGAATCGGCCAGCTCGCTCACCAGCACCAGGACCTGCGGATAGGTGACGATGAGCTCCTCGAACCGCTCGCGGGGAAGCCGGAGCACATTCGAGCGGCGCTTCGCGTCCACGGTGGCGGTCGCGGGCTTCTTCGAGAGCAGCGACATCTCCCCGAAGATGTCGCCCTCGCGGAGGGTGGCCACCGCGCCGCCGCCCTTGTTCACCGTGAGCTCGCCGTTCATCACCAGGTAGAGCCCGTCGGTGGGCGTGCCCTCCCGAATGACCACCTCGCCGCCCTGCACCTCGCGCACCTTGAACAGCTCCACCAGCTTCTTGCGCTCGGCGCGCTCGAACGGTCGGAACAGGGCCGAGGTGGCCATCACGTCGGCGAGCAGCCGCTGGCGTCCGAACTGGCGGATGGAGGCCGCCACGTGCGGATGCCGCTTGACCAGGTTGTTGAGCACCGGGGCGGAGATCTCCAGGAGATCGGACTCCTCCTCGGCGACCACCGTGGCGGTGCGCTTCTGGCCGGAGAGCAGCGCCATCTCGCCGAAGAAGGCGCCCTCGGGCAGGTAGGCCATCACCAGCTCCTGGCCCTGCGCGTCCTGCTTGACGACCTTCATCTTCCCCGAACACACCACGAAGAAGCTGTTGCCCACCTCGCCCTGGCGGACGATGGCCTGGCCCGGCTCGGCGCGGATGAGCCCGCACTGCTCCATCAAGGCCACGAAGGCTTCGGCGGTGAGGTCACCGAACAAGGGGATCTTGGGGAGCGGCTTGCCCAGGTCCTTGGGCAGCTCGGCGGTCACCGAGAGCAGCTCTATCTCCTCCTCCTCGGCGTCGGCCATGGGCACGTCGAAGGCGATCTCGATGTCGTCCACGTCGGCGGCGAGCTCGAGCGCGGCATCGACGGGCGCGTCGGGCTCATCCACCGCGTGCTCGAGCTGGGCCTCGATGGAATCCGAGGACTCGGCGCCCCAGGTGATCTGCGGCGAGGCGCGCGATGGCGCCCGCGCCGCGGCAACCTGCGGCGCCGGGTCCGGCTCGGCGGCGATGGTGAGCTTGGCCGCAGCGGCGCGGGAGAGCTCCACCTCCAACTCGAGCGGGGCATCGAGCTCCGCCGGAGCCGCCGCAGCAGCTTCCGGCGCGGGCGCCGGCGTCTCGTAGAGCGAAGGGTCGAGCTCGGGCGGGAGCTCGGAGCCGGTCGCGGCAGGGGCCGGCGCGGTGCCGAAACCGGCCTGCGCGTGGTCGTCGCGATCGAGCTCGATGGCCTCGGCCGCATCGGCGTCGGGACTGGGTGGCGGCGGAACGATCACCGACGGCTTCGAAGGCGCGCGCGGAATGCCCGGGCCGGCGAGCGGCGCGGCGCCGACCGGCGGCCGCACAGGTGCCGACTCGGTCACCGGCCGCCGGGGCGCGGAGAGCGGCACGTCGGTCCCGAGCTTCTTGGCGTAGAGCCCCGCCAGCACCTGCTGGGTGGCGCTGTGCTTGGGATCGAGCTCGAGGATGACCTTGCAGACCGCTATCGCCTTGGGCAAAAAGCCCTCGGCGGCGTAGGCCTCGGCGAGCTTCTGGTACACGCCGAGGGCCCGGTCTTTCTTGCCGCCCTTGGCCAGCGCATCGCCCCACTTCATCTGCGCCTGGAGGTCTTTCGGATCGGCCTTGGAGAGCTCCTCGAAGAGCTCGGCCGCCTTGCCGAACTTCCCCTTGCCGAAGGCGGCGGTGGCCTCGTCCTTGAGCTTTCGCAGATCGGCCATGCGGTGCAGCTCCCTACTTGCTCGCTGTGGTGCCGCCGAGGACCTGCTCGGCGGCACGGCGCACTTCGCGGTAGTAATCGGCACGCAGCGCATCCAGCTCGCTGGCCGCCGGCCCGGCACCGAGCGCGGCGAGCGCACGCACCGCCGCGGCGCGCGACTCGGGGCGATCGCTGAAGAGCTCCCGGACCACCGCCGGACGCCCCGCGGGATCCTTGATCTTGCCCAGCGCCTCGATGGCCTCGATGCGCCCAGCCGAGCGCGGGTCGTCGAGCAGCGCCATAAGCGGCTTGACCGAGCGCGCCTGCCCGAGCTTCCCCAGCGCGCCCGCGGCCGCGGCGCACTCGTCGCCCGGCGAGCCCAGGAGCTTCTCCAGCGGCTCGACTGCCTCCTTCGCGCCCAGCGTCCCGAGCGCGCTGGCGATCGACGCGCGATCCGCGCTGCGCGCCTGTAGCCCCGCGAGCAGCACCGGCACCGCGGTGGCGCCGCCCTGCTCCAGCGCTCCAGCCACCTGGGGCACCGCATCGGGAGAGAGCTCGGCCCAGCTCGCCTGCACCTTCGCGAGCCCTGCGCCGCCCAGGTAGGCCAACCCCACGAGCGCGCCCTCTCGAACGTCGTCATCGCCATCGGACGCGAGCTTGGCGAGGAGCGCGGCCGCCTCGGGCGCCCGGGTGCGACCCAGCGCCGCGGCGACCAGCCCGAGCAGCCGGCCGTCATCGGGGGCGAGGTCGGGCAGAAGCTCCGGCACCGGCTCGGCCTTCGAAGCGTGGAGGACCTGGCCCGCCGCGGCGGCTTTGGCGGCGGTCACCTCGCGAACCTTGCCCTCGAGGGCGGAGAGCTTCTGGGCGAACGCGGGATCGGCGCTGGGCGCCGGCTCGGAGAAGCCGGGCGCAAAGGTGGTGGGCAGTGGCTCGGCGATCCACTTGGCGCGGGCATCGTCGAGGCGCTTCGACTCGGCGGTGGCCAGGTCCAGCAGCGGCGGCGCGGCCTCGGCCTGCGCCACGGCGCCGAGGGCGGCCACCGCGGCGAAGCGCACCTGTGAGTCCTTGTCTTCGAGCGGGCGGGCCAGCTTCGAGACCACCTCGGGCTTGCCCGCGTCGAGCGCGGCCAGGGCGACCAGCGCGGCGCGGGTGTCGGCGCTGCCCTTGCCGAGCCGCGCGAGCAGCGGCGCGAGCGCGCAACCGCCGCGAGAGGCCATGGCGAGCGCGGCGACGTTGACCGCGGCAGCGTTCGCCGCGGAGGACGCGACCTGGCAGAGCGCGGCGTCGGTGTCGGCGGAGCGCGGAAGGCGCGCGAGCGCGGCGGCGGCATCGGTGGCCGCGGCATCGGCGCCGCTCGCCACCTGGAGGAGGAGCGGCAGCGCCTGGGGATCGCCGAGATCACCGAGCGCCTCGGCGGCGGCCTCGCGCAGCGGCGGATAGTTCTCCTTGAGCACCGCCATCAATGAGGGCACCGCCTTGCGATCGCCGGCCTCACCGAGCCCGCGCGCGGCGCCGGCGGCGAGGAGGATGGCGTCGTTGCCGAGCAGCGGGATGAGCCGCTCCACCGCCTCGGGCTTACCCGAGCGACCCAGCTCCTGCGCCGCGGCCACGCGCTCGGCCGCGCCGCCGTTCTCGAGCGCCTTCGAGCTGCGCTCCCAGAGTCGATCGGCCTCGCGGCGAATCGCCTCCTGGAGCTTGGGGCCGTACTCGAACGCCTCGGCGATGGCCGCGCGCGTGGCGGTACCGCGCCGGGCGTAGTTGTTGAGCAGGTAGCCGCTGGCCTTCTCGCCTGGGATCTTCGCGAGGGCGCGGGCCGCGGCAGCCTGCACCTCGTCGTCGGGATCGCCGAGCAGGGTGCCGAGCACGTCGACCGCGCGCGGATCCAACGTGGAGCCCAGGGCCTCCGCCGAGGCCTTGCGCACCATCGGGGCCAGGTCGGTCGACTTGGCGATGAACGACGGCAGGTCCTGCGAAGCGTGAAGCTCGGCGAGCTTGTGCAGCGCGCCGGCCCGGATCTCCGGGTGGTCGCTCTTCAGGTCCTGGGTGAGCCGATCGCGATCGCCGCTGCACCCGGCGCCAAGCAAAAGGAGCAACGCGAGAGTTCCGAGCCAGGGTGCACGCACGTGAGAGGGTCCCCGCGGGGAAAAGAGTCGGTGCAGCGTACCCCGAGTTCGTCCAAATTTCGCCAGCCGAACGAGCGGGCGGATGTGCGGTCAGGCGAGGCTCTGGAGCGTGGCCTCGTCGAGCTCGAAGTTGGCGTGGACGCTCTGCACATCGTCGTTGTCCTCGAGGTGCTGGATGAGCTCGAGCACCCGGGGCGCGGTCTCGGCGTCGAGCTTCACCGTGTTCCGCGGCACGTAGGTGAGCTTCGATTCGCCGAGGGCGAACCCGGCCTTCTCCAGCGCGACCATGGTCGCGTGGAACCCCGCGGGATCGGTGCGCACCTCGAACCCGCCGCCTTCGTCCTCGGCGAGCGGGAGCACGTCCTCCGCGCCGACCGCGAGCACCGCCTCCATCACCTGCTCCTCGGTGGGCCCCTTCTTCACCTGCACCGAGCCCTTGCGCGCAAAGGTGAAGCTCACCGAGCCGGCGGCGCCCAGGTTGCCGCCGCCCTTGGCGAAGGCGGTGCGCACCTCGCTCGCGGTCCGGTTGCGGTTGTCGGTGAGGCACTCCACCACCACCGCCACCCCGCCCGGCGCGTAGCCTTCGTAGGTGACTTCTTCGTAGCTCGCGCCCTCCAGCTCCCCGGTGCCCTTCTTGATCGCGCGGTCGATCTGCTCGCGGCTCATGTTGGCCTCGCGCGCCGCGCCCACCGCCGCCCGGAGCCGGAAGTTCCCGCCCTCGTCGCCGCCGCCCATCCGCGCGGCCACGGTGATCTCTTTGATGATCTTGGTGAAGAGCTTGCCCTTGGTGGCGCCCATCGCCGCCTTCTGGCGCTTGATCTTGCTCCACCGGTTGTGACCCGACATCGCAGCTCCCAAAAGAGTGGCCACGGCTACCACGCGGCCGCCGCGACCATCAATGCGCTGCGGCGTGGTCTATCGGCTCGCCGCTGGCGGTGCGGTCGAAGCCCATCTGCGGCGTGGGACGCAGCGAATCCACGAACAGGCTCACCGCGTACAGCCCAAGCCCGATGCCGCCGGTGATGAGCCCGGTGGAGAGCTGTCCGCGACCCGCGTCGCTGAGGCCGGCGCGGTTGGATTGCCGGTCGTTCTCCGCGGAGATGAAAAAACCGGTGGCCACCAGGCCGAGCACGCCCGCGCCGCCCTGGATGATGTCGGCGAAGACGTGCGCCACCTGCCGCTCGGGGTTGCCCGCGGCCACGAACACCGGCGCGAGCTCCACCTTCTCCCCGTCCTCGCCGTGGAAGCTCGCCTTCGCCGCGAACTGGTAAGGCGCATAGACCACCGCCTGGTGCTGGCCTGGCGCCACCTCCTCCACCGGCTTCACCGGATGTCGCGGCTGGCCGTCGATGGCGATCTCGCTGCCCGGCGGCGCGTGCACCGCGAGCAAAAGGTGCGGCGGCAGGAGCTTCAGCGCGCCCAGGTTCACGTCGGCGCCGTCGGGGATCTCCACCGGCCGCTTCAGGGTGTGAGAGCCCGGACGCGCGACCGTGAGCTCGTAGGTCCCCGGCGCCACCTGCGCCGCCTCGAGCGGCGTCTGGCCGATGCGGTTGTCGTCGAGCATCACCTCGGCGCCGGGCGGGGTGCTGTCCACGCTCAGCGTGGCGTGCTGCGGCACCAGCGTGATCGGCAGCGAAAGCGGTCGCCCCTCGACGATCTCGAGCTGGCGTGCGTACGGCCGAAAGCCCGCGAGCGTGGCCTGGACCAGGTGCTTGCCCCCGGGGAGCCAGAGCGTGGCCGAACCCGAGGCGCGCAGCAGCCCGTCGACATACACCTGCGCGCCCGCCGGTGCCTCGAGGTGCACCGCGGCGCCGGGAAAGAGCGTGGCCCGCACCGCCTGCCGCGCCGCGCCGAGCGCGACCAGGCGCCGCAGCACATCCGGCAGCCCCGGCGCGCGCAGCGTGAGCAGGTGCTCGCCGGCGCCCAGCCCGGGGATGGTGGCCGGCGTCTGGCCCGCAGGCTTTCCATCGAGCAGCACCTGCGCGCCGGAAGGATCGCTCTCCACCCGAAGCACGGTGGTCGGCAGCTGCGCCGCGTGCGCGCCGATGAACTCCAGCAGCGCCCGCGCGCCGAGCGCGAAGCCCACCCCGTCGGCGCCGTTGACCATCAGCAGGCCCAGGACCTCGCCGCCGTAGGAGAGGACCGGCCCGCCGTGTGCGGCTTTCAGCTCGAACGGCGCGGTGAAGAGGCGGTCGTCGATGCGGCCATCGCGGGCGACGCGTGTGCTCGCCACCCGCGCGAAGGTGACGCTCGGCCTCAGCCGCTGGGTGAAGTGCGCCGCGTACGCCGCCTGTCCCTGCTGCACCGGATGGGCGCCGAGCGGAAGGTAGGCCATCGGGGGCAACCCGCCGGCGTGGAGCAGCGCCACGCCGAGCTTCTCGTCCACCGCGACCACGTCGGCGCTGGCGCGGAAGCCGTTTGCAAAGGTGATGGCCACGCTCGCGCGACCGGCGAGCCCCTCGGCGGTGGTGGCGATGATCCCGCTCTCGCTCAGCACCGCCCCGGCGTGCTCCGGTGCGTCGCCGACCTGCACCAGCGCGCGGCTCGCCTGCACATAGATCCGCTGGAGCACCGCCTGGCCCGCCGCCGGATCCGCCGGCCGCGCCTGAACCGAGGCCGCGAGCACCGCCGCGAGGACCAGCGCGGTCATGGCGCGTACGCCTTCTCTTGCGACCAGCCCGCCTCCTCCGCGTCGCGGCTGGTCACCAGGCACCAGATGCCGGCGCCGAGCGCGAGGGCCGCGCCGATGAGCGTGGGGGCTACCGCCGGCTTGCTCGAGGCATCGGTGGCCAGGCCGATCGCCACCAGCCCGCCGGCCATGCCCAGCCCGGTGAGCCCGATACCGGCGGCGCGCCGCGGGGGCAGCCGGTCGTAGCGCGCGAGCGGCGGATCGAGCACCAGCGTCTGGGCATCGGCGGCGGTCAGCTTCTCGGAGTAGGCGTAGTAGTTCGGGGCGAAGACCTGGAGCCGGTGCTCGCCCACCGGCACCCGCTCGAAACGCTGCGCCACGTGCCGCGGGCCGCCATCCAGCGCCACCCGCGTCATCGGAGGCAGCCGGGGATCGAGCCATGCGTACGGCGGCTCGAGCCGGTAGCTGCCCAGGTCGCGGTCCTCGCCCGGCGCGAGCGCGATGGGGAACTCGTAGCCGTGAAAGCCCGGCGCGTGGATGCCGAGCTGAACCGAGGCCGCGGGGAGCTCCACGTGCGAGAGCGGCGTCGTGCCCAGCGGCTGGCCGTTCGCGGTCACCTGCGCGCCGGGCGGGACGGTGGTCATGCTCACGCGTGCGGTGAGCCGGTGCAGCGAAAGCTCGAGCGGCACCACCTGTCCGAGCGCCACCTCCACCCAGGAGGTCGCCGGCTGGGTCGTCGGCGCGCGCGCATCCACCAGGTGCCTGCCGGAAGGGAGCTGGAGGCGCAGCGGCGCGCTGCCGCGAAGCGTGCCGTCCACCCAGATGTCGGCGGGCGCGGTGGTGGTCACCTCCAGGGTGCCGCCGCGATCGAGCGTGCGGTGCAGCGCCTCGCTGCCGCGGCGGATGAGCTCCACGCTCACCACGTCGGTCGCCAGACCCGGAGCCGAGAGCACGATCTGGTGGCGCCCCAGGTTCAGGTGCTCGAGCCGGAGCGGCGTCAGCGTGGCGACCGGATGGCCATCGACGGCCACCGAGGCACCGGAAGGCACCGTCTCCAGCAGCAGGCTGAACCGCGCCACGGTCGCGGCCGAGTGGTCGAGGAAGGCGCGAATGGAGTCCACCGAGACCGCCACCGCTTCGGCCGGGTTCTGGCCTGGCTCCGGCGCCACCACAATCCCCACAAGCCGTCCCTGCGCGTCCACCACCGGGCCGCCCTCTCCGAGAAGCGGCGTGGCCATGCGCGCGGTGAGGCGCAGCGGATCGGGCTTGCCCAGGTGGCTGCCGGTGCGCTGCAAGAGCAGGCCGGGGACTGCGTTCCAGGGCTGGCCTCCAGGGTGCACCAGTGCGGTCAGCGGCGCGCCGGTTTCCGGCACGCTGCCGGCGAGCGCCAGGGCGGAGAATGGGCCAGGCCCATCGAGCTGGAGCAGCGCGAGATCGCGCGCGGCGTCCACCGCCAGCACCCGCGCGGCCACGCGCCGGCCATCGATCAGGTTGGCGAAGTAGGTGGCGTTCACGTGGGTGGTGGCCCGGGCGGTGGTGAGCGCGAGCCCGAGGTCGGAGATGAGCACCGCGCCATCGATGCGGCCCTCGTGCTCCAGCGCCACCGCGGCCGGCGCGGCGAGCTCGAAGGCCGTCGGACCGGTTGGCGCCTCCACCGTCGGGACGCTCGGCGCGTCGGGCGCGTGCACCAGAGGCGGCGCCGGAGGCAAAGCGGCGAGCACGAGCAGGCAGAAGGCGAGCACGGTCGATGGCTATCACACTCGGCAAGGGGCGCACCCGAGCGGAGTTTGCATCGCGCCGGCCGCGCGCGACGTGCGATGCTGGGCGGGGCGCTGGCAAGCCGACGGGCTCCAATGGCATCCGACGAGATCGACAGAAAGGCGCTGCGCCAGCTCGGCTGGGTCTACGTCACCGAACCGGCCGCCGCGGAGGCGCTCGGACTTCCAAGGCCGGCCGCGAACAGCCCCGCTCCGCCGCGAGCGAGCGCGGAGCAGGAGCGCGCCTTCCGCGCCGCCCGCGACCGCCACCTCACCGCCATCCGCGACGCCCTCCGCGACGCCACCCGTGCGGGCACCGAGGAGCAGGCCCGCCTCGCGGTCCGCCTCGGTGAGCTGGTCGAGGACGCGGGGCTGTTCACCTTCGCCCTCGCCGATTGGCCCGAGGAGATGGTGCGGCTGTTGATGCTGCTGGTGGAGCACAGCTCGGCCACCGGCGGGGTCCCCGCGGCGACGGCGTTCTGGATCGTCTGGGACGAGGTCGCCCGCGCGCGAAACCTCGACCAGCTCCTGGTGGCCGCGGCGCGAAGCGGAGACCTGGTGGTCGCCGACCACATGCTGCGCACCTTCCGCGACGCCGACCCTTCACTGCACCGGCAGTTTCCCACGCTCGGCCGCGCGCTGGCCCACCTCCTCGAGCGCCCGAACCTCACCGATCCCATGCGGCTGGCCGCGCTCGCCTTCTTGCGGCTCGGCGCCTGGCCAGAGGCCGCCGTGGTTCGGCCGCTGCTCTCCGACCGCGAGCCGGTCATCCGCCAGTGGGCGCTGGAGCTCCTGGTGCCAACGCACCGGCTCGGGCCCGCCGAGCTCTGCGCCCAGCTCACCGACGTGGCGCAGCACCCGCTGCCGGATCCGCTCGCGGCCGACTGGCGGCTGGACCCCAAGCGCTGGGCCGCGCTGCTCGAGACGGCGCTCCTGGAGCTGCGGCCGGCGGCGGCGGCGGACGCGCTCGAGCAGCTCGTCGCGCGCAACCTGTTCGCGGCCGCCGACGAGCTCGGGAGTGCCTGGGCGGCCCGGGCGCTCTGCGCAGCGTTTCCGGAGCGGGGCCTGGCCGTGGTCGATGGCTGGCTTGCGTGCGGTCGCGACGCGGCGCGCGCGGCGGCGATCGAGGCGGCGGCCCGGCTGCCGCTCGAGCTGGCCATCCCACGCCTCGCGCGGGCGGCGGGCGACGTGCGCCCCGAGCTGGCGGCGCTCGCGCGCGAACGGCACCTCGAGCTCGCCCGGGCGAGGTTGCCGGTGACGGCCGACCGCCCGGCGCTCCTCGAGGCCCTCCCCGCTCCGGCCAGCGGGATCTTCGAAGCGCGCTTGGCGCTGGCGCGCGCGAGCTCGGTGGAGGCGCGCCAGAAGCTGCTGCGGGCGCTCTGGCGCGGCGAGCTTCAGGGCGCCAGCGCGGCCGAGGACGCGGTGCTCGGGCTCCTCCTTGGCTGGGACGCCCAGGTCCGCGAAGCGCTCGGCGAAGGCGAGGCGTGGTCCTTCGATGCGCTCGGCCTGGGGCTGCACGCGCGGTTCGGGGACGCGGTGGTCGACGGGCTCTTCGCGCTTCACGCCTCGACGCCTCTGGATTCGCCGGCCCGCGCTGCGCTCGAGGCGCTCGCCCGGGAAGGTGCGCTCGACG
>Ga0164242_10009341_pt1 | contig 10585 bp, 9 predicted proteins | sample OricomgcompostMG_FD_108783 | JGI IMG/M metagenome (GOLD analysis project Ga0164242, IMG submission 108783) | Miracle-Growth compost microbial communities from Emeryville, California, USA - Original compost - Miracle growth compost (MG) ... | reverse complement strand
AGCCAAGTGCAAGGCCGATACCGCCAACGTCGAAAGCCGCAAAGAAACGCACCGGCCGGGAGAAAAGGATCCCGATGCGGCGGAAGAAAGCTTGCCGGGGCATGAGCATTCCGAATTCCACGCCACCTATACGATCACGTGCGAAGCGCCCGAGAGTTTGACAGGTGTCGATACCGTCTACTTCACGAACTTTGCAGGTGCGCAGCTCCTGAATGTCAACGTCACAACATCGAAGGGCCAGACTCAGGCGCAGATGACGCGTGCGAAGCCGACCCTCGATCTCACGGGGGTGATGTAGAGCGATGGATGATCTTCCGACCCTTGAGGTTGGACAGCGGGGGGAGAGCGTAGGCTCTCCCGACGCCGTCTCGTTTTCCGATGTGCAATACACGTGGCCTGGATCGTCGCCCTTCACGCTGTCGATCGCGAACTTTGCATTGGCACGGGGAGAAAAGCTTCTTCTGCTCGGTCCGTCGGGCAGCGGAAAAAGCACGTTTCTCAGCCTGCTCGCGGGGATTGTCGCTCCGAACAAGGGCAAGATCGACGTGCTCGGAACGAACATGGCCGAGTTGGGTGGGGCAGCGCGCGATCGCTTTCGCGTCGAACATTTCGGCATCATCTTCCAGATGTTCAATCTGCTGCCCTACGGCTCGCTGATCGACAATGTGCTTCTGCCTCTCCGGTTCTCACGCACGAGACGCGACCGCGCGCTCATGCAGGGTTCGGTTGAGGACGTCGCGAAACGCCTGCTTCTGGCGCTTGGTCTCGACGAAGCCGTTGTCGGGAGCGCGAGAGCCGCAAGCCTGAGCGTCGGTCAGCAGCAGCGCGTCGCAGCCGCACGCGCCTTGATCGGCTCACCTCAGATCATCGTCGCGGACGAGCCGACATCGGCGCTCGATCGCAACACCGAAGGAGCGTTCCTGAAGCTTTTGTTCGCCCAAAGCATCGCCGCGGGCGCAAGCGTCATCATGGTTAGCCACGACGAAAGTCTCGGCCAATTCTTCGACCGCGTCGTCCGTCTCGATAAGATCGCCGTTGCAAAGCGAGGTGCACGCCAATGATGATTGTTCGCCTCGCACTTCAATCGCTCGCGAACCGCCGGGCTACCGCGGTTCTAACCGTGCTCGCCATCGCCGTCAGCGTCATGCTGCTGTTGGGTGTCGAGAAGGTGCGCACCGGCGCCAAGCAAAGCTTCGCCGATACGATCTCCGGCACCGACCTGATCGTCGGCGCTCGCAGCGGCAGTCTCAACCTGTTGCTTTATTCCGTCTTCCGCATCGGCAACGCCACGAACAACGTCACGTGGAAAAGCTATCAGGACATAGCCAAGATGCCGGAGGTGAAGTGGATCGTCCCGCTGTCACTCGGAGACAGTCACCACGGATTCCGCGTGCTCGGGACGAACACCGATTACTTCACGCATTACAAGTTCCGCCACGGCCAAAGCATGAAGTTCGTAGCTGGCGGGCCGTTCAAGGACCTGTTCGATGCGGTGATCGGATCAGACGTCGCCGAGGCGCTCCACTATAAGGTCGGCGACAAGATTATCATTGCCCACGGCACCGGTGCTATTTCCTTCATTAAACACGCCGACAAGCCGTTCCGCGTCTCCGGCATACTCGCCAAGACCGGTACGCCGATCGACCGCACCGTACACGTCAGCCTTCAGGCGATCGAGGCCATTCACATCGATTGGAAAAATGGCGCGCCGGTCCCAGGGCAAAGCATATCTCCGGAGCAGGTACGCAAGATGGATTTGACGCCGACGGCGATTACAGCCGCCATGGTCGGCCTCAAATCGAAGCTTGCGACCTTCAGGGTCCAGCGCGCCATCAACAATTATGAGGAGGAGCCATTATCGGCGATCATGCCGGGCGTCGCCTTGCAGGAATTGTGGGGCATGATCGGAACTGCCGAAACCGCGCTTTCCGCAGTTTCGGCAATGGTCGTCGTGACGGCGCTTCTCGGCATGGTGACGATGATCCTGACCACGCTGAACGAACGACGCCGCGAGATGGCTATTCTGCGTTCGGTTGGCGCGACACCGGCGACCGTTCTCGGTCTGCTCGCAGCCGAAGGCGGTCTTTTGACCCTTGCGGGCGTCGTCGTTGGTGCGCTCGGGCTTTACGCGGGACTCTATCTGGCGCGACCCTACATCGATCACACGTACGGGCTGAGCCTTCCCATCGATCCGCCCCGTCCGGACGAATGGCTGAAGCTTGGATCGATCGTCGTCGCCGGATTTGTTGCGGGACTGTTGCCCGCCATCAGGGCTTACCGTTTGTCGCTTGCCGACGGCATGATGGTGAGAACCTGATCGACGAGACCCCGAGAGGAGAAGAATATGGTGTCGATACAGAAAAGACTGCTGAGAGGCGCGCTTCTCCTCTCGATCATCGCTGGGGCCACATCGGCGTTCGCCACTGATGCCGTGCGGCAACTCAAATGGGCCGATCTCGTGCCGAAGAACATTCCGTTCAACCCGATGAAGTCCAAAACCTTCTTCGGGGGCTCGACGGTCGTGCCAGACGGCAGTCCCCCACCACCGCCGCTGCCCGAAGGCAAGTTCATGTCGGTCAAACGCCGCCAGCCCGGCAGCGATCGTCCGCCTGCAATCGTTCCGGAACTCGACGGCAAGGAGGTTTCGATCGGCGGCTATGTCGTGCCGCTCGATTTCGACGCAACGACGGTGAAGGAATTTCTGCTCGTGCCGTTCGTGGGGGCGTGCATCCACGTGCCGCCTCCGCCAGCGAACCAGATCATCTACGTCAAGTCGGAAAAGGGCTTCGAAGTCGGCGGTCAATTCGATCCCGTAACCGTGACGGGTAAGATCAATACGACCGTCGCGTTCACCGGCCTTGCCGACGCCGGCTACACGATTACCGCCGATAGCGTCGTGCCGCGCACGAAGTGAGACCGGCGGGCGGAACTGGGCGGTGCTCTAGCCTGCTCGATTCCGCCATAGCTCACGTTTCGAGTTTGCGGCGGCGGAGAAGCGCAATTTATCCCAAGCCCAGTGAACGTAGATTTGTATTTTAGCGGATAGCAGTCGCTCGGTAACACCGTTGCGAACAGGCTCCTGCCTAATAAGCTCAGCAATTCTTCTTAGTTCGTGGACGTTACGCAGCTGAATAGGTTCACCCTCAAGTTAACGCCAACTTGAGAGGTTGACATGTCCACGACCCTAACGCGCAGATCGGCGATCGCTGCCGCATTCGGCTTCGGCATCGCCGGGCTCGCTGGTCACGCTTCCGTCGCCGCCGCCAAAGACATCACGCTGCTGAACGCGTCCTATGATCCCACGCGCGAACTTTACGCCGCGTACGACAAGGCGTTCTCCAAATATTGGAAGGAAAAGACCGACGATAACGTGACGGTCAAGCAATCGCACGGCGGCTCCGGCAAGCAGGCGCGTGCGGTGATCGATGGTCTTCAGGCGGACGTCGTGACCTTGGCTCTCGCGGCCGATGTGGACGCGCTTCATACCAAGGGCAATCTTCTCGCCGCCGACTGGCTGAAGCGCCTTCCCGACAACTCCGCGCCATACACGTCGACGATCGTTTTTCTCGTCCGCAAGGGCAATCCGAAGACGATCAAGGACTGGCCCGATCTCGTCAAGAACGGCGTCCAAATCGTAACGCCGAATCCCAAGACATCGGGCGGCGCGCGCTGGAATTATCTTGCAGCCTGGGGCTACGCCCTGAAGCAGCCCGGCGGCAACGCAGAGAAAGCCAGGGAATTCGTAGGCCAGATCTACAAGCACACGAAAGTGCTTGATTCCGGTGCACGCGGTTCAACGACGACGTTCGTCGAACGCGGCATCGGCGACGTTCTCCTGGCCTGGGAAAATGAGGCCCATTTGGCAGTCAAAGAATTCGGTCCGGACAAGTTCGAGATCGTAACGCCGTCCATTTCGATCCTCGCCGAGCCTAACGTGGCCGTTGTCGACAAGGTCGTCGATAAGCGCGGCACTCGCCAGGTCGCGGAAGCCTACCTGAAGTATCTCTACAGCCCCGAAGGTCAGAAGATTGCAGCGGAGAACTATTACCGCCCGCGCGATCCCAAGATTGCTGCCGAGTTTGCCGGCGAGTTCACTCCAATAAAGACGTTCACGATCGATGACGTCTTTGGTGGCTGGACGAAAGCGCAGAAGACGCACTTCGACGATGGCGGCGTGTTCGACCAGATTTACGCGCCGGGCAAGAGCTGATCACCGAGACATTGCCGGAATTCGTGCGCCGCTCGCCGAAGAGCAGGAACTCCTCCGATTGTCCAGGCAAAAGGCCGGGCGGCGCACGAAGCAACTGAATTCACGGAGTTCGAAGAAGATGCCGGGTCGAGAGAGTCGAGAGAAGTGTAGCGGATCGTTGTGTCCCGGATGAAGCCGCGCAAGGCCGTTCGAGCGCTTGCTCAAATCATCGAACTCGAGGGTGGCTCCTCGCCCAATCAAAGCATCTGAAGGAAGAATCCTATGCCGACGACTCTCATCATCCCCGGTCTCAAATCGAGCGGACCGACACACTGGCAGACATGGCTCGAGCGCCGCACCGCTGGAAGTCTTCGCGTCAAGCAGCGCGACTGGAACGATGCGCATCTGCCGGAATGGTCAAGCCGCGTCCGCAGCGAAATCGCGCGTGCCACAGGTCCGTTATTCATCGTCGCGCATTCCTTCGGCGCTCTGGCGGCCGCACAGGCGGCAAGCGACCACGCCGAGCGAATCACAGGCGCGTTGCTGGTTGCGCCGGCTGACCCGGATAACTTCGGAGTGGCAGAATTCCTTCCCACGAAGCCGCTTGGCTTTCCCACAATCGTAGTCGCGAGCACAAACGATCCGTGGATGCCGTTTGAGCGCGCCGAACGCTGGTCACGACTCTGGCGCGCCGAACTTATCAATCTCGGCGCTGCTGGTCACATCAATGCCGAAGCCGGGTTTGGGCCCTGGCCGGAGGCCCTCGCGTTGCTCGAGCGGCTGAGGCGCGCCGCGGAATTTCGTACGTCGACGGAACGTCTTGCAGCTCTGAGCTTGGTTCATTTCCGGCCGCCACATCGGCATCGGTTGTTGCAACAACGTTATTTGCGCCAGCGCGTGGGCGCAGCTGTTGATCATCGCGACATCAAGGGTGCGGAAGCAATCCTCCGCGATGCCGGATGGACGCTGCGCGCACCCAATAGCACTGCCAATGATGCACTGTAGCTACGACGCTATAGCAGAAAATGCCGATGAATCAGGGATTAATTGACAGTTGGAGCGAACTTCAAAAAAGCTCCAATGTGCAGACCGGAGTCTGAACGAATGGCCAGTGTGCCGAAATTTACGAGAGACGTGCTCCTCACCGCGGCGGCGCTCTTCGTTGCTGAAGGGACATTGCCGGCGCTCGCCGCCGATCTGGGAGGCACCTGCTGCTCGGATCTGGAGGAACGCATCGCCGACCTTGAAGCAACTACGGCGCGCAAGGGAAATCGCAAGGTAAGTTTGACGGTCTCTGGATGGGTTAGTGAAGAAATCGCCTGGTGGGATGATGGCACCGAAAGCAAGGCCTATGTCGGCACCAATCCCGTCGAGCAGTCGCGCGTTCGATTTCTCGGCGAAGCCAGGATCGCTAAGGATTGGTCCGCTGGCTACCTTCTCGAACTTGGCGTTTTCGGCGGCAACGGCGGCAAATGGGATCAAAATAATCCGGACGGCACAAACCCTAACAGCATCGCCGTTCGCAAAAGCAGCTGGTTCTTGATGAACGAAAAACTCGGAAGGGTGGTCGTCGGGCAAGACGGCACGGCGACGTATCATCTGCTCGACGAGAGCGACACGACGATGACCCGAAATTTTCACGACGCCGAAGGCGCGCCCGACTATCAGGCGAGCTTTTTGGTTCGGTCGGGCGGGAACTTCGTCGCTGCGCCCGGCGGCGGCAATCTGAAATGGTCCGACGTGATGCGCGGCTTCAATAACTCGACACCCGGCGATGACGGACGCCGCAATATCGTTCGCTACACATCTCCAACCATTGCGGGCTTTACCTACTCCACGGCGTGGGGAGAGAGCGACATTTGGGACACCGCTCTCATCTATAAAGGCGGTTTCGGCGACTTCGACGTCAACGCACGCGTCGGCTATGGTCATTCGACTGACGAGAAGTCAACGGTATGCCACTCCGGGCCGGCGAACTTCCGCGCCGACTGCGAATGGTGGGGTGGGTCCGGCTTCATTCAGCACAAGCCAACCGGGCTTTTCGTTTTCTCCGGCTACGGCCAGCAGCACGATAATACGCGAGCCTTTGATGCTGGAGCAGAGGCCAGCCTCGTGGATAAGACGGATGAAGTCTGGTTCGTTCAAACGGGCGTTGAAACAAAGTGGAATTCACTCGGAAAGACCAACCTCTTCGCTGAATACCGCCACGATTCTCCCGGCTCCAACGTCACTAGTGGAACGCTGAGAACTCAAAGCGGGGATGTCAACTATTGGACGGGCGGCGTGGCTCAGTACCTCGATAATGCCGAGACGATGCTTTATCTGGTTTACCAGCACGCCGACGGCAATGTTGGTGTGCTGAACGAAGGCGATGTCGTCGACACCAAGCTGGATTCGATGCAGCAGGTCATCGGCGGCGTGAAAATCAACTACTGATACGTCAGCGTATCGAGAGGATCCGACCCTCTCATCCGACCATACGATTCGTGCGGCGGTGGAACATCTTGCGGTTCTGAGCTTGGCTCATGCCCAACCGCCGCACCAGCATCGTTTGTTGCCGCAGCTCTCCTTCCGCCAGCGCGCGACCGCCGCTTTTTATCATCACGACATCACTTGTCCGGCCGATTTCTCGCGAAGCCTGTTGGACTCCGCACGTCCCGGACGTCAATGCCGCAAGATAGCCACTATGCTATAACACAAGGATCGGCTAATCAGGCTTCGACGTGCTACAAAAACAAGTTCAATCGCGCAGATAGGCCTGAAGTAGTGGGAAGTGTGTCGAAATTTACGAGAGGGTTGGTGGTTGGCGCCGCGGCCATGCTGATCGGAGGCTGGCTGGGACCGGCCGATGCCGCGGAGCTGGGGGAGGATTGCTGCGACGATCTGGAAGAACGCATCGCCGAGCTTGAGGCAACGACGGCGCGCAAGGGCAATCGCAATGTCAGCCTGATAGTATCCGGCTGGGTGCACGAGCAAATCGCTTTTTGGGATGACGGAACCGCACGCGATGCCTACATCGGGACAAGCCCCGTCCAGCAATCGCGAGTTAAGTTTTTAGGCGAAGCAAGGATCGATAAAGATTGGTCCGCGGGGTACCTAATTGAAATTGGGATCAACGGCCACCCTGGCGGACAATGGGATCAAACAGGCCCGAGCAGCAAGAGTGCAACTTCGCCGGATAATGGACTGCTCGTCCGCCGAAGCAGCTGGTACGTTAAAAATAACAACGTCGGCCGGGTCCTGGTCGGACAGGACGCCCTGACGACTTACCACCTGCTCGCCGATTCCGACTCCACGATGACCCGCAATATCTATCACGATGAAGCACAGGCGAGTTTTCAGGCAAAGTTCTTCATACGTGATCAGTCCGGCAATTTCGTCAACGCTGGCGGCAGCACTCCGTTGCGCTGGACTGATGTTCTCCGCGGCTACAACAATTCGACGCCGGGTAATGGTGGCCGTCGCAACATCGTCCGTTATGATTCCCCGACGGTCGCGGGCTTTACCGCATCGGCAGCCTGGGGGGAGGGTGATCTCTGGGATACCACTCTCGTATATCGGGGTGCTTTTGGAGATTTCCTGGTCAACGGCAGGACCGGATACGGCCATTCTTCTAACGGCGCTTCGACGCAATGCCACACCATACCGGCTGCCGGAGAAAACGGCGACTGTTCGTGGTGGGGCGTTTCGGGCTTTGTCCAGCACAAGCCGACCGGCGTATTCGTTCTTGCGAGCTATGGGGAGCAGATCGATAATTCACGTGCTCAGTATGCGCGGCAGCCCGGTCTCGTCGACGATACAGACACGACCTGGTTCGTGCAGGCGGGTGTCGAGTACAGATGGAATTCGCTCGGCAAGACGAATTTTTTCGGCGAATACCGGCACGATGACCCTGGTTCGAACGTCTCTGCATCGGGCATCTTACGAACGCAGAGCGCCGCCATCGATTTCTGGACGGCAGGTGTAATCCAACACATCGATTCTGCCGATATGATGCTCTACGTGCTCTATCAACGCGCCGATGGCAACTTCGAAGCCAACCTTGCGAGTGGTCTGACGGATGTTCAAATCGCTCCATTCCAGCAGGTCAGAGCCGGCGTAAGATATGCGTTCTGACGCCAGGTTCGACCAATAGCTGGTTGAAAATGAGCGTTAGAAACGAGCCAGCGTCCCCTCTTTCCAGCATTTCGGGCATTCCCACCGCCATCATATAAGCTCAGCATTTCTTCTTCGTTCCCACCGATATACTCGCCCGGCTATCCGTCTTTGCGGAGTGGCGCGAAGCAAAACGGGCGATGCAATGGGGATGGCAAGAAAACAGGACACGGCCGATTTTCAAAGCGCCGAAAATATCTCGACCAAGCTTTCGCTCGCCGTCGGGGAAAATCTTCGTCAGCTCAGACGCAAGCACGGTCTTTCGCTCGAACAATTGGCCCACATATCCGGCGTCAGCCGCGCCATGCTCGGTCAGATCGAAACTGGTAAAAGCGCTCCGACGATTAATCTTCTCGGCCGCATAGCGGACGCGCTGAAAGTCTCGGTGCCGAGTCTCATCTCAAGTGTTGGAAAGGGCGGAGCGGTCGTCGTTTCGCACGACCAGGCGACAATTCTTACATCGAGCAACGGCGGTTTCACCTGTCGCGCCTTGTTTCCGTGGGGCGATCCGCAAAGCATCGAGATGTACGAAGTAACGGTGGCGCCGCATCATAGAGAAGATATCGCAGCGTACGAGCCGGGAACCAAGAAGGCAATTTTCATTGTCGTGGGGAACGTTGAGGTGAGCCTCACGGACGAGTCTCCCGCAATCCTCTCTGACGGCGATGCCATCCTCTTCAACGCCGACACCGCGCACCGGCTTCACAATCTGAGCGACAGGGAAGCAAAGCTTTTCCTCGTCGTGACGCACAGAGACGGAAACGGATTGCGGCCTCGCGCGCTCTGACCGTCCCTTCGCATCAGCAAGCCTCCGGCCAACTCCATCAGGCGGAATATGATTAGCATGTCTTCTTCTTTAGCGAAGGCGGGCCTCTACCATAACATGCGTCGCATTCGCTTTAACGGAGGGATGCGCATGTCGGGCATTCGCAATCGAGCGGCAGACATCCTCGCGTGGTTCGGGCTTCGGACCGGGCGATCGCCATTCTGAACATCGCGATTTTGGCCTGAGGCGATCCATCGAAATGACACGCAACATAAAGAAACGAGTATTGCCGGGGTTCGGCCTTTCGCTCGGCTTTACCCTTATCTACCTGTCGCTGATCGTTCTCATTCCTCTCTCGGCCGTGTTCCTGAAGACGTCGACGATGACTCCGCACGACTTCTGGCAGGCTGTGGCGTCGCCGCGTGTGGTCGCATCCTATAAGCTGACGTTCGGCGCCTCCTTGCTCGCTGCGTGCATCAATGCCGTCTTCGGATTGCTGCTGGCGTGGGGGTTGACCCGGTACACGTTTCCGGGCCGCAAGATCGTCGATGCTCTGATCGACCTTCCATTCGCCCTTCCGACCGCCGTCGCCGGCATAGCGCTGACGGCCATTTACGCAAAGAACGGCTGGATTGGCAGTTTCCTGGAGCCGCACGGTATCGACATCGCGTTCCGCCCCGCCGGCGTGCTCGTCGCGTTGATCTTCATCGGCCTGCCCTTCGTTGTTCGCACAGTGCAGCCCGTTCTCGAAGACCTGGAGGTCGAGTTCGAGGAGGCAGCCGCCAGTCTCGGAGCCAACCGGTGGCAGTCGTTTCAACGCGTCGTCTTCCCGACGCTGTTACCCGCGCTCCTTACAGGCTTCGCGCTCGCCTTCGCCCGAGCGGTCGGAGAATACGGGTCGGTGATCTTCATCGCCGGCAACATTCCGATGGTGTCGGAGATCACGCCGCTGATCATCATCACCAAGCTGGAGCAATTCGATTATCGCGGCGCGACAGCCGTTGCCGCCGTCATGCTCGTCATCTCCTTTGTCATGCTTCTCGTGATAAACGTGCTTCAGGCCTGGAATGCGCGCCGGTATGGAAGGAACGTCTGATGACGGGCGTTGCTGCAACATTCGAGGCGCGTGCGCATGGAGCGGGTAAGTTCGAGGCCAACGCCGCAACGCGCGATGCTTCGTGGGTCAAATTTCTCGTCCTGGGCATTGGACTGAGCTATTTTCTGATCTTTCTGCTGCTGCCCCTGATCGCAGTCTTTGCCGAAGCGTTTCGCAAAGGCACCGAAGCTTATTTCGCGGCGCTTGTTGAGCCTGATGCGCTATCGGCAATTCGTTTGACGTTGCTTGCAGCCGCGATCTCGGTGCCATTGAATTTGATTTTCGGGCTGGCGGCGGCATGGGCCATTGCGAAGTTCGAGTTCCCGGGCAAGAACTTCCTCATTACGCTTATCGACCTGCCGTTCTCGGTCTCGCCGGT